>Ga0209200_1000011_pt1 | contig 290904 bp, 249 predicted proteins | sample AD_UKC033_MetaG_FD_184406 | JGI IMG/M metagenome (GOLD analysis project Ga0209200, IMG submission 184406) | Active sludge microbial communities of municipal wastewater-treating anaerobic digesters from USA - AD_UKC033_MetaG (SPAdes) (version 2) | ecosystem: Engineered > Bioreactor > Anaerobic...
TTCAAGACCTGACCCCAAGGGAGAACAGATGGAACGCAAGTTCAGCAAATTCAAAAAGTTATCGAATAAGCCGCGCACGGAGCGGAAAGAAGAAGTTAAAAGGATCGACGCCGAGATAGAATCGCTGCGATTTCCGGGGACACAATACTTAATTCTTGGCAAGCTGGAAGCGTAATTAGGGGTCAGGGTTTTATTCTTGAATAGGCAGTATCAACTATTTTTCGCACATTTCTGGAATCCTCTGGCATCAAAATCTAACTCCGGGCGCTGATCGATCCCGCTGTGCTATACTTTTTCCGGAGGTGCGGCGATGAGAACTCGGCTGTTCACGGTGGTTCTGGCGGCGGCGGTCGTTTTGATGACGGGCTGTTACGCTACTTTCAGCCCCGAAAGCGGGCGAAGGGAGATCCTGCGGCAGACCGGGATGGAGCCAAGGGACACTTTCGAGTTCCAGCTCGAGGGCGCGACCATGTCGCTCGCCAAGACGATGGTTTCGAAGGTGGCGGGCGAGCAGGTGAACTTCGGCGGCCTCGACAGGATCGACCTGGCCGTCTATGAACTGCCTTCGGGAAAACAGATCGATTTCGCCAGGGTCCCGTGCCGCGGCTGGGACAAGCTGATCAACACCAGGGAGGGAGACAAAAGCTTCATGGTGCTGGTCAGGACGAACGGCGAGACCCTCGCCGACATGGTGGTGATGGCCCAGGGGCAGAAGCAGGTGCTTTACGGCAGGCTGAAGGGGACCTTGAGCAGAGACCTTCCGGGCACTCTCCAGAAGGTGATGAGCGCCACGGGGATCGAAGGGCTCAAGGACCGCATCATCTCGCTTTCGCCGGAGGACGAGGAAAGCCCCAAGGAGCCCCCGCCGAGGGAGTCCAAATAGCGGCTTCCGGGATTTCTTCCTTTCAAGCCCCATAAGGTATAATCATCTCTTATGTCGGGGTGACCATGTTCGATTCTTATCTGCCGATAGCGATAATGATCGTGGCCGCGACCCTGTTCGCCGCCGGGACACTCATAGCGTCCTGGATAGCTGGTCTCGTGAAGGGATCAAGGACATCAAAAGAGGTCTACGAGTGCGGGATGCCTCTTCTCGACGAGGCCGAGAAAAGGGTTTCGGTCAGGTATTACCTGGTCGTGCTTCTTTTCGTGCTGTTCGACGCCGAGGCCCTGCTTCTTTTCCCGATAGCCGCGGCGTTCAGGGAGGCGCTCAAAGACCCGATGATGGGGATCAAGGCCTTCATGGAACTGGCGATCTTCATACTGGTCCTCCTGATCGGGTTCATCTATCTCTTCAAAAAGGGGGCGTTCAGATGGGAATGAACCACCCGGTTCTCGACGAGGACCTCGAACTGGTGAAGGGCGGAGTCATCCTGGCCCCGCTCCACAAGATCATCAACATCTCGAGGAAGAACAGCCTTTGGCCGATGCCGTTCGGCCTCTCATGCTGCGCGATAGAGATGATGGCGGTCGTCGCCAGCAGGTACGACCTCGCGAGGTTCGGCGCGGAAGCCTTCAGGTTCACGCCGAGGCAGTCGGACCTGATGATCGTCGCGGGGACCCTGACGAGAAAAATGGCTGAGGCGTGCAAGCGCATATACGACCAGATGCCCGAACCCAAGTGGGTGATCGCGATGGGGGTCTGCACGACGACGGGAGGGATGTTCGACTCCTACTCGGTGGTGCAGGGCATAGACCACATCATCCCGGTCGACGTGTACGTGCCCGGATGCCCTCCGAGGCCGGAAGCGCTGATCTACTCGATAATGAAGATCCAGGAAAAGGTGATGAAGGAGAAGTGGCTCCCCGGACAGAAGAGGAGGCACGGCCATTACCGGGGAAGAGACCCGAAGTACGGCGCTCTTCCCGTCGCGGGAAAAGGCCCGGCGGCGCGCGGAATGGAAATGCCGGAGGACGGCCCGAGCTGGAGAAAGGGGTTCTTCGGTGGCTGAAGAGATCGTCCAGGCTTGGCCCCTGGAACTTGAAAGCGTGATCGGGAAGCTCTCCTCGAAATTTTCCCTCAAGAGGTTCAGGGGCGAAACCACAATAATCCTCGACGCGAAGGACCTTCACGAGGCGCTCAGGGTCTTCAGGGAGGACGGCTTCGATTATCTCGCGGACGTTTCCTCCGCCCATTATCCCGAAAGGAACGAAATAGAGCTTATATACCTGGTGAGGTCCCTCAAGGACCGGAGGCAGGCGAGGCTGAAGGCCGCCCTGCCGGCGGATGACCCGCGGACCGTTACGGCGTGCGATATCTGGTCCGGGGCCGACTGGCCGGAGAGGGAAGTGTACGACCTCATGGGAATCGTCTTCGAGGGGCATCCCGATCTCAGGAGGATCCTGATGCCGGAGGATTTCGAGGATCATCCGCTCAGGAAGGAATACCCGATGGAGGGGGACGACTCGTGGAGGAACTTCCTTAAAGAGGGCGAGGGCGAATGAAGAGTGAAGTGAAGGACCTCGGCCTCAGGACGGAAAGGATGACAATCAACATGGGGCCGCAGCATCCCGCGACGCACGGCGTTCTGAGGATCGTCCTGACGCTGGACGGAGAGCGCGTGGTCGCGGCGACTCCCCACGTCGGCTACCTCCACAGGGGGATAGAGAAGATCGCGGAGAACAAGACGCTCCACCAGGTGATCCCTTACACCGACAGGATGGATTACCTTTCGCCGGCATCGAACAACATCGGCCTCTGCCTCGCGGTCGAAAAACTGATAGGGCTTGGCATCACCGAGAAATGCAGGGTAATGAGGGTCGTCGCCTGCGAGCTCGCGAGGATCTCGAGCCATCTACTCTGGCTGGCGACGGACGCGCTCGACATTGGCGCGGGGACGATCTATTTCTACGCCTTCACGGAGAGGGAAAAATACTACGACATGTTCGAGAAGATGACGGGGGCCAGGTTCACCCTCTCCTACGGCAGGATAGGCGGCCTCTCGTGCGAGTGGGAGTCGGGCCTCGAAAAGGAGGTCCTCGATCTGGTCGAGGGAACGCCCGCCTGTCTCGATGAGATAGAAAAACTTCTGACGAGGAACAGGATCTGGATCGAGAGGAACCAGGATGTCGGCGTCATTTCCGGGGAAGAGGCCGTCGCGCTGGGCCTTTCGGGGCCGAACCTGAGAGCCTCCGGAGTGGAGTGGGACATCAGGAAGGCGTATCCATATCTCGGTTACGAAAGATACAAGTTCGAAATTCCCGTCGGCGAGCACGGGGACTGCTACGACAGGTACCTCGTCAGGCTGGAGGAGATGCGCCAGAGCATCGGCATCGTGCGCCAGGCCCTGAAGGAATACGACGAAAAAATCCCGCTGTTCCCGCAGGATGACGCTTCGGCGAAGTATTACTATCCGCCGAAGGAGAAGGTCCTCACCAGCATGGAGGAGCTGATCCACCAGTTCATCGTCGCCACCGAGTCGCCCAAGACCCCGAAGCACGAGGAGATATACCTTGCGATCGAGGCTCCCAAGGGCGAGCTGGGCTTCCACATCGTGGGCTCGGGAACGAGCGTCGCACACAGGCTCCACTTCAGGAGCCCTTCGTTCGTCAACCTCCAGGGCCTGCCGGTGATGATAAAGGGGGACATGCTCGCCGACGTTATCGCCACGGTAGCCTCGCTCGACCCGGTGCTGGGAGAGGTGGACAGGTGAGCCGGGATATCAGGGAACTCCTCGCCGACAAGGAATTCCAGAGGAAGATGGAGAAGCTCGCCGGCCTGTATCCCGAGGAGAGGAGCGCCCTTCTCGCCGCGCTTCATCTTTGCGAATCGGAGACGGGGTGCTGCGGGGAAGAGTTCCAGGAGTACATAGCGGGGAAGCTCGGGATCCCGAGGGCGTCGGTGAAAGGGGTCGTCACCTTCTACGAGATGTTCCACGAGAAGCCGAGAGGGAAATACCTCGTGCAGGTCTGCAGGACGCTTCCGTGCATGCTCGCGGGAGCGGAGATCCTCCTCGACCACATCTGCGGAAAGCTGGGGATCAGGCCGGGCGGGACCACCAAGGACGGGAAGTTCACGCTGGTGACCGTCGAATGCCTGGCGTGCTGCGACAGGGGGCCGTCCCTCATGATAAACGACACCCTCTACACGGGGATCACGCCCGAGGGGTTCGACAAGGTCATAAAGGAGCTCGATTGAAGATGGCAGGGGAGCTCAAGGTCCTCACCGCCAACCTGGGCATGAAGGGAACGACCGAGATCGACGCCGTCATGAGGCGGGGTGCTTACGAAGCGCTCATCAAGGCGATGACCAGGATGACTCCCGACCAGGTGCTGGGCGAGGTGAAGGCTGCGAACCTCAAGGGAAGGGGCGGAGCCGGTTTTCCCGCCGGGCTCAAGTGGAGCTTCCTTCCGAAGGGGAAAGACAAGACGAGATACCTGGTATGCAACGCGGACGAGAGCGAGCCGGGAACTTTCAAGGACCGCCTGCTGATAGAGAACGATCCTCACAAGGTCCTTGAGGGCATAATAATCGCGGGCTACGCGACGCAGTCGGCAGGCTGTTTCATCTACATCCGGGGAGAGATGCCGCAGGGCGCGAGGGTCCTTCAGAGGGCCGTCAACCAGGCTTACGACCGTCATTTCCTGGGGAAGAACATCCTCGGCTCCGGCCTCGATTTCGACATCTGGGTGGCGCGCGGAGCGGGCGCTTACATCTGCGGCGAGGAGACCGCCCTCATGAACAGCCTGGAAGGGAAGCGGGGGGAACCGAGGATAAAGCCGCCGTTCCCCGCGGGTTACGGCGTTTACGGGAAGCCGTCCAACATCAACAACGTGGAGACATACGCGAACGTCCCCGCCATAATAGAGAAGGGCGCCGACTGGTACAACTCGATCGGGAGCGCGGACACTCCGGGGACCAGGCTTTTCGGAGTATGCGGCCACGTGAAGAACCCCGGCCTTTTCGAACTGCCCTCAACCGTGACTCTGAGGGAGCTGATCTACGGCCACGCGGGTGGCATCCTGGGGGACAGGAAGCTCAAGGCGGTCATCCCGGGAGGTTCGTCCGTCCCTGTGCTCAGGGCCGACCAGATAGATGTCACGATGGATTCGGCGGGGCTTAAAGCGGTCGGCAGCATGCCGGGCTCGGGCGGAGTCATCGTCATGAACGATTCCGTCTGCATGGTCAGGGCGCTTCATAACCTGATGCGTTTCTACGCGCACGAATCGTGCGGGCAGTGCACGCCGTGCAGGGAGGGGACGCACTGGCTGGAGCTTCTGTCGGGGGCGATCGAGAGGGGCGAGGGGAGGGAAGGCGACGCCGACAAGATCCTGTCGCTCTCGAAGAACATCATGGGAAGGACCATATGCCCTCTCGGCGACGCGGCGGCGATGCCCGCGGAGTCCTTCGTCAGGCAGTTCAGGGAAGAATTCGAGTTCCACATAAGGGAGAAGCGTTGTCTTCCCGAGACAATGAGGATGACGACGATATATTCGGCATAGACGATGGCGCTCATACTGGTTGACGGAAAAGAGATCGCGGTGAAGCAGGGGGAGACGGTGCTCCAGGCCTGCATGCGGGAAGGGATCGAGATCCCGTATTTCTGCTACCACCCGTCGCTTTCGATCGTCGGGCAGTGCAGGATGTGCCTCGTGAAGGTAGAAGGCGCGCCCAAGCTTCTCACGGCGTGCACCACGACCGTCCCCGAGCTTCCACGCGAGAAAAAATTGGACGGCAGGTACGACATGAAGGTGTCGGTAGCCTGCGACGAGGCGAGGGAGGCGCAGAGAGGGATCATGGAATTCCTCCTCGCCAATCATCCGCTCGACTGCCCCGTCTGCGACCAGGCGGGCGAATGCCGACTCCAGGAGTATTCCTACGACTACGGCGCCCCGAGGTCCGAGTTCGTTTTCGAGAAGCTCCACGCCCCGAAGAGGGTCGTTCTCGGCCCGCACATAATCTACGACGCGGAGCGCTGCATCAAGTGCACGAGGTGCGTCAGGTTCTGCCAGGAGATCACTAAGACTAGCGAGCTGAGCCTCGTTGAAAGGGGAGCGGATACGATCGTCGGGACCTTCGAGGGAGGAAGCCTCGACAACCCATATTCTGTCTGCACGGCCGACCTATGCCCGGTGGGAGCCCTGACTTACAGGGAGTTCAGGTTCAGGGAGCGCGTCTGGTTCCTCCAGGCCCACAACTCGGTGTGCCCCGAATGTTCGAGGAACTGCTCGGTGCGGGTGGACAGCTACAAGGGCGAGGTCCTGAGAATCGTGCCCCGCTACAATCCGTCGGTGAACGGTTACTACATGTGCGACCACGGGAGGCTCATCACCGAAAGGATGAGAGGGCTGGAGACGAGGGAGCTTCCCTCGCTCATCCGGGACGGAAAGCCCTCGCCCATGAACGAAAAAGATTTCTACGCGAGGCTCGTCGCTCTCTTCTCGGAAAAGAAATACCGGCCCGGGGATGTCGCCGTGATCCTATCTGGAAGGATGAGCCTCGAAGAGATGGCCGCTTACAAGCGGCTGTCGAAGGAGCTCTTCGGAGCAGTTATCGGCGATGTGCTTCTCCGCTCCGGCGAAAGCGACGACCTCCTGGTGCGGGACGAAAAAAGGCCAAATTTAGAAGGGGCGAGAAAGCTCGGCCTGCCTGTTTCCGGGAAGGACGAGGCCGTCAGCAGCCTGATCGGCGGGAAGAAAGCGCTTCTGATCATAAGGGAGGACCCTGTCGGGGAAGCCCCGCAAGAGGAGAGAGAAAGGCTTGATACCGCGATCGGGTCGGTCGAAACCGTTGTGGTGATGGACGACCACCTCACCGCGACCGCGGCCCGCGCCCATTATTTCGTGCCGCTCGCGGGTTGGTTCGAGATGGAGGGGACCACCGTCAATTTCAAAGGCCAACTGCAGAAGACTACGAGGTGCGTCGCCCCGCCCGAGGGAAGAAAGCCGTTCCACGACGTCACCGCGGAATTCCTGAAAGCGGCGGGAAAGGAAGCTCCCTCGGGTTTCCGCGAATGGTTCGAAGAAGTGAAGAAGGAGATCCCGGTGCTCGGCCTCGTGAAGGCGGGGGAGATACCGCTCAAGGGGATCCCTCTGCCGGAGAGAAAGGAGAAGCATGGCTGACATCATCCTCTTCTCCGCCATAAAGATCGTCGTGGTCCTAGCCGTGGTGATGGGCGGAGTGGCGTACACGACGCTCGCCGAGAGAAAGGTCTCCGCGTGGCTGCAGGACAGGCTGGGGCCCAACAGGGTCGGACCGTTCGGGCTTCTCCAGCCGATCGCCGACGGGATAAAGTTCTTCACCAAGGAGGACATCACCCCCGGAAGGTCCTACAAGCCGTCATATTTCCTCGCGCCGATGGCGACGCTGATCCCCGCCCTCATAACTTTCGCCGTGATCCCCTTCGGAGAGAGCGTCTCCCTGTCCGGGAAGGACCACAGGCTTCTGATAGCAGAGGGGACGGGGCTTGGGCTCGTGTACCTGCTCGCCGTCTCGTCTCTGGGCGTTTACGGGATACTGCTGGCGGGACTTTCAAGCAACAACAAGTATTCGCTCCTGGGGGCCCTGCGCTCCGTCAACCAGGTGGTCTCCTACGAGGTGGCCCTCGGCCTCGGCCTGATCCCGCTGGCGATGACGGCAGGCGGCTTCGATATCGACGCGATCGTGCGCGCGCAGAAGGGCGGGGTCTGGTTCGTCGTTCCCCATTTCATAGCGTTCATAATACTTCTCGTAGCGCTTTTCGCAGAGACCAACAGGCTTCCCTTCGACCTTCCGGAAGGCGAGAGCGAACTGGTCGGAGGCTATCACACCGAGTATTCGGGGATGCGTTTCGCGATGTTTTTCATGGGGGAGTACGCCAACATGATCACGGCGTCCGCTCTTCTCGTCCTGCTCTTTTTCGGAGGATGGCACCTGCCTTTTCTAAACTACGGCTGGTTCGGTCCTGTGCTGGGGGGGATTCTCTCCGCTATCGTTTTCGCGTGCAAGACGGCGTTCTTCGTCTTCTTCTTCATATGGGTCAGATGGACCCTGCCGCGCTTCAGGTACGACCAGGTGATGCACATGATGTGGATAAGGATCCTGCCTCTGGGGCTGGCCTACATCCTCGTGACCGCCCTGTTCCTTTACCTTAGAGGGCCGATCAAATGATCTGCAGAAGGCCGGTCCTCACGATCTGGGAGAAGCTCTACCTGCCGTCGATAGCGCAGGGGCTCATGGTGACCGTCCGCCATCTATTCAGGAAGAGGGTCACTGTTCAGTATCCCGAGGAGCGCTGGATCCCGCCTTCATATTTCCGGGGCGCGCCCATACTTCTGACGGGCCTCGACGGGCAGGAGAAATGCACATCGTGCAAGCTTTGCCAGTTCATCTGTCCGCCGAAGGCGATAACGATAAAAGGGGCTGAAACGGAAGACCACAAGGAAAAATACCCCGAGGAGTTCTTCATAGACATGGGGCTCTGCATATTCTGCGGGTACTGCCAGGAAGTGTGTCCCGTCGAAGCGATATGGCTCAAGCACCAGTACGAGCTGGCCGACTACGACAGGACCGCGCTCATCTTCGACAAGAAAAAGCTTCTCGAGATGGGCAGGATGGCGCCGTATCTGAAGGGCAGGGAGAAGCCCGTTCAAGGGGGCGGAGAGTAGGATGGCGTTCTTCATAGCGTTCGTGTTCTTTGCCGTGGCGGCTTTTGTCTCTTCCCTCTTCCTCATTTTCCACCCGAAGACCATACCGGCGAGCCTTGGGATGGTCGGCGTGATGGTCTCCCTCTCGGGCGTTTTCGCGCTGCTCCATTTCCCGTTCCTCTCCTTCATCCAGGTGATCCTTTACGCCGGAGCGGTGATCGTCATGGCGGTCTATCTCGTCATGTCGCAGGGGTTCGAGGAGAGGGGGAAAGAGGCCGCCATAAGCCAGGCTTTCTTCTCCTACGCCCTTTCGGTGATCTTCCTCTTCCTCTATTCGAAGGTGATCCTCAGGTCCAGCTTCGCCCCGCTGGAAAAGGCGGAAGAGAGCCTGGGATCTTTGGGAGAGCTGGGGATGGAGCTGATCGCGAATTACCTCGTGCCTTTCGAGATCCTGTCAGTGATACTCGTGGCGGCGATGGTCGGAGCGGTAGTGCTCTCGAAAAGGAGCGCGGAATGAACATCGCCCCATACCTGCTTCTTGCCGGTTTCCTCTTTTCGCTCGGGCTGATAGGCGCGCTCACGAGAAGGTCGGCCATACTGGTCTTCCTTTCGGTGGAGCTGATGCTTAACTCGGGGAACCTCGTTTTCCTGGCTTTCGCGAGGGCGCTGCAGGACACGGGCGGAGCCGTCATGGTCCTCTTCATCCTCGCGCTCTCGGCCGCAGAGGCGGCGGTGGGCACGGCCATAATCGTCGCGTTCATCCGAAAGAGGGGGACGGCCGAGATAGACGCCGCCAACCTCATGAGGTGGTGATCGCGGGTACCCCTTCCGGCTGAACCTCTGCCGGTTCAGGTTCGGGAGGAACGGGATCAGCGGGAATTTTGCCGTCGCTTTCTTTCTTTTCCAATTCAAGCCTGTTCAACAAACCGTTCGCGGTGAGGTAGTAGACGGTCTCCGTTCCGTTCGCGGAAAGGCACTCGATCTTCCTTACGGGCAGTTCGGATGCAGCGTCGAGCGTGACAGCCTGCTTCCAGGTCACGCCCTGATCGTCCGACAGGAAAATGCCTCCGCCTCCGGGAACGTAAAGAGCCGAACCCACGGCCATCACAAGCCTGGAAGGGTTTCCGGGGAATGACGATACCGCCGTCACGGGGCCCAGGCCGTCCCCCGGCTTGAACGCGGTGTTCCACGAAAGCAGGTCCTGTGAACGGAACAGGCCTTCCGCAGTGACAGCCAAGAAAAAACATCCGCTCTTTAAAACATCGATCACTCCGGCATCAGGGCCGGCCTTAACCGGAGGATCGCAGGCGAGGGACCAGGAAAAGCTCTTGTCCTCCTGCTCGGTGCCTTTCCAGAGTCCGCTCCTGCAGGCGGCGTAGAGAACGGTCAGCCCGTTCTCCTCATGGTCAACGATGACTTTCCTGCAGTAATTCCCGAGATCCTTCGACGGTATCTGTCCGGAGCATTCGTTCCCGCAGGAGTAGCCTCCGCTTATGTTCTCGAAGCCGAGCAGGAGTTCGTAAGGATGTTCCTGACTGTACTGCCTGTGAAATCTCCTGTTGCGCCAGACGCCCGCGTCGCTTGAAAAGTATGCCCAAAGCTCGGGGGAGCCTTCAGGGCCGGTTCTTTCTTCGACAGTCATCGAGCTGAAGTTCGAAGTGCAGACGGTCACTATCGGAACGCTCGAGAATGAGAGATCGAAGGACGCCCGGTTCTCCTGGCCTTCGTTGAATGCGAGCTTGTCCGGGTCCGTTCCGAGATCCAGTTCGGCGGCCCTCAAAAGAGCGTACCGAGTTGTGCCGTCGAGTCCTCGGAAAGGATGGATGTCCCGTCCCAGGAATCTCCTCACGGCGCCGTTCTCTTCGACATGGAAACCCGTGACGCCCGTATTCAGCGCCGTGAAATCGTACCTGATCTCGGTGCTGAACTTGAGGGTCGTGCCGTTAAGGTGAATGACCTTGAGGAGGCTCCTGAAGGAATTGTAGCTGTCCCGCTTTCTCGTGATGAAGTAGACATCCTGCCCGTTTGCCGTTCCGACCACGGAAAAGAATGGCGAGCCCTCCTCGCCGAATCTTGTCCATCCTCCGCCCGCCCCCGTGTTCCAGGCGAGGAAACGGAATTCCGCGAGGTCCTTGTCGGCGACGGAGAAAAATACCAGAGTCCCCGCCTTTTTCATGTCGGTCACGATGCTTTCCGATCCTTCGGGGAGAAAAGAGACGAACTTGAAGACGAACCTGCCGTCAGATCTTCCTCCGCACCTGGCCAGAAAGGGGCGGGGCATCCTGCCGTATGTCGGAGCTCCGTTCAAACTCCCCGTTTCGACTATGTCGCATACCGTGAACATCTCGTCCTCGCCGGTAAAGAAAACGGGAGACCTGAAACGGCCCTGTCCGCTGAGCTTTCCACCCGGAACGGTCCCCAGGTCAACGAAAACGCTGCTAGAGGCGCAAAGCTGGCCGGTCTTTCTGTCGAGAGTCTTGTAACGGGCGATGTATTCCTGGCCGAGCGACCCGTGGAAATCGAACTCGAACATCTCGTCCGCCGAGGGGCTCATGGAGATCAGCATGTCTCCTCCCCAGTAGTCGCCTCCCATGTTGAAGCACGAAGAGTTGTCCGAGCAGAAGCTCTTTTTCGGCGGGTTCTTGCACTGCTGTTTGTAAAACGGGCATTGAGGGTTAGGGACGATCGTCCTTCCGCCGTCAAGCGACACGAACACCGGCTGGCAGGCTCCTTCGCTGAGCACAGGGAAGTAAATTGTCTCTTTATCCCTTCTGGAAAAGACCGCCGACGATGTCGCGGAGAACTTGAAGTTGTTGCGGAAATAACCCGGGCCGTTCTCGCAGACGTTCATCGGGTACCAGTTTTCCCCGCCGTCGTCGGACCTGAAAGGAACTCCCCCCACCGATTCCCTGTTTGTCGCGAGAAGGATGGTGTCCTTCACGAAAGGCGAGAAGGCTATGGGACAGGGGAAAAGGCTGTCCGAGCAGTTAAAAATGGCTTTTTCCGGAAGCCCTTTCCCTATCCTCGTCCAGTTTTTTCCGTAGTCCCTGCTTCTGAGGAGGGTTCCCGAAACATAGGCGAAGAGCCATCCCTCGTGGTTCGGGTCGGCCGCCACCCAGGGCTTCTTGAAATGCCAGGGGTCCGTCAAGAGGATCTCTTCGGAACTCGTCGGCCACACCTTTTCCGGAACGGGAGGCTGCCGGGGATGAGAGGGATGACCCGGGAGCGCGGTAAAAAGAATTAAGGAAAAGAGAATGAAAAGAACCGGCCGTTTCATTTACTCTTACCAAGAGAACCGCTCGAGAAACTAAGAGGATCAGAGTCATAATTGTTATTAATGTATTTCACGAATCTAAGCTTGACTCCGTTTTCCAGCTCTTCCTTCACTGAAGCAGGCGAGAAATTCAGAAGCCCGTCCAGCGGAAAATACCTGTCCCCGGTGAATTCCTTCTCTATGTGGGTGATGTAAGCCTCCGCCGAAACGGGCAGGAAGCGGCGGAAAATCGATTCCCCTCCCGCAACAAATAATATATCCTTTGATGAGAGGTAGTTATCGATTAATATCTCAACTTTATTTACGATAATAATTCCTTTACGCCTGTAATTACTGTCATTTGTGAGGATAATGATCTTGCGGCCGTTCAGCGGCTTGCCGATCGATTCGAAGGTCTTTCTACCGAAAAGGACCGCGTGTCCCATAGTAACTTCTTTAAAATACTTGAGATCCTTAAAAAAATGCCAGGGAAGCCCCCCGCCGTTTCCGATCACTCCGTTAGAGGAGACCGCCGCGATCGTTGCTATCAATGTAAGCTCAACCTCCACAAGAAGTTAACATTTTAATGAAAATCAAAAGGGTAAAATCTTGAATGTTGCGTAACCTTCTCAAAATAAAGTTATTTTTTTACCGCGTTTTTCAGGAGGAAATCCTTAACCTTAACTTTATCATAGGATTGCCCCTTTTCGAGGACATCCGTTCTCTGGGAGATCAAGAGTTCGCCCTTTTCGCTGAGAACATACAGATGAGGATATCCATCCGGGCTCGGGAATTTTGCCATGAAAAGTCCGTTGGGAGTCAGGTCGGATTCCGCATAAATCTTCAGAACGACATAATTCTTTTCAAGCAACACGGCAAGTTCGGGGTCGTTTTTCAAGAAATTGTCCAATATGACACACCACTTGCACCACGGCCCTCCCACGAACATCAGGATCCTTTTCCCGTCCGCGGCGGCGGTCTTTTTCGCTTCAGCGAGGTCTTTGAACGGGTCTCTCTCCCTGCCGTAGGGCGGTATGGCAGCGTTCAGCAAGACTGACGCTGTAAGAACAAGAAAGAACAAAAGGACAGTCTTTTTCATCCGGTTCTCCCAAGTATCCGATTTTATATGAACTTCGCCCGGTTTGGCAACATGCCGCGCGCCGCGATGTTTATTTGAAGAAGGCATCGGGGGTATAATGATGATGCGCGGGGAGCGCTTGAAGAGGAGGACGAACATGGCCGAACGGCGAGGGGAAAAAGCCGGGTGGACGATTGGTTTTCTCGGAGGCTTCGCATGGGTTGCGGTTCTTTCCGTCGTTTTCCTCCTCAAGGGGAAGCCCTCGGCCGGGGCTATCGGACTTCTCCTGTTCAGCGCCGCGATAGTCGCGGTCCTGTATTTTGCCCCGTGGCGTCATCCGAGGACGAGCGCCTGGAAGCTGATGCTGGTGCCATACTTTTTTCTTGCGCTCTCTTTCGCGTGGGGAGCCTGGGCCTACGGCGGCCTTGCGCCGCTGGGGCTCGAATGGTGGAACATCGTCTGGTTCGTGCCCCTTCTGCTTCCCTTTTTCACGGGCGGGAACAGAAAGTGGTCTGACGGAGGTAACGGCTGATGGAAGCTTTGAAACTCCTCTCCACTCTTTTCCCCATGGCTCTCGCCGCGGGCATAAACATCTACGCGACGATACTCATCGCGGGAGCATCATTGAGGCTCGGGCTGATCGATGACCCTCCCGAAGCGCTCCGGATCTTCGAATCGTGGCCGATACTTATCACCGCGGGCGTTTTCTACCTGCTCGAATTCTTCGCGGACAAGATCCATTTCATCGACGATATCTGGGATTTCATCCATACTTTCGTCCGCCCCATAGGCATTTCCGTCCTGGTCCTGGCGTCCGTGTCAACGCTCGATCCGAACGTGGCGGTCTTCGCGGCGATCGCGGCCGGCGGGGTTTCTTTCGTTTCCCACACGGCGAAAGCAGGGACCAGGATGTCCATGAACGTGCTCAGCCCCTTCGAGAACTTCAAGAACATAGCGGTGAGCCTTCTCGAGGATATCTTTTCCGCGGGGCTCGTTTTCATGGCGATGAAGTACCCGTACTTCACCGCGGCCGTCGCCCTCGCGATCTTCGTGTTCCTTCTCGTGATGCTTCCGATCCTCTTCCGCTGGATGAAGTTCATCTTCACCGCGGTCTTCCTGAGGCTCAAGTCTTACGCGGCCCGAGTGGAGATCCCGGACGTACCGCCGGGGGGGCAGATTAGACTTCTGGATCACGAGAAGCCTTCCGTCTCTTCCAAGTGCAAATCGCAGGGCGTCCCCAGTGCCGGAGGCCGCAGGGGATTCCTCTCCGTTTTCCCCGGAAAGATGGTTTTCACTTACAGGAAATGGTTCCGGGACCGCGCCTGGACCCTCTTGAAAGCGGACATCGAGGGCGCCTATATCAGGAGAAGGCTGCTCGTGGATGTGCTCGAGGTCCACTACCTGAATGCGAAAGGGAAAAAGAAGACCGCGAGGTTCGTCTTTTACAAGGACCGTTCGCCGCTTCTCGAAATGATCGGGGCAGTCCTGGAGATCCCGTCCGACAAGAACGGGGCCGGAGGCGCCTTTTCCCCGGCGGAAGCGTCCGCCGGCTGAACCCGTTCTTCGTAACCGCATGTCGTGCCGCCAGGCAACCGGCGTCCGGCGGTGTGCCGCATTTTTGCAAGCGGGGCGGGGATTTGGTAAAGTATAGCTTGGGAGAAGCAGAAGAAATGGACGATCAGGAGCTTTTCAAGGTCACATGCCCGCACTGCAGGGCTCTTCTGGAGATAGACCCGCGGAACAAGCTTGTCGTCGGAGGCGAAGCCCCGCCCGCTCCCAAGGAAGGCCTCTCATTCGACGAGAGGCTGAAGAAACTGGAGGAAGACAAGAAGAACGCCCAGAGCAAGTTCGAGGAGTCCGTCCGGGCGGAAAAAAGCAAGAAGGAAGTGCTGGAAAAGAAGTTCAGGGAGCTTTCGGAAAAGGCGAAAGATAGCAAGGATATGCCCATGAAGAGGGATATCGATCTCGATTGACGGAGGAAATGAAAGATGAAGATCGTCAAAGTGGCGCTGATAATCATTCTCGCGGCCGCCGTGCTCGTCTCCTGCAACAGGAAGAAAGTGGAGCCGCCCAAGGAAGTGGATGTGTTCTCATGCAACACGGCCGAGAGGGTCGTGGCGAAGGAACTCGTGACCGTCGACAAGGGAACGTCCGTCGACGGCGACGGCTCCATCATGATCGCTACGGCGGAACCCGTGACCGTGCGTTTCTTCGAAGCCAAGCTTCCCGGGGAGAACTGCAAGTACACTTATAAAGTGAAGATGAAGACCGACACTCTCAACGGGGACGCCTACCTCACGATGGACGTGAATTATCCCAGCGGCGGAAAGCAGACCGTCCAGCAGGACATCCAGAGCTATCTCTCGGACACGAACGACTGGACACCGATGGAGATAACCATCTCGGCGCCCAACCAGAAGCCCGCTTCCGTCACTCTCAACGTCATCGTCGACGGCGACGGGATGGTGTGGGTTGACGACCTGCACCTCATCGCGACGCCCCTGGGCTGATCGTGCCTTTCAAGCTCAAGGTCTATCACAGCCCCGATTCGGACGACGCCTTCATGTTCTACGGCATCTCAGAGGGCCTGCTGAAGGACCCTTCGCTGGAGGTCTCGTGCGAGCTCATGGACATCCAGAGCCTGAACGAGAAGGCGCTTAAAGGGGAGATAGACTGCACCGCGATATCTTTCCACGCGTACGCGCACTGTTTCAGGGACTATCACATACTCGCGCAGGGCGCCTCCTTCGGGGACGGGTACGGGCCCCGGCTGATCGCGAGTACTCCCGTCAGGCTTGAAGATCTGAAAGGCCGAAAGGTAGCCATGCCCGGTGCGCTCACCACCGCCACGCTGGCTTTCAGGATGCTCGGCATCGATTGCGAAGAGATAATGGTCCCTTTCGACAGGATCATGGACGAAGTACGGGAAGGGCGCGCGGACGCGGGTCTTCTCATCCACGAAGGTCAGCTCACATACGCCGCCGACGGGTTCCATCTTGTCCTGGATCTCGGAGAGTGGTGGAAGGAGAGGACGGGCCTTCCTCTGCCTCTGGGCGGGAACGTCATCAAAAAAAACCTTGACCCTTGCGTCCTGAAGGGCTTCCCCCTGCTTTTCAGAAGGTCGATAGAGTACTCCTTGGATAACAGGGAAAAAGCCCTCGCTTACGCGAAGCAGTTCGGCAGAGGGCTGACCTGGGAAGACGCGGACCGTTTCGTTGACATGTACGTTAACAAGTGGACCCGCGGATACGGCGAAACAGGGAAGCTCGCGGTCGGAAGGTTCCTCGATGAGGCGTTCGGGATGGGGCTGATACCCGAAAAGGCGGAACCCTCTTTCCTCGATTGAGCTTTTTGTTGACAAAAGGTGGTGTTTCAAGGCGATAATATGATCTTGGAGTTGGGATGAAGACCAAGATTCTAGTGGTGGAAGACAGCGGACCGATGAGGAGCCTCATTACCGCCGCGCTCGAAGAACATCTCGATGTCGACGTTTACGAGGCGGAGAACGGCTTCGCGGCGCTCAAGCTGATCCCCGACAACCAGTTCAAGGTCATCGTCACGGATATAAACATGCCGGACATCAACGGGCTGGAACTGATCGTTTTCCTCAGGCAGCATCCAAATTTCAAGGACGTCCCGATCCTGATAATCTCCACCGAAGCCGGTGAAGAAGACCGCCGCAGGGGTCTGGAGATAGGCGCGAACGGCTACCTCGTGAAGCCGTTCACCGAGGGCCAGCTCGTGGAAACGGTCCAGAAGTTCCTCGTCTGAGGGGCGGCAATGGAAAAACCCCAGGTCAAGGCGATCAAGGATTTCATCGGCGAAGCGGAGGAGATCCTCGAATCTCTCAGCGAAGATGCCGAGAGCGCCAGGTCGCAGTTCGAAGCCGGCGGCAAGATCCGTCCCGACATAATAAACAAGATATTCAGGGAGATGCACTCGCTCAAAGGGCTTGCGTCGATGCTCGCCCTCGAGAAGATCACGGTCGTCAGCCACGACATGGAAAGCCTTCTCGACAAGGTGCGGATGGGGAAGGTCAAGTTCGGGCCTCCCATATTCGAGATCCTTGATGAATCGAGGAAGGTCCTGAGGCAGCTGGTCGTGGAAGTCGGACAGGGTGGAGAGAAAAGCGGCACCGAAGACATACTTGCCAAGATCTCCGCCGCGTCAGGCGCGCCGCCAAAGCCCAAGGACCCTCCCAAACCGAAATTAAGGCTCGAGGAGGAGACGCTCAAATCCTTCACCGAATACGAAGAACACCGCCTCAAGGAGAACCTCGAGGAGGGAAACAACATATTCGCGATACAGGTGGGTTACGACTTCACCGATTTCGACACCCGGCTGAGAGCTCTTACCGAGGCTCTGAATGAAAAGGGTGAGGTTATCAGCACGCTCCCCGTCATGGATCCGTCGCTGCCCGAAGGCATCCATTTCAGGCTGATCTTCGGGACGGACCTGAGCGAGGCAGGGGTGAAGGCGTTATCCGGGGTTTCTGAAGGGACCGTCACCAACCTGCTGGAGGCAGGAGGAGAGAGCGCGGAGCCTTCCGCCAAAAAGGAAGAGAGAAAAAACGAGCCTTTGCGCGAGGCGGAACCAGCGGAGGCGAGAGAAGAAGGAGCTGCCGTCTCGGATGAGGCCGACGAGATAAAAGGGATCTCCAACACCGTGAAGGTCGATATCTTGAAGCTCGACGAGGTGATGGGTCTGGTCGGCGAGCTAGGGCTTATCAGGGCTTCTTTCAGGAAGATCGCCGACAACCTCGCGGGCGTCGAGGAGATGGAGGAGACGAGGCAGGACCTGGTCCGCCATGTAAGGTCCATGGAGAAAAAACTGGAAGAGCTTCAGCGGTCGATAATCGACATAAGGATGGTCCCCATAGGCCAGATATTCACCAAGCTCAACAGGACCGCCCGCAGGCTGGCCCGCCAGTCGGGCAAGGAGGTCTCCATCCAGCTTTTCGGGGGCGAGACCGAGCTTGACAAGAGAATCATGGACGAGCTGGTGACCCCCCTCGTCCACCTGATAAGGAACGCCATAGACCACGGCCTCGAACCCACGCAGGACAGGCTCAAGGCGGGAAAATCTACCGAAGGCAGCCTCGCGATATCGGCCTTCCACAGGGGGAATTCGATTGTCATCGAGGTGACCGACGACGGAAAAGGGCTCGATTACGAAAAGATAAGAAAGGTAGCCGTTGAGCGGGGTATCATCAGCGAAAGCGCGCTGCTCTCCCCGGAGGAATGCCTCGACCTGATCTTCCAGCCGGGGTTCTCGTCGGCCGACAAGGTGACCGAAGTCTCCGGTCGGGGCGTGGGCCTGGACGCGGTCAAGACCACCGTCGAGGGGCTCAAAGGCTCCATCTCGGTGTGGACAGAAAAAGGGAAAGGCTGCACTTTCCAGATCATCCTTCCGATAACCCTCGCGATAATCCAGTCGCTCATAGTCAGGTGCTGCGAGCAGTTCTTCGCGATACCGATATCCTCGATCGTAGAAAGCTTCAGGATAAGCCCCGAGGAAATAGAATTCGTGGACCAGAAGGAGGTATATAACCTCAGGGGGATAACGCTTCCGATAATGAGGCTGGAGAACCGCTTCGCGCTGAAAAGGAATGACGGCCGCGCTCTCAGCTCTCTGTTCGTCGTCGTGGCGAAGCGCGGCGACAAGGTGGCGGGGATAATCGTGGACGAGCTCGAAGGGGAGCAGGAAACGGTCATTCACCCGATAGGCCAGAAGCTGGGGCACATTCCCGGCATCGCGGGAGCCACGGAGATCGGGGAGAACCAGGTGATCCTCGTGATAGACACGGCGGGGCTGCTCGCTCCGCTGGAGGCCGTCCGTGTTTAAGGAGTTCTACGGCTTCAGGGAACGCCCGTTCGGAAAGACCCCCGACCCGAGGTTCCTATTCCCCTCCGCGGAGCACGAAGAGGCGCTGGCGAGGCTCGAGTACGCCATAGAGGAAAGGGACATGGCCGTCCTGACCGGGGAGATAGGTTCGGGAAAGACGACGATCTCCAGGGCCCTCATGGACAGGAACGACAACGACCATTTCATTCTGATCGTAAACCCGAGGCTGAGCCCCAACCAGCTCCTGAGGGAGATAGCGAAAAGGCTCGACATCGAACCGAAGCATTACAGGGCCGACCTGCTCGACGACATCTCCACCAGGTTCATGGAGATGAACGAGGAGAAGAAGGCCGTGGTCCTCGTCGTGGATGAAGCCCAGCTGATACCTGGGAAGAACACTTTCGACGAGCTCAGGCTGCTCTCCAATTTCCAGCTCGACGACTGCAACCTCGTCTCCATAATCCTCATCGGACAGCCGGAACTGAGGGAAAGGCTCAAGCATTCCACATATTCGGCGCTCAGGCAGAGGATCGGAATGTGGTACCACCTCGGCAACCTGAACGCGGAGGAGACTTCCGCCTACATCAAGCACAGGATGAAGGTCGCGGGAGGAGGAAGGGACATCTTCAGCGCCGAGGCGACGAGGCTCATAGCCGAAAAGACGAAAGGAATACCGAGGCTGATAAACTCCCTCGCGACAAACTCGCTTCTCACGGGCTTCCAGAAAGAGGAAAAGCCGATCTCCGCCGCCACCGTCAAAGAGGCCGCGGCGGAAATGGTCTTTTAGGGAATACCGTTTGGAAAAACCCACTAAAGCCGAACAGGCCGCTGGATATACATTCAACGACTCCTCGTTGCTGAGCCAGGCGCTGTCCCACAGCTCCTTCGCGGAAGAGAAAAGGGGAGGGCGGAAGTTCTCCAACGAAAGGCTGGAATTCCTGGGCGACGCCATAATCGGATTCCTCGTTGGTAAGGCCGTCTACACACATTTCCCCGAGGAGGACGAAGGAGTGCTTTCAAGGCTGAAGGCCCACTGGGTATCCACATCCGCGCTCGCCGTCATTTCCGAAGAAGCGGGCGTAAGGGACGCCCTGATGATGGGCGCCGGCGAAGAGAAGAGCGGCGGCGGCGGGAATCCCAGGAACCTTGCGGGAGCCCTTGAAGCATTCCTCGCTGCGATCTATCTTGACGGGGGCATGGCCGCCGCGGAAAAGTTCGTTTCGAGGTTCTGGGATGAAAAGATCGGGCGCGAAGGGACCGGAGTGCTGAGACTTGACTCGAAGACGCTGCTTCAGGAAAAGCTTCAACTGCGGTTCAAGGAGATCCCGGAATACCTGGTCGAGGAAGACGGTTCGGAATTCCTTGCCACGGTCCGCTTCAGGGGTAAAAACCTCGGAAATGGAAGGGGAAACAGCAAGAAAAAGGCGGAACAGGAAGCCGCCGCGAGAGCTCTTGAAAACGACAGTTTTGATCATGAGTGATTAAGAAAGAGAGGTGACCGTTCATGAGGAAGAGAATTCTGCTTCTCATTTCCGTTACGCTCCTGGCATTCTCGGGCGTATCGGCACAGACGAGCCAGTCCGGCCTTGAACAGACGCTCGCCGGGATAACCGCGGAAAAATACCCGGGATCCCCCGCCGTCATAGTTTTGGACGAAACGAAGGTGGATGTCGAAGATTCGGGGCTTTCCCATGTAAACCGCAGGATGGTGGTGAAGGTCCTCAACGAGGAGGGATGCCTGAGGTATTCCACCTACAGGCTGGATTACGACCCGGCTTCCTCGTTCGCCGAGATAAGGTCGATCGAGACGATAAGGGACGGCAAGAGGGAGAAGCTTCCCGCAGGCAGCATCCTCGACCTGCCCCAGCCCCAGATGATGATCTACTGGGGCCCCAGGATGAAGCTGGCTTCCATCCCGAGGCTCAACCCGGGAGACGCCGTGGAGATCAACACCTACTCCAAGGGCTTCGTCATCGCGTACCTTACCGCCGGAGAGGCGGCGCGGGACGACGAGAGGTACATCCCCCCCATGAGAGGCCATTATTATGACGTGGTGCTCTTCCAGGGAGACCTGCCGATCGTCAAGAAAAGCTACGAACTGATCATGCCGAGGGACAAGTTCCTGAACGCCAGGGTATATCACGGCGAGGTCGGCTTCGAGACCTCCTACGACAAGGAGAAGGTGAGATACCTCTGGTCGAAAGAGAACGTCTCTCCCATCGAGGAAGAACCTAGAATGGTCGAACCCACCGATGTCGCAACAAAAGTGGTGCTCGCCACTGCGGAAGACTGGCCCGCGAAGTCCAGATGGTTCTACGAGGTGAACGAGAACGCCAAGGCGTTCGAATGGGACGGCGACATCAAGAAAAAAGTGGACGAGCTGACCTCCGGCCTCGGGACCGACGACGAAAAGCGGAAGGCGCTGCTGGCTTGGGTCGCGAGGGAGATCCGCTATTCCGGGATATCCATGGGCAAGGGCGAAGGGTACACCCTTCATCCGGGCACGATGACGTTCAACGACAGGGCGGGCGTCTGCAAGGACATCGCAGGGATGCTCATCACGATGCTTAGGTGCGCCGGATACACCACCTATCCCGCCATGACCATGGCCGGCGCCAAGGTCGAGGACGTTCCTGCCGACCAGTTCAACCACTGCGTCGTAGCGGTCAAGCTCGGGCCAGGGCAGTACAAGCTCTACGACCCCACCTGGTGCCCCTTCAGCCGGGAGGTGTGGTCTTCCGCGGAAAAGCCGCAGAACTATGTCATCGGGACTCCCGAGGGCGAAGTTCTCATGGAGACACCTCTAGCTCCTCCTGAGGACAATTTCATCAAGATCGTTTCAACGGGAAGGCTTGATTCCGACGGAAATCTCGCTGGCAGGATGCACATCACCGGGGGAGCCTACAGCGAAACGAACCTGGTCTGGGCCGTCACTTCTACGGACAAGAACGAGGTGAGGCACGTTTTCGAGGAGTGGATCCGCAGGATCGCACCCCAGGCGGAACTGGTCTCCTTCGCCAACGAAGATCCCGTGGACGTGGACAAGCCGTTCTTCATCACCCTTGATTACAGGGTCCCGGGTTACGCCATCAAGGCCGGCAGGGAACTCCTGTTCAAGTCTCCCGCTGCGCAGAACATCCTTTCGAACAGGCGCCTTACCGACTTCGTGGCCGCCGTCGAGGGCGACAAGAGGGAACACGACATATACCTCAGGTCCACCAGGAAGTTCATCTTCGAAGAAAAGATCGAGCTTCCCGCCCTCAGGAAGAATACCGATGCCAACCATCCCGACCCGGTAGACGGCCCTGCCGCGGCTTTCGACGCGAAGGCTTCCTCGTCGGGCAAGTTCTTCGAGCTCAAGGAAACATTCTCCGTGAAGAAAAAAATAGTCCCGGCCTCGGATTACGGAAACCTGAAGGAGGCCTACGAAGCAATGAAGGACTTCGGATCCCGCTATTACAGGGCGGCGTACTAGGAGGCGAAGATGAAGAACAACGCTTTGAAAATAATCCTGCTTGTCCTGGCTGCTGCCCTCCTGAGCCTCTCTTTGTCGGCGCAGCCCGTTTACGGTTCAGCGCCCGGAGCGAGAGAGTATCCTGACGCCGACGTCCTGATCCTTTCGGAAAAGATATCCCTCACCCTCATGCCGGACGGCAGGATCGAGGAGAGCCGGCACAAGGTTGAAAAGGTCCTCACATACAACGGGATAGACACGATCGGCGACCCCAAGATCGCCTTCGACACGGCGACCCAGGCGCTGGCCATTGACAAATGCACGACCTTCAGCCCGGACGGAAGGGTGACCGAGGCGCAGAAGAACAGCTTCACGGAGATGACGCCATTCGAGCTCGAGAAGTCCCCGGACCACGTTTCGATAAGGCAGATGGTAGTCACGAAGGTGGGAATGGAACTGGGTTCGGTCGTGGAGTTCGGGTACACGGTAAAAGACACCAAGCCCTGGAGGAAATACCTGCAGGGAAAGATCCTCGTTCAGAACGAATACCCGACTCTGGTCAAGGAGATCACGATCAGGGTCCCCCGCGGGACCTCCCTGCTGTTGTCGGGAGGAGTCGCCGTGGAGCGGTCCGACGAATCGGACTTCACGGTGTACAGGGCCGCGCTCAGGGACCTTCCGGCGCTCAACTTCCACGAGTTCGTGAATCACGAAGAGTACCTTCACCCCTGTCTTGTCTATTCCACCGCGCCCGGTTGGGCCGCGCAGGCGGCTCATCTCGGCACGATGTTCAGTGAAGCCGCGGGCAAAAGGTCCGGAGCGATGGAGAAAAAGGCCAAAGAGCTGACCGAGAAAAAGCTTTCCGACAGAGAAAAGGCCCTTTCGATCCACGATTTCGTGACGACGAAGATGAGGGCGGTCGATTGGGGGCTTGACGCCTTCGACTATTCAGCCAGGGACGCGTCAAGGGTCTTCGAAACCAGCGGGGGACACAAAATGGACCTCGCCGTGCTCTTATCGGCGATGCTGGATTCTGTCGGGCTAAAAGCGGAACCATGGCTCGTGATGAACGCCCCGTTCGGCGATGAAGAAGCGAAGATCCCGGCTGTTTCGCTTTTCGACGATGTCGTCATGACGGTGGGTACCGGGACAGGGACCCTCTTTCTAGGCTCTGATGCTCCCGCTTCGTCGGCATCCCTCAGGGACTGGACGGGGTCCAGGGCGCTGAAGATATCGTCTGCCGTATCAGGATTGTCGGTTTTTCCCGCTCTTTCCGAGGGCAATTCGGCGAAATGCGCTTTCTCGCTCGAACCCCTGGATGGCGCGGTGGTGCGGGGGACAGGTTCTGTCCTGCTTACAGGAGGCTACGCGAATTACGAATCCGCGAGGACCGGGATCGAAGGAGAGATAATCCCATACGTGAAGGGTGCCCTCCCGGACGCGGCCGATATAAAAGTCACCGCCAGGAACATCTCGGCCGACCACCTCGACGCGGAAGTGGAATTCACCGTTGACCTGAAGAAAGCCGCAGGGAAGACGGGTTTGCATGCCGTCCTGAACACGGGCCTTCCCGGGGCGTCCATCGTGAACTGCAACCATCTTGCGGGCAGGGAAAAACGAACTTCGCCGATGATCCTCTCGATGACCGGAAATGAAAGCTACGAGATAAGGATGAAGCTCCCCGACTGTTTTGCCGGAGCCGGCAACAGGCTCGTGTCTTTCAGTCACGACACGCCCGCGCTGAAAGCGTCGCAGGATTTCACCGAAGGGGAAGGAAAGGTCACAGTCAGCTACTCCGTTTCGACTGACCGGGAGATCATCTCCGCCGGCGACTACGGGAAAGCCAGGCAGGCCGCGCTATCTCTTCTGACGGAGCCGGCTAGGAAGCTGGTCCTCGAGGAGAAAAAAAAGAAGTAGGGTCGTTTCCATAAGTCATGAACCGACGGATCTTCTGAGGGCGGCTATGTTCTCCAGCCGCCCTCTTATTTCAACTTCCAGGAAATCGGTGCCGTACTCTTCCCTGAGTACCGTGAAAAGGTTCCTCATCTTCAGGAATTCGATGATCCTTGAGTAGGGGACGGATATCGTCGTTCCTCCGAAACGCTTGTGGACTTCGCATGCGATCGCGGCTTTCAACGTTCTTACACCGGAGCCTGTCTTAGCCGAGACCGCCAGTGCCCCGGGGAAAAGCGATAAAGCCCTATCCCTGAAGGAGGAAGGGGAGATGTCCGTCTTGTTGAGGACGGTGATGGTCGGGATGTCCGCCCCTCCAAGCTCCGACAAAGACTTTAAGACAATATCGCCTTGTTCCTCGAAATCGGGATGATTGATGTCCAGCACGTGAATGACGAGGTCGCTGACGGCTATCTCTCCGAGCGTGGAGCTGAATGATGCCACGAGGCTGTGGGGAAGCTTGCGTATGAACCCGACGGTATCTACTAGAAGGACTTCCTGGAGGATCCCGGGAATGTGGACCCTTCTGAAGGTGGTGTCCAGAGTGGCGAAAAGACGGTTCTCTGAAAAGAGCCTCGAGTTCGTCAGCGCGTTCATGAGGGAAGATTTTCCAACGTTGGTATAGCCGGCGAAAGCCGCGACGAAGGCGTTCTCCCTTCTCCCGGCCTGCACTTTCCTTCTTTGAGCCAGGTCCGCTATCTCTTCGGAGAGCCTCGATATCCTGGCTCTTATGACGCGCCTGTCGGTTTCCAGCTGGGTCTCTCCCACGCCCCTGGTGCCGATGCCTCCCGCCTGTCTTGACAGGTGCCCCCACGCTCTCGTCAGCCTGGGAAGAAGGTAGTTGTACTGCGCCAGCGAGACCTGCGCCTGCGCCTCCCTGGTCCTGGCCCTTTTGGCGAATATGTCGAGGATCAGGCCCGTCCTGTCAAGGATTTTGACGCCTATCGCCTTTTCAAGATTCCTGATCTGGGCGGGGGAAAGCTCGTCGTCGAAGACAACGAGCTGGATCTTCTTTTCCCTGCATGTCCCGGCTATCTCGTTCGCTTTTCCCTCGCCTATGAAAAAAGCCGGGTCTACCGACTGTTTTCTCTGGATCACCCTTTCTTTTTCATCGGCTCCCGCGGTGTCAGCCAGAAGCGACAATTCGTCGAGGTGCTCTTCAGCTTTGTGGTAGGGTAGATATGGAAGGCTGAGGCCGACAAGAAGGCAGGGAATCCTCGTCTTCAGCCTCCGGAGGGAAAGAAATTCCTGAGGTGGTTGTAGCTCGACTCGAGGTCTTCAGGAATAACCCGGAGCTCTCCGATAACCGTCACGTAATTCGTATCGCCATGCCATCTCGGCAATATGTGGTAGTGCAGATGATCCACGATACCAGCGCCAGCGGCCCGACCGAGGTTCATACCGATATTAAGGCCGTCAGGAGAATAGCAGGACCTGATCGCATTCTCACACAAGGCGACAGCGTCCGAAAGAGCATGTTGTTCTTCCTTCTCCAGCATGGTGAGCGAGTCTTTGTGGGAATGGGGCACCACAAGAATATGCCCGTTGTTATACGGATATCTGTTGAGCATGACGGCGACGAGTTCGTTCCTGAAGATCACGAGGTTGTCAAAAGAGGGCTGATCTTCGAACGCTCTGCAGAAGACACAGCCCTCTTCGTTTTTATCCGACTTGATGTATCCCAAACGCCACGGCGCGAAGTTCGTCTCCAAGCTGCCGTCCTCAGCCGTTGATCAGCCCCTTCAGCTCGCTTCCGGGCTTGAAGTGAGGGATCTTTTTCGCTTCCACGAACACTTTGTCCCCGGTCTTGGGGTTCCTCGCCTGGTGCGATTTTCTTTCCTTCATCTTGAAAGACCCGAAGCCTCTGAGCTCGACCTTGTCGCCTGTTTCCAGCGCGCTCATTATCGAGGAAAAGACAGTGTTGACGATCAGCTCCGCCTGCTTTTTCGGGATGGAGGACCTCTTGGCAACGAGTTCGATGATATCCGCTTTCGTCATCGTCATTCACCATCCTTTTTCTGGAACTGGCTGAGGTCGAAGATGTCGCCCAGGGAGACCCTGCCGTCCTTGCCGGCCGGCTTGTCGGAACTCTTGGGTTCTTCTTCCACGGGCCGGTTCTCCTTGAGAGAGAGGCCGATCCTCTTTTCGTCCCTGTCCATCCTTATGAGCTTGAAGCTGTATGCCTTGCCGACTTCCACCACCTGCGAGGGGTCCTCTATGTGGTCCTCGGACAGCTCGGAGATGTGCACGAGGCCTTCCACTCCGTCGCCGAGGTCGACGAACGCGCCGAAGTCGACTATCTTCGTGACAGCGCCTTCCACCGACTCGTTGAGGGAATGGGAAGTGAAGAACTTCTCCCACACGTCGGGAAGCACGTCCTTGATGCTGAGGGAGATCCGCTTGTTGACGACATCGATGTTCGTTATCTTCGCCTCGACCTGGTCGCCCTTCTTGTAGAGCTCGGAGGGGTGGGCGATCCTTCTCCAGGAGAGGTCGGAAATGTGGACCAGCCCGTCGACGTCGGGAAGGACCTCGATGAACACTCCGAATTCGGTGATGTTCTTCACTTTTCCTTCGATTATGTCGCCGACCGCGAAGCTGTCCTTGATGGTTTCCCAGGGATCCTCCTCGATCTGCTTGAGGCCGAGGGATATCCTCTTGGAATCCTTGTCTATCTGGAGCACGGCGACTTCCACTTCGTCGCCTATGTTAACAAGGCTCGACGGGTTCTTGATCTTTTTCGTCCAAGACATTTCGCTCACGTGGATCATGCCTTCGATGCCGGGTTCGAGCTCGACGAAAGCGCCGTAGTTGGTGAGGGAGATGACCTTCCCCTTGACCCTGCTTCCCGGGGGGAACTTTTCTTCGATGTTGCCCCAGGGGGAAGGCTCGAGCTGTTTCATACCGAGCTGGAGCTTGTTGTTCTCCTCGTCGTAATCGAGGACAAGGACGTCGATCTCGTCACCGACCTTGAAGAGCTCCGACGGATGAGCGACCCTGCGCCACGACATGTCCGTCACGTGCAGCAGGCCGTCTATCCCGCCGAGGTCCACGAAGACGCCGAAGTTCGTTATGTTCTTGACGAACCCCTTGATAGGCTTCTTGGAATCCTTGGCTTCTATGAGGCGGTCCTTCTGGCCCGACATCCTCTCTTCGAGGAACGCTTTCCTGGAAAGGACTATGTTGCCCCTCTTCCTGTTGACCTTGATGACCTTCATCTCGTATTCCTGGCCGCGCAGGGCGCGCAGGTTCCTCACCGGCTGTATGTCGGCGAGGGAACCGGGAAGGAAAGCCCTCACTCCCACGTCAACAGCCAGTCCTCCCTTTACCCTGTCGAGGACGACGCCCTTTATGGCGCGGTTCTCCTTGAAAGCGTTCTCGACTTCTTCCCACGCCTTCATTTTCTGCGCCTTTACCTTCGACAGCACCACGTAGCCGTTCGCGTCCTCCATCCTTTCCAGGAAGACTTCGATCTGATCGCCGGGCTTGACGAGGATCTCGCCCCGGGGAGTGGTGAACTCCTCGATCGCGATTATGCCCTCGCTCTTGAGGCCGACGTCCACGAGAACGTCCGTCTCGGTGACGGCCACGACCCTGCCTTTCAGGAGCTGGTGCTCCATCGAATCGGTTGAAGGGATCTCCAGGAACTGCGACATGTCGATGGGACCCGTCTCGTCGATGTTCGCCGACGTCAGTTCAAGGGGATGGATGGATGCGGAAGTTTTCTTGGACTCCTCTCTGGTGTCCTTTCGTTCCTCGGAAGTCATAAATTTGTTACCTCCTGTTTCTTCGGATTTTGACCCTCAGGCAGTGCCCTGTGTCGAAACAAATCTACACGAATTGCCTTTGATTGTCAATACCGCTGAAGGCCCGGGAAACCCGCTCCCCGTCCGCGGAGATTGTAAAAACGGCGGTTCCCGTTTAAACTAACGAATCGGAGATGATTCGATGGACCTGAGGAACTCTCTTGCGGCGTTCGTTCCGAGGACGGTATGGCCCCTCGTGGGCGGCGCCGGGAACGGATCGAGGAAAAGCGGATCGGTACTTTTCGCGGACCTGGCGGGCTTCACCAGGCTTACCGACAGCCTCGCGAGCATCGGAAAAGAGGGCGCAGAGGAGCTCACCAGGATACTCAACGAATTCTTCTCGTCCATGATCAAGATAGTCCACGAGGACGGAGGCGACGTCCTCAGGTTCGGCGGCGACGCGATGACGATCTTCATTCCGTCGGGTCCCGGCGAGGCGCTGAAGACTGCCCTGAGGCTGCAGGCCGAAACGGCGAAGTACGGGGCGGTGGAGACGAGGGCGGGAGTTTTCGCGCTCGGGATGAAAATAGGCGTTTCATGCGGCGACACCGTGTTCTCGATAGTGGGCGACGGGTCCGTGGGGTTCGACTATTTCGCGGCGGGAAGCGCGCTGGACCTGTCGGCGGAGTGCGAACACCGGGCGGGCCAGGGCAATATCGTCGTCTGCCCGAGGGCGTCCGAACAAGTCGATTTCAAGGGCCTCAGGACCGTCGCTCTCGAAGGCGGGTTCACACTGGTGGAGGGGCCGGAGAAAGAAGCGCCGCTGGAAAATGGCCCCGCGCGTTCGGAAGAACTCCGGCCTCCCTCTGAACAGGCGCTCTCGGAGTTCCTTCCGTTCTACATAAAGGACAAGCTGGAAACGATCGAGTCGCTCCTGGTAGGCGAGCACAGGCGCACGACCGTTCTCTTCCTGAGCTTCAAGGCGACGGATTACGAACACGACCCGTCGGCGGTGGAAACGGCGCGAGTCGTATACAGGGAGGCGGCCAGGCTCGTAAAGAAGTACGGGGGCTTCATAAACAAGATAGACATGGGCGACAAGGGGAGCAAGGTCCTGGCCATCTTCGGGAGCCCTCTTGCCGTGGAGCGCCAGGAAGAGATGGGGTGCAGGTGCGCGCTCGACATAGTCTCGAGCCCGGAGCTTTCGGGAATAAACGAGAACATCAGGATCGGTCTCACCGTGTCCAGCGTTTTTTCGGCATACGTGGGTTGTCCCGAGAGGCGCGAGTACACGGTCATGGGCAACGGGATAAATCTGGCTGCGAGGCTGATGGCGGCCTGCGCCCCCGGGTCCGTGCTCGCTTCCGAAGAGGTGTACGAAAAGGCATCGTCGGCGATCGAGTTCGACGTCCTTCCGCCCATAAACGTCAAGGGCAAGACGGAGAAAGTGGCTGTCTTCGCGCCCACGAGGAAGACCCGGGGGGCGTCCGAGGCATCGGGCTGTTTCGTGGGGAGAAAGAAGGAACTTTCAGAAGCGCTTGAAGCTTTGAGGACGGGATCAAGCTCGCCGGGCATCGCTGTCACGGGAGCGGCCGGCGTGGGGAAGAGCCTGTTCCTTTACAGCCTGAAAGACAGGTTGCATGAGGAAGGACTGGAGTGCATCGTCACGAACCTGGCGTCGTACGACCGTGACAAGTACATGGGCGCCTGGCGGGGGATCATCCTCCATTGTCTCGGTGCCGGGGATGGCGGAAGCGCCCCCGTGCGGGTGGATGCGATCCTCTCCCAGATGAACGAGGAGGACAGGGAGTACCTTCCTCTTTTCAACGACATCCTCAACATCGAAGTTCCCGAGAACGCCTCCACGAAAGCGCTTTCGTCGAAAGACAGGAAGGACGTATTCTTCGCCATAATCTCCAGGCTCATCCTAAGAAACACCGCGGACGCTCCTCATCGGATCTTCATTGATCACATGGATTACGCAGACCCGAGCTCGGTCGAGTTCCTGGGAGAGATCGCGACCGACCTCAAGGGGACGCAGTTGAAGATAGCCTTCACTCTCAGGGATTCTGCCTCCCAGCTGCTCAAGGATGCCGCCGAAGGGTTCGGGACGCTCCAGCTCGGCCCTTTCAGCGAAGAAGAGGTCAGGTCATTCCTTCTCGACGTAGCCGGATTCGCTCCGCCGACCGAAACATTCGTTTCTTTCCTTCTGAAGAAGACAGGGGGGAACCCGAAATTCCTGGAAGAGGTCCTCCAGATAATGACGAGGGAACAGCTGGCCTTCAAGGGGCCGTCATCTCTGCTCGAGGTGGACGAGGACCACCTTTCGTCAGCGAGCTTTCCCGACACTCTGCAGGGCCTTTTCCTCTCCAGAGTGGAAAGCCTTCCTGAGACCGAAAGGCAGATCCTCAAAACTGCCTCTATACTCGGCCCTTCCTTCTCGATCCATTCGCTCAGCTCCATTCTGGAAAAACCGGCCGTCGACGTCGCGGACGAAATATCGGCCATGGAAAGCTCCGGGTTGATAAAGATGGACACTTGGGGCGAGCGGCCGTATGCCTCGTTCACCGACAACCTGCTGAGGGACGCGATCTACGATTCACTGAATTTCCAGATCAGGAGGGAGATGCACAGAAAGGTGGCAGAATCGCTTGAATCGTTGGGCAGCGAGGAGCCGAGAATAAACCCCGTGCTGGCAAGGCATTTTGAATTTGCGGGAGAAGAGGAGAAAGCTCTCGGGTATCTCTGGAAATCCGCTGAATTTTCGAGGTCCTTCTACGATAACAGGTCGGCTTTCGATTTTCTCGGAAGGTTCGTGGCCATCTCGGAAAAGAGGGGAAAGACGCCCTCGGCCGACCGGCAATTCCTTGACGCTCTGATGTATTACGCGGACGTCCAGCAGGAACTCGGAAGGATACAGGAGGCAGACCTTCTATACAAGAGGATCCTGGACGAGATAAAGGAAGTAAGCCAGGACACGGTGAAGGCCACTTCGAGACTTGCCGACAACAAGAGGAGGACGGGGGCGGTCAAGGAATCTCTCGAACTATTCGACAAGGCCCTCGACGGAGCTAAACAGCTCAAGGATGAAGCCTTGCAGTGCAGGATCTTCCTCGATTCGGGAGTACCCCTTGCGATGACCGGCAAGATGGGAAAAGCGATGGACCATTTCCAGCGGGCGGAGAACCTGGCGGCGAAGATCGGGGATTTTCCATCCCTCGTTTACGCCCTGATGAACAGGGGACTGGTCGAGTATTTCAAGGGAAAGCTGGAGGGCGCGAAAAGCCTCCTGCTGAAAGCAAGGGAGGTCGCGAAAGAGCACGACCTCAAATCATACCTCGCACTCATAACCGTCAACCTGGCACAGGTGCATTTCGAGATGGGAGAGTATGAAAAGGCTCTTGCGATCTGCAGGGAGGCGGTGGAGGTTTCCAGGCAGTTCGGCTACAGGAACCACCTGGTCCTCGCCATGGCGAACCAGGCTTTGTACGAAACGATGCTCTGTGAGTGGGATGACGCCGGCAGGTCCGTCGAGAAAGCGCTTACTCTCGCGAGGCATTACGAAATGGCGTATCCCATGGCGATCAACCTTCACACCAAGTCCCTGATACTCTTCGGCGAGGGATGCTTCACCGAGGCCGTCAAGATGCAGCTGTCGGCTCTCGATATCTACATGGCGAACAATCAGACGAGCGAAGCTCTCGGCTGCCTGAGCGAAATAGCTTTCATTTCAAATTTCCTGAGGATGCCTGAACTGATAAACACTACGCTGGAAAAATTCATCCCGGGGCTGCAGAGCGAGTTGCAGAACGTTACCAGGACTTGGACGATTGGGTTCACCGCGCACCAGGCTTTCCATAAATATATAACCGGGGAGGCGGACCTTTACGACTCAGTGGAAAGCATGGAGAACATACTGGAAAGAGCGAGGGAAAGCGGCATCCTCTGGCTCGTCGCGGATGTCGGGAAGGTCCTCATAAATCTCCATCAATCGGATGGGAACCATGCGAAGGCCGCCGAGACCGGCATGGATCTTTTCCCGCTCCTTTCGACACATTTCTGTCCGCTGATCCTGCCCCGGTTCATGATCTCGCTTGCCGAGTCGCTTCTCGAAACCGACGGGAGGGAAGACCTTTCCTCGGTACTTGACAGCCTCAAGACCTACGATAAATACCTGGAAAAAGGCCCCTTCGGCCTTGAATACTGCCTGCTCAGGAAAAAGCTGGCCGAGAAGGATGGTGAAGATCCCGCCCCGTTCACTGAAAGAGGCCGGAGACTGGCGCGGCTGATGATCGAATCGGAAATGGATGAAGAGGTGAGAGAAGCGCTGATGAAGCTTCCCGCCTTCGCCAAATTCGGCGCGGGAACATAACATAACGGGCCTGCGGCGCTGAAAAAAAAAGGCGGGGGCATGCTCCCCCGCCCGTATATCGCAGAAAAATCCGGGTCACCATTTCCAGACAGTGCTCTGGCTCCCTCCGTCGGGATTGACGATGTTCAGAGTGACCGGCATACCCTTCGGAACTTTCGCCTTGAGGGCCGGCCCGCCTTTTATGACGATCCTTCCGCTGTTCTTCCACCTGACATTGGTCCACGGGTCGCCGTTTATATAGACCGACACGCCCGGCTGGAGGTTGGCGCCTGAAACGACGAACCTGAAGGGGTCTCCCTTTTTGGAGACCGATGTTATCACTGGAGCCCTGACGACCGACACGACGGACTGCGCGCTCGTCTCCTTTCCGGAGCTGTCGACGGCGGTTGCAGAAACCACATGAGTCCCAAGCCCGGAAGCTCCGCTGTTCCACGACCATATGAAGGGGAAAGCGGAGACCGTCGCCTGATGGGCGCCGTCGAGGGCGAACGAAACCGATTCGATCTTCACGTCGTCGACTGCGTTGGCCGTGACGTTGACCGTTCCGCTGACGACCGAACCGTCCGAAGGCGATTCGAAAGAAACCATCGGAGGCGTGTCCGCGGCGACAAGCAGCACGTCTTTCAAAATCCCGCTCCTCCCGTCGGGGTTGATAATCTTCACATCACGGAAACCGGGGGCGCTTGAACCTGAAACGCTTATCGTAGCGAAGAAAACCCTGTTGTCATAACGCTGTGATCCGACGACGGAAATGGATTGGTCGAAAACCAGCGTCGCTCCTTCATCGAAATTCTTCCCGGTGATGGCGATGTTCACCGCTGTCCCGACAGTTACTTTCGAGGGGGCAATGTTTGATATGACTGGGGAAAGGGGAGCAGAGGAACAGTCGAACGTGCCGGCCTGGTAAAGCCCTGTCGAGATCTCTTCGTTCCATACGTCCAGAGGCCGGAGATCGTCGCCGTCCAGGATCTTGAGGCCCGAGACCATGAATTTGCCGCTGAACTGCCCGCAATGAACTCCCCCGAGGTCGAAGGGCAGGTCGAAGGATTTCGTTCCCTGAGAATCCGCTTCCAGGCTGGCAGATGAATGCGACACGAAGTTGCCTCTTGAGTCGTAGAGGTCGGCCGCGACCGTGTGGTACCCGGCCGAGGGAAGGGCCGCTGAACAGGAGAATACGATCGAGTCGTATTTGCCGTCGCCATCGGAATCCGACGGGAAGTCTGCGAAGGCTCCGGTGAAAAGCCTGGAGGTTCCCAGTACGTTCATCGTTTCGAACTCGACCCGTGTGAATCCCGCGCCGTTGAAGGTACCCGTCGCCTGGATGAAAACTTCGTAGGACCCCTGGGCGTCTGGAGCGGAAAGAAGCCCGCTGAAGAAGCCACCTTTTTCATCAAGAGCGACCGTCCTGAGCAGCGTTCCATTCTTGTCGTAAAGAAACGCCTGGACGGACTGGGGAGTTACAAGGCTCCAGTCCCCCTTCTTGTCGACTCTCACAATCGTGGTTTCCCCGGGAAGAAGGTTCTGGCTGGTAAGGTAGCCGGAGATCCCGAAGATCGAGTTGTCTATCACGACGGCGCTGAACGAAACTCCCGAAGGGCCTGGAAGGACTTTCAGCGAACAATTTCCCGGCGCGGGAGCGGCTTTGACGAAGAGGCCGTCCCGAATGAGGCTTTCCGCACCCGCAGGATCGACGAAACTGAATTCGGCGGAGCCCTGCGTCAGGTTTATCACTATGGCGATCCCGTCGCATTTGGAAACGGTGAAGGGGTAACTCATCTCGCTTCTCGCAAGGAGAGAACCAGCGTTGGTCGTCATCGCCGTGGATGTGTGGCCGACGGTGCCCCATCCCACTCCTCCCACGGGAGCTTCCGGGCGGCGCGCCTCGATCTTGCCCTCCCCGGACAAAAGGCCGAAAATGTCTTCGGCCGATCCCGGGCTGCCAAGCTCCCAATGATCGTAGTTGAAGAGATGGCCCGGACCGCTGTCGAGAGTCAAGGCAGGATAAATGACGCAATCCTCGCCGAGGCATGCTATCCTTCTGACGCTGAAGACCGATCCCGTCGAAACAACTCCGTCGTTGTTGTCCGTGTTCCACCATCCACCGGTACCTGCAACCGCGTGAACGTCCAACGCTCCGAAATCGGGGTAGACCTCGTTGAAGTACCTTATTATCGAATTAGGCCCCAGGAGAGAGCTTCTTCCGAGCCTCGCGTTGTAATCTGCGCCGCTGTTGGGAACTCCGAGAAGATACGCCTTTTCCATCTTGCGCACGACCGGGTCTCCGGAATGCGGCCCGCTTCCGAGCGCCCTCGCGACGAGCCCTCCCATGTCGTGGGTGACGAGGATATAGGGAGGCATGCCTGAAGCGCATAGCGACGACATGTCCTGGCTGACCTGGTCCAGGACCTCCGAGACCCTTAGGCTCCAGGAGCCGCTCCACCAGTTGTAATTGGGGGTGAAGGAGATCCTTCCCAGGGACCTCGCGTAATTGTCGAAATGCCTGTAATAGTCGGCGTCGGAGCCGTCCGAAGCGTACCATTTGGAGTAGCAGTCGAAAATTCCGTGAAGCATTACCATGGGAGGAGGGAGAGTCAGATCCGCAGCGTTGTGCGTGTCGCACTTGACGGCCGCCGTCCGGGGCGGGATTGTCAATGTCTTCACGATCCGCTTTTGCGAGGGAGCGGCACATCCATATGAAAGCAGTTCGGCGTCGTAAAGTATGTGGTCCGTGTAATTGATGATCGCGGATAGTGAGTAGTTCCCCGCAGGGATCGTTCCGAAAGAGTAGCTTCCGTTGACAAGATCCGTCGTGTATACGCTGCCTGAAGCTCCCGAAGCCGTGACAATGCCCGTTACTCCATCGCCGTTGAGATGGCAAAGAGCCCCGGATTCTTCGTCCCTGATCCCCGCGCGCCCGGATAGCGTTCCGTTCCCCGTAAGGCAGTCGACGCTCACGGCGTATACCATTTCGCCACTGCACCGGTTCGCGTCGACCGCAGAGACGTAAAAGGTGAACTTGCCCGGTTCTTCCGGCGTCCCGGCGAGAATCCCTCCGCTGCTGAAAGAAAGGCCAGGAGGAAGATCTCCCCTTGTCAAGGAATAGGCGTAGGGGGGATACCCTCCGGTGGCTGTTATCCTCTGAGAATAAGGCTCTCCGAGGACCGCGTCGGGAAGGTCGGACGGTTCTAACATTATCACGGGGCACTGCCGCCTGACCGTGAGCAGTACCTCCGTTCCGTTGGAGCAGGGGTAAGGGGAGGAAGAATCTTCCACATACACGTAAACCTGCCATTCGCCTTCTTCCGTGGGAGTGCCGGAGACCACGCCCGATGAAGTCATCGAGATCCCGGGAGGCCAGCCCCATGAAGGCTCGAGGGGAAGTGAATCGAAGAAAGAATAAGGAGGAGTGCCTCCGCTTGCCGAAAAGGATTGATGGTAATATGATCCGACATAGGCGTCGGGAAGGGATTCGGGGGCTATCATCAGAGAAGAACACGGGTCCTCGATCGTGAGCGTGTAGTTCCTGGAGCCCGTGGTGTAGCAGTAATAGTCGAAAGCGGAAACCTCGAAATTGTATGTCCCCCCGGAATATGGAGTTCCCGATAGGAGCCCGCTGTAGCTGTCCAGGCTGAAACCGTACGGTAGGGAGCCGGAAGAGACGGAGAAGGAGTAGCTTCCCATGCCGCCCGTCGCTGAAATGGTCGCATTGTAAGGGACATAAACCTCTCCGTTCGGAAGAGAAGAGGGAGATACGACTATCGGATCGGCACATGACTGGGCGAAAGCGTGCCCGCAGGCCGCGAGGCATAGAACAAAGACGATCGCCGAGACGATGCACGCTTCAGGACGCTTTTCTTCAACAAACAGTTTTTCTTTCATTTCCGCCTCCCGCAAAAGGGTTCTTGCTGAAACTAAGCTAGCACCGCGGCTGATATCTGTCAATAGCGAAAACGCTGAAGCGGTAAAAAAAGGCGGGGACCTCAGGTCCCCGCCTTTCGAACCGAATGTCAAACGGCTACCATTGCCATACCAGGACCTGTTGACCTCCGTCGTCGTTGACGAACGTGAAAGTAGTGGGGGTTCCTTTTGGCACCTTTGATTTCAGGAGGCTGCCCCCCTTTATGACTATCTTCCCGCTGCTCTTCCACGCGACGTTGGTCCACATCTCGCCGTTGATGTAAACCGTTATGTCCTCCTGGAGGTTGCTTCCGAGCGTGACGATGCGGAAGGGGCTTCCCTTCTTGCTCATCATTGAAACCACGGGCGGCTGGACTACGCTCACCACGGCTTGGGTCGAGGCCTGGTGACCGGCGGAATCGGTCGCCGTCGCCTTTACCGTATGAGTGCCCACGGCCGAAGCCGAAGTGTCCCAGTACCAGATGAACGGGAAAGAAGCCGCTACTTTCTGCAGAGCCCCGTCGAGCTCGAAGGAGACGGAAGCGACCTTGACATCGTCCGAAGCGTTCGCGATTATGTCAAGGTACCCACCGACCACGGAGCCGTTCTCCAGGCCGTCGAAACTTACCTCGGGCGCGGAATCCTCTTCGGAAACGAGCACCTCGTGCAATACGCCGTCGCTGCCGTCGGGATTCGTCACCCTGACGTTCACGTGGCCGACAGCCGAAGCCGGTATGGATATGGTCGAATATATGACGCGGTTCTCAAAATTTTCCTTGTGGAGGACGCTTATCAGTTTGCCGACCCCGGCGTCGAAGGTGACGATGGCGTTCTCGTCGAAGTTCCTGCCCACGATGGCCATGTTAGGTGTCGTTCCGGCGACGACACTGGAGGGAGTCACGTATAAAACCTGAGGCGCGGGCTCCGATGGATCGCAGCAGAATTGCGAAGAAGAATAGCTCTGTGTCGAGACCTCCTGCCCCCACACATCCACGGCGCGAAGCGAATCGGCGTCAAGCACCCTTAGGCCCCCAACCTGAAGAGGAGAGGAGAGCTGGCTGCATTTCAGGTCTTTCAGGTCGAAGAGGAGAAGCGCCTGGCTGGAAGCCCTGCCTGCGGAAATGGAGGCCGTCGAATGCGAGAGGAAATTGCCGGACGAATCGAAGAGGTCCGCGGATACCACGAAATAGCCCTGCCCGCTGATCAGAACATCTGCGGAGAAGGCTAAACCGTCGTACTTGCCGTCGCCGTTGCCGTCCACCGGGGAGTCTGAGAACGTCCCCGTGAAATAGTGGGATGAGGGAAGCACGTTGAGCGTCTCGAACTCCACCCGCGTGAAAGGATCTCCTCCGTATGTCCCTTCAGCTTTGACCACGATCTGATACGTGCCGGGGGACGAGGGGGCACCGAACTCGTGACTGAAATATCCGCCGTTGTCAGCGAGGTCTAAGGACTGGACGAGGTTGCCCGAGCCGTCGTACATGAAAGCTTTAACAGTGGAGGGCATTACAGCCGACCAGTCGCCGTCGCGGTCAGCCCTGAGGGTCGTCTTCACTCCTTCGCCGACGTATTCGCCGGTAAGATAAGCCTTTATCCCGAATATGCTGTTGTCAACGGCGGAGGCGTCGAAAGTCATCCCGGACGCCCCGGGGTTCGCTCTCAGGATCCAGGTCCCCGGTTCGGGTGCGGGCTTTATGAAAGCGTTGTTGTCAAGATCGTGCTGGAACCCTGAGGGATCTATAATCTTGAAACTACCCGATCCCGATGTCACGGTGACGAAAACCGCCATCCCGTCGCAGTTCGATACGGTGAAGGGGTAATCCTGGGAGGCTTCGCTTCTCAGGGAGGCAGAACCGGTCCCCATCGTCGCGGAGGACCTTCCCACCGTTCCCCATCCGACTCCGCCGACCGGCGCTTCAGGAATGCCTTTTTCATCCATCCGCCAGCGCGACCTTCCTGTCAGCAGGATGACATTCTCGAAGATCTCCTCCACGGATTCGGGAGAACCTAGCTCGTTGTGCCTGAAGCGGAAAACATGCTCGGCGCCGCTGTCAAGGCTCAGCGCGGGATAAGCGACGCAGTCTCCTCCCTTGCAAGCCACCCTGGTGATCGTGAAGGCCGAGCGGAGGGAGACCTTTCCGTCGTTGTTGTCCGTTCCCCACCAGCCCCTGTTACCGGCTATCGCGTACACGTCAAGGTTCCCGAAGTCGGGGTACGCGTCGTTGAAGTACCTGATTATGGAGTTGGGTCCCAGGAGGCCGTCCTTTCCCGAACGGGGATTGAAGTCGAAGCCGCTGTTGGGAGTTCCTATTATAAAGGCAGTCCTTATCTGCCTGACCGCCGGATCGTCCGAATAGATTGGGCTTCCAAGTATCCTGGCTATCAGGCCGCCCATGTCGTGCGCGACCAGGGTGAAGGGAGGGACTCCCTGATTGGTGAGCGATGCCATGTCCCTATGAACCTGGTCAAGCACTTCCTCTGTCCTGGTGATCCATGAGCCGGCGTCTCCCCACCATTCGTAGTTGGGGGTGAAGGAAATTACGCCCTGCCTCCTGGCGTAGTTATCCCAGTAACTGTAAAAATCAGGGTCGGCGGGATCTCCTCCGTACCATTTTTCGTAACATCCGAACATACCATGGAGCATGACGATCGGTTTCTCGAAGTCGACCATGGCCGAATTGTCTTCGTTGCAGGCCACATCCACGTACAGGGGGGGGGAAGAGACGCTCTTCACGATAACGCCGTTCAGCGGTGAGGGGCACCCCAATGCGAGGAGGCTGGCGTCATAGGGTATGTGGTCGGTGTAGCGGATCGTCGCCACGAGGCTGCATGGTCCGTATGGCAATTCTCCGAAATCGAAATACCCTCCCGATATGTCGGCGACATGAGTTCCGCCTTTCGAGTCGGTCGCGGTCACCGTTCCTGACACTCCCGGACCGTCGAGAATGTAATATTCCTCTCCCTCTTCGTCGGAAACTGTTATGAATCCGTCCAGAGCTCCTGTCGTCCCGTCGCATCCCACAGCTAAAGAGTATGTCCTGCTTCCGGAACACGCGGCCGAGTCCGTTGCGGTCACGGCGAAACTGTAGCTTCCCGAAACCGATGGAGTTCCGGTAATCGTACCGTCGTCTGCAAGCACGAGTCCTGAAGGAAGAGACCCGCCGGTCAAGGAAAAAGCATAAGGAGGCGTTCCTCCGGAGGCTGATATCTTTTGGCTGTATACGGTGCCGGGGATCGCCGTGGGAAGTGTTTCCGGGGAAAGAGTTATAGCGGGGCAGCTTCCGCCTCCGACCGAGAGCGCGTAAAGATTCGATCCTGCGCATCCGTCCTTGTCGTAGGCGTAAACAAGCAAAGGATAGTTTCCAGCGGAAACAGGGGTCCCGGACAGGATCCCGTCCTTAGACAGGGTGATGCCTTCGGGAGGAACGGTGTATCCGAGAGCGTATGTGTATGGCGATGCTCCTCCGGAAGCGGTTATGGCCTGGTAGTATTCAACGCCGGTCTGGGCTTGCGGAAGCACCGACGGAGAAAGAGTTATGGATGGACAGTATCCCGAACATTGCAGCTGAACGACTGCGGAAGTAGCGACGGGAGAGGCTCCGGAATCAGTCGCGGAAAAGGAAGGGGTCTCAACTTCAGCGTATGAAGGGGCCGGCGATACAGCTGTCGCCTGGGCGGTCAGCGATGTTGAAAAAATGAAGGAGCACCCTGTTCCTATGCCGCCTGTCGTATTAAGCCTCATTATCCACCAGTCGGAACCGTACGAAGCGGGATTGTACGAATCTCCGCCGACGATGTAGCCTCCGTCGGCAGTCTGCGCCGCGCTCTTCGCCAGGTCGTCCCCGGCACCCGCGTACCCTTTCTGCCAGGCTATGTTACCGAGGGAATCCAGCTTCACGATCCAGAAGTCGTTGTCTCCGGCTCCGATGGAATTCGATGAGCACGCCATGATGAAACCGCCGTCCGTCGTCTGCCTTATGTCGTTCGTCTGATCATCCCCGGGTCCTCCGTATTTTTTCTGCCATGTGACCGCACCCGAGGCGTTCAATTTCAGCACCCAGCAGTCATAGTCATACTGTCCGCTGAAGGAATTGGAAAAACCGCCAACGATGTAACCTCCGTCGCTGGTCACCCGGAGGGAAGTGGAGACATCCTCGCCGGAATCGCCGTAAAAATATTCCCAGATAACGCTGCCCGCGGAATCGGTCCTGAACACCCATGCGTCCATCGGGCCGTTGGCGTAGTTCTCGCCCTTGTCCATGAGGCCGCTCGAACCCGCTACGACATAGCCTCCGTCCGAAGTCTGCCTTACCGCGGTGCAGGTCTCTGCGTCGGTCGAAGTGCCGTATGTCTTTTTCCAGGACAGCTCGCCCCCGGCGCCAAGCTTGAGGAGTAGAATGTCCGAGTTTCCCGCGCCGAAGCTCTCGGTGTCGCAGGCCACCATGTAACCGCCGTCGGAGGTTTGAATTATCGAGGCAGAGCTGTCTCCGTTGACTCCTCCGTATGTTCTCTGCCACCCGATTATTCCCGCGGGATTGAGCTTTAAAACCCACACGTCGCTGGAACCCGCTCCGAAAGCGTATGTGAACCCCGCCAGCACGTAGCCCCCGTCCGAAGTCTGGATGACGCTCAAGGCTCCGGAAGGATATGTGCTCCCGTAGTACGCGTTCTGCCACGCGATCTCTCCTGCGGAATCAAGTTTTACCACCCAGACGCCTCCGGAAGACGCACTGAACGAATAAGTGGATCCGGCTGACAGAAAACCGCCGTCTGCTGTAGGTATGACCTCGGAGATCTCGTCATACCCGCTTCCGCCGTAAGTCCTCGACCAGGTCGTCTGCGCAGCCGTAGCGATGCCAGGTACCATGAACAATGCCAACAGAAGGGCTATCGCGGGCAGAAAATCTTTCCGTAAAACGTTGCAAGAGATTCTAGCTGACATGGGCCACCTCCCTTTGCGTTAAAAAACTCCATTATATACTAAGCTCTGCGAAAGAGCTTGTCAAATCTGGCTCGCGGGCGAAAATAAATGATTTTCCCCGAATCCTCGAACATGAAAAAGACAAGGGAATGATTCTCTTGGAATATAATAATTAATCAAATAATATCAATGTGATACCCCACATCTTGACAATTCAATACGCAGATATTATTATAAGACTTGGCTTAATGTATAAGGAGGAACCAGTGGACGCAAACAAATTGACCGCAAAGACCAGAGACGCGATCCTCGAATCTCAGGCGCTTGCACGGAGAAAAGGCAATCCCGAGGTGACGCCGGAACATCTTCTTCTTTCCCTGGTGCGTCAGGAAGGCGGTGTGATACCCGAGATATTGAGGAAGCTGGCTGTCGATCTGCTGGCGCTCACGAACCGGATCGAAACGGCCATCGACAAACTTCCAAAGCTGCAACGAAGGGAGGAGCCGGGTTTCTCGAGAGGTCTCCAGTCCCTTATTGAAGACGCCTCGGGCCGCGCCGCGTCTTTGAAAGACCGATTTGTCTCAACTGAACACCTCTTGCTCGCCATGGCGGCAGGCAGCCACGGAGAATGCGCGAAGATCCTCGGGGAGTTTGACATCGACGAAAGCTCCATAATGAGGGTCCTCAAGGAGGTCAGGGGCACTCAGAGCGTGACCGACGAGAACCCTGAAGGAAAATACTCCGCCCTCGAGCAGTACGGCAAGGACCTCACCGAAATGGCCCGCAGGGGGAAGCTCGACCCGGTGATCGGGAGGGACGAGGAGATAAGGAGGCTGACCCAGATCCTTGCCCGCAGGACGAAGAACAACCCGGTGCTGGTAGGGGATCCCGGCGTGGGCAAGACCGCCATCGTCGAGGGCCTGGCCGAACGGATGGTAAGGGGGGACGTTCCCGACACGCTGAAGGACAAGAAGCTCGTTCAGCTGGACATGGCCTCGCTTTTAGCAGGAGCCAAATACCGCGGCGAGTTCGAGGAAAGGCTCAAGGCCGCCGTCAAGGAAGTGACATCGAGCGAGGGTGAGATAATACTCTTCATGGACGAGCTCCATACCATAGTCGGCGCCGGCGCCGCCGAAGGTTCCATGGACGCTTCCAACATCCTGAAGCCTTCCCTCGCGAGGGGAGAACTGCACGCGATAGGCGCGACGACGATCAACGAGTACAGGAAATACATAGAAAAGGACGCCGCTCTGGAGAGGAGGTTCCAGCCCGTATATGTCGGCGAACCGACTGCCGAGGACTCGATAGCGATCCTCAGGGGTCTGAAGGAGCGGTTCGAGGTCCATCACGGAGTTCGCATCAGGGACGGAGCCATTATCGCGGCCGTGACCCTCAGCGAGAGGTACATCCACGACAGGCATCTTCCCGACAAGGCGATCGATCTCGTTGACGAGGTGGCCGCCAGGCTCCGGATCCAGCTCGACAGCCTTCCGTACGAGATAGATAACATCCAGAGGGAGATAGTGACCATACAGATAGAGAAGCAGGCGCTTCAGAAAGAGGAGCCGGCGCCAGAAGTAAAAGAAAGGCTAGCATCTATTTCCTCAGAGCTGGAAACGCTGGAACAAAAAGCCGCTCTCATGAAAGAGAAGTGGCGGAAGGAGATGGACGCCATCAGGGAACAACAGGGGATCAAGAGGGACCTGGAGGCTTTCAGGAACGAATCGGAACGGGCGGAGCGGCAGGGAGACCTTGAAGCCGCGGCTCAGCTCCGTTACGGCAAGATCCCGGAGCTCGAGACAAGGCTGGTTGAGGTTCAGAAGAAACTCGCCGGACTCAGGACAGAAGGTTCGCTTCTGAAAGAGGAGGTCGACGAAGAGGATGTGGCGCAGGTGGTCTCGCTTTGGACAAAGATCCCTGTATCGAGGATGCTTGAAGGCGAGAGGAAAAAGCTCCTTGAAATGGAGGACAGGATCAGGCAAAGGGTCGTCGGACAGGATGAGGCCCTGAAGACCGTATCGGACGCCGTGAGAAGGTCGAGGTCCGGGCTGGGGGACCCGCACAAGCCGATCGGCAACTTTTTCTTCCTGGGCCCGACCGGGGTCGGAAAGACCGAACTGTCGAAAGCCCTCGCGGAATTCCTCTTCGACGACGAGAAGAGCCTCGTCAGGATAGACATGAGCGAATACATGGAGAAGCATTCGGTCGCAAGGCTCATCGGGGCTCCGCCCGGATATGTGGGATACGAGGAGGGCGGACAGCTCACCGAGGCCGTCCACAGGCATCCTTACTCGGTCATCCTCCTTGACGAGATCGAGAAAGCCCATCCCGACGTCTTCAACGTCCTTCTGCAGGTGTTCGACGACGGACGGCTTACCGACGGAAAGGGAAGGACTATAAGTTTTACCGAGTCGCTCATCATCATGACCAGCAACATCGGTTCGAAATGGCTGGAGGATCTGTATTTGAAGGATCCCGCAAGAGCGCGCGACAAGGTCATGGCGGAACTGAAGGAGGCGTTCAAGCCGGAGTTCCTTAACCGCGTCGACGAGTTCATATTCTTCAAGCCTCTCTCAGAAGAGGACATACTCGGGATCGTCGACATACAGCTCGGTATCCTCCGGAAGCGGCTCGAGGAAAAGGATTTCTCACTGAACGTCTCTCCCGAAGCCAGGGCATTCCTCGCGAAGGCAGGTTACGACCCCGTGTACGGCGCAAGGCCGCTCAAGAGAGCGATCCAGCGGCACCTGGAAAATCCTCTCTCTCTCAGGATCCTTGAAGGAGCCTACGCTCCCGGGGCCGATATCCGCGTTGACGCAGGGAAGGAGATGCTCGTATTCCCCGCTGCTGATGTATAATGATCGCTTGACTGTTTCCCGGAGGTGAAGATGTTCGGTAATTGGGCGAAAACTGCTTTCCTGCTGACGGCAATGGCGGCGCTTTTCATGATAGTCGGGTATCTGCTGGGCGGCCCCGGAGGGATGGCCATAGCTTTCATTATCGCCATCGTCATGAACTTCGTGTCTTACTTTTTTTCTGACAAGATAGTAGTCAAGTCTTACGGCGCGAAACCGCTTTCGGAGAGCGAAGCTCCAAGGCTCCACGCCATAGTGGCCGAGCTTTCGGCGGCCGCCGGGATCCCCAAGCCTCCCCTTTACATGATGCAGCAGAGCGCGCCGAACGCCTTCGCCACGGGAAGGAACCCCAGGCACGCGCTCGTCTGCGTTACATCGGGCCTGGTGGAACTGCTGAACGAGGAGGAGGTGAAAGGGGTCATCGCCCACGAGATAGGGCACATCGTCAACAGGGACATACTTCTTCAGACGATAGTCGCCTCGTTCGCATCCGCGATAATGTTCCTCGCGCAGATGGCCAGGTGGACCGCCATGATGGGAGGCGGGAGAGACCGCGAAGGACGGGGAGGCGGGATCAACCTGATCGCAATGCTGGTAGCAGTCATCCTCGCCCCGATAGCGGCAATGCTTATCCAGATGGCGATCTCCCGGTCGAGGGAGTACGGCGCGGACGCCACAGGCGCGAAGCTCGCAGGGACGCCCGACGGCCTGGCGAACGCCCTCAGGAAGCTTTTCGCAGCCTCGAAAAGAGTACCGCTGAACGCGGGGCCCGCCACGGCGCACATGTTCATAGTGAAGCCCCTCACGGGCGACGCGCTGATGAACCTCTTCTCGACCCATCCGCCTCTTGAGAGAAGAATAGAGAGGCTCTTGGGCAGAACCGAGTAGCGGGTAAGCCACGATGAGAAAATTCCTTTTTCCCTTCATCATCGCAATAGCCGCGTTCGTCAGTGCTTACTCGCAGGACGTCCAGAGAGAGAACGCGGTCGTGAGGGTCGTAAAGAAGGTAAGCCCGGCGGTAGTTTCGATTTCGGCCACGCAGCGCGTCCAGAACCCTTTCTTTTTCGGGGATTTCTGGGACCTTTTCGGCTTCGGAAGGCAGCAGCAGTTCGACTGGGAAGGGCCGCCTTCCCTGGAAAACTCCCTCGGAAGCGGGTTCATCGTGGATTCCCAGGGTTACATCCTGACGAACGAACACGTCGTGCTCAGCGGACAGGAGATAAAGGTGACCCTGAGCTCGGGAAAAAGCTACTCGGCAAAGCTTGTAGGAGCGGCTCCCGAGGCAGACCTGGCGCTTTTGAAGATCGAGGCGGGCGCGCCCCTGCCATACGTCGAGCTGGGAAGTTCCGATGATCTCATGATAGGGGAGAACGTGATCGCCGTCGGAAATCCCTTCGGCCTTTCAAAGACCGTTACGGTCGGAGTGCTTTCCGCCACCGGCAGGACGGTCAACGCTGGAAGCAGAAGCTACTCCGACTTCCTCCAGACTGACGCCGCGATAAACCCCGGGAACTCGGGGGGCCCGCTCCTTAACATTCTGGGAAAGGTCATAGGAGTCAACACCGCGATAATCAAGAACGCCGAAGGGATCGGTTTCGCCATACCGGTGAGCAGGGCGAAAAGGGTCATGGACCAGCTCAAGAACTTCGGAAGGGTGAGGCCGACCTGGATCGGCGTCCTCGCAGTCGATCCTTCCGCAGCGTACCGGTCGAGATCCGGGATCGACGGCGGAGTAGTCGTCGCAAGGACATATCCTTTCGCGCTTCCCGCGGCTTCGCAGCTTCAGAAAGGCGACATCATAACCAAGCTGAACGGCAGGGAGATCAAGAGCGTCGGAGATTTCAACGCCCAGCTCGCCCTGATGAACGGGGGAGAGACCGCATATCTGGAGATCGTCCGAAACAAGGCGAGGCAGAACCTCTCCCTGAAATGCGCCCTTCTTCCAGAATCGCTGACGGCGGCTATGGGATGGGAACTTCTCGGACTGAGAGTCTCGGACGGCAGGAACGGCGTCGCCGTCGCTTCTGTCAGGGAAGGTTCTCCCGCCGAATCCGCGGGCCTCAGGACAGGTGATGTCATAACCGCGATAGAGGACGAGCGGATCGCCACTCCATCCCAGTTCCTGTCGCGAGCCAGATCGGCTTTCACGTCCACGGGTCTTCCCATAACCGTCGCTAGAGGAAGATGGAGCTATTACGTGTCTTTGAACATGGCGCAGAATGATTGAGAACATGGAAAACGAAAAAAAGAACAGGAAAGTGAAGGTCATAGACAGGAGAAGGGTAGGGCTGAACGATGACGCCCCTTCGGAAGAGCCGTCCCTCAAACCGAGCTATGTCGAGCAGCTCGAATCCAAAGTGTCAAGGATGGAAACCGCCCTCAGATCTAAGATGGAAGAGCTGGAGGACGAAGCGGCAAGGTCCAGGGAAAGGGTGGCCAGGGACGCGGAGAAAAGGTTCGAGGAAAAGGCCGACGCTCTTCTCCTCGATGTCCTTGATATCCTTGAGACAGTTGAACGGGCGGCGAAGCTTGTCTCCCAGGATCCAACGACCCGCGAGGGATTCGAACTGCTCCGTCAATCCCTGGAAAGATTCCTTGAGAAGAACGGGCTGGAAAAGATCTCCGCGCTCGGCGAAGATTTCGATCCCAACATGATGGAGGCTCTTTCCATGGCGCCGGGGCCCAGGGGCAAGGTCGTGGAGATCTTCCAGAACGGTTATTTCAGAGGGGACAAGCTTCTCAAGCCGGCCCGCGTGGTCGTGGGTTCGGGAGGCTGAGCGGATTGGAACTCGTCTTCTCATCGGGCCCTCCTCTCAGCGATCTGGCTTTCGAGAGAGACATCCTCGCAGCAGCGGTGGCCGAACCGGTCCTCTTCATTTACGAATGGAAAACCCCTTTCCTCGTGATGGGTTATTCACAGGACTTCGCCGGGATCAGGATCGATCACCTCCGCTCTTCCGGGATCACGGTACTCAGGCGAATGACAGGAGGCACGGCCGTTCTGGGCAGGAAAGCGCTCTCGGCGAGCCTCGTCGTTCCTGCCGGAAAAGAAGGGAGGAGAGATCTTTCCATAACCGGGTGCTACGACCTTTTCACGTGTTCTATCCGCGACGGACTTAAAGAGGGCGGGGTAATAGCTGAAAGATGCTCAGTCAGAGAAAAGAGCGGTTCTCCGGTATGCTTTTTCGGCAGAGGTCCGGAGACGCTGCTCGTCGAAGGGAGAAAAATATTCGGCGGGGCCCAGAGAAGGATCTCGGGCCTGGCTCTTGTCCATGGCGTCCTGCTGCTGGACGAGGCGCCCGACCTCCATGCGCTCGTCTTCGGCGTGACCGAGGAAGAAGTTCAAAGAAGGATCGCTTCCGTTGGGGTGAACGACATCGGAAGGCTGAAACGGAACATCGGACTTGCCTTCGCCCAGAGGCTGGACGAAAAGATAACAGGCATTTTCAAAGCCGAACCGACCCTCGCGTCGATCAAAGAGCAGAAAAGCGGCAAGTGGTCCCCACTTTCCGGCATCCGATAACCCCCCCCTTCGACATGCTCTTCCTTGAAAAAGGACGAAGAAGGGAATAGCATGAAAACTTGCAAGGGGGAAGAAAATGAAAAAAAGTGTCCTCTTGATGGCTGTGGTGTTGCTTATCGGCATCGCTTTCCGGGCTTCGGACAGGACCGGCGGAGGGGGAACGGGGCCGGTCCCGGACAGGTTCTTCAACCCGTCATGGTCACCGGACGGGAAGTACCTCGCCTTCACTGGGCCCCACCATAAAGGATTGTATGTCCTGGCCCCGCGGACAGGGAATGAAGTTATTGTCGTCTCGGACCTGGGATCCGGTTATCGTTTCAACTGGTCGCCAGACGGAAAGAAGCTCGGCTTCAAGGACTTCGAAAAAAAGGCGGACGGCAGGTATCTTCAGATCCCATCGGTCTACGAGATCGGGACTGGAAGAGTCACCCGGCTGACAGATCCCGTGGAGGCGGCTGGGGTGCCTTCCTTCTCCGAGGACGGAAAGACGGTTCTGACCGTGGAGAACGCCATCATAGTTATCGATCCTTCCGGAGCCGTCCGCTCAAGCCACGACATCGGCCTTTACGTGAATCTCGCTCCCGTCTCCCCTGACGGGACGAAAGCGTTGTTCAACGATAACGAAGATAAGCTCTGGATGATAGACCTGTTTTCTTCCGGAAAAACGCGCGTCACGGGAGGGGAAGAGGGCTACTTCGGGCCCCGCTGGTCGCCGGACGGAAGGTCCATCGTCTATTCCAGGCCTGAAGGGGAACCGGGAAGGGACATGAAAGGCAGGCACATCTGCCAGATATCGCCGGATGGAGGGCGATTTGAAATTCTCACAGATTCTTCCGCCGAATTCTTCGACGAGCCCTCGTTGTCGCCTTACGGAGAAATCGCTTTCTGCACGGCGGAGACGGGAAAGATCCTTCTGGCCGGACTCACCGGCATGAAGAAAGAAAGCACGGCGGCGGGAAATGGTACCCGGGAAATGCGCTTCGATGGTTATAGTTTCAGGAACCCCGTTCCGTCATCGCCCGTGCCGGTCATCCCCGGGTCCGCATATGTTCCGCCGGAGCCGGCCGCGGACACGGTTATTCCCGGCGTGCCTTACATGCACCAGGTGTACGACACTCCAAACTGGTTCAACGGCCACTGGGCGTGCAACGCCACCTCCGCGATGATGTGCATAGCCTACTACAAGATTCTTCCTTTCTGGGACTGCGTCGTTTCCGTTCCTTATTCGCACGTCAGCCACTACGGGAACTATGTCTCGGAGATATACAGCTACAACGGCTACACTTACGACATCTCATCACCAGATCCGAGCGGCGATCCCGCGTGGGGAGGCTACGGTTACATCGTCCGCAACGATTGGGAGGAGACCAGGGGTTACATGAGGGACTACTTCTACCACAACGGCCTCGATTACGCCGCGGTGGACTGGTCGCCGACCTGGGCTGAATACCAGGCGGAGACGAGCGCGCTCCATCCGACGGTCTTTCTTTCATTGATAACTTCTTCGGGTCACTATACGGTGGGCAGGGGAAACATAACCAACTGGCACACCGCGATATTCAACGACCCTTACGGTGACAAGAACGAAGGTTACATGAACTACAACGGGGAATACGTCTATTACGACTGGCCGGGCTACGACAACGGCTACGAGAACCTCAACACGATGTCATGCTTCATTTACGCCAGGCACGCCCTCTGCGCAGAGCCGTCCGCTCCGGTGATCGCTTCGGTGAACGACACCGATCCCTGTCAGCAGAACGGAGTCCGGATCAATTATTCTTCAGGCGCCCCGGCTACCAGGCACGACCTGTATGTCGACGGCTCCCTTGCGGTGGAAGGCTGCGCGTCCGGAACTACCTATGATCCGGGAGACACTGCGGAACACAGCTACACGGTGAGGGCGCTCAACTCCGTGCCGGGATGTTTCACCGATTCAAATTCGCTCCCGGGAACGGATGTTCACATTACCTGCTCCCCTCCCACAATGCCTGTCGTCGAGACAGTGAACACCGACAAGAGCGGTTTCGGCTGGGGAACGGTAGATGCCGATCATGTAAGGGCCCTGCGCGGACTTGGCTCGGACCTTCCCGCGCTCTGCACCACTTCAACGGATTTTTCATGTTACGCCATAGGCCTGACAAGCAGTCTTTCTATCAATTCTGATGATCCGTCGGCCGTGGAGGGAAGGTGCTTCTATTATCTTCTTCAGGGCTACAACGGAGGAGACGCCGACGCTTACCTGGGTCCCATCGGAGACGCCACTCCTCCGTGCGTGAGGCAGGTCCAACCTCCCGAGGATTGCGACTAACCGGCCTTCAACTCCCTCGAGATGTATTCGACCGAAAGGCATCTGCCGGTCGACGCGTCGAGTTCGGCGAAAACCGCGGAGAGCGCCGGGCGGCCTTTTGCGACTTCCAGGACATTTGGCATCCCTGTGACGATCCTTTCGATGGAGCCTTCCTTCTTCATCCCGATGACGGAATCGTAGGGACCGGTCATTCCGACGTCGCTTATATAACCGGTGCCGCCTTTCAGGATCTCGAGGTCCCTGGTGGCGACATGTGTGTGCGTCCCGAGAAGGAGGCTCACCCGTCCGTCGAGGCAGTATCCCATCGCTTTCTTTTCGCTGGTGGCCTCGGCGTGGAAATCCACGACGATCAGCTTTTCTGACGGCGGCAGGCTTTTCAGGAACGATTCCATCGCTAGAAAAGGGCAGGCGATGGGAGGCATCATCACCTTTCCCTGGATGTTGACGACCCAGAAAGGGATGTCTATCACATTCTCGAGCCTGACGGAGCCCCTGCCTGGAACTCCCTCGGGGAAATTCATCGGCCTGATTATGTCTGGCCTCTCCCGGAAGAAGGGGATGATCTCCTTCTTGTCCCAGACGTGGTTGCCGGTCGTTATGACGTCGACTCCGATGTCGAAGAGTTCCGCGGCCGTCTCCGGCGTCAAACCGAAGCCTCCCGCGGCGTTCTCGCCGTTGGCGATGGTGACGTCCACGGATCTTTCGGCCTTTATGCCGGGGAGGAAATGCCTGACGACCCTGCGGCCTATCCTTCCGATTATGTCGCCTATGAAGAGAACCTTGACAGTAGCCATCTTAGAAGTGATTCCCCGTCCCTGCTTACGTCGCGAAATCGATGTGGCGGGTCTCCCTTATGACCTGGACCTTTATCTGGCCGGAGAACCTCACTTCCTGTTCCAGTTTTTCCGCGATCTCCTTGGAAAGCCACATCGTGTACTCGTCGTCCACTTCCTTCGGCTTGACGTAAACGAGCAGGTCCCTACCCGCTTTCATCGCGAAGACCCTGTCGACGCCGCGCATCTGGTGGACCATTTTTTCGATCTGGTCGAGCCTCTCGATGTACTTTTCGAGGCCGTCCCGGGAAACTCCCGGAACGCTCACGGAGAGGTGCTCGGCGACATCCAGGATCCTGGCTTCAAGCAGGGTCGATTCGGACTGCTTCACCAGGTTGGAGACTATGTTGACGACAGCCTGGGGCTCGCCGTACTGCTTGGCGAGCTGCGAAGAAAGAAGGACCGGGTTCGTGTCTCCCGTCTGTTCTTCCACGTGCCCTATCTCGTGAAGGATGGCGGCCCTCTTGATGTGTTCCACGTTGGCTCCCAGCATCTGCCCGATATAAGCGGATATCTTTGCTGTTTCCATCGAGTGCTCGAGGAGGTTTCCCGCCGAATAGCCTGAGCGGAGCTTGAGGCGTCCGACGGACCCGACCAGCTTGTCGTGCATGTTGTGGATGCCGAGCTGGTAGAGAGCCTCCTTTCCCACCTCATAAAGGGTTTCTTCGACGATCAGGCAGGCTTTTTCGTAGAACTCCTCTATTCTCGCTGGGTGTATCCTGCCGTCCTCGACCAGCTTGTCAAGCGTGATCTTGGCGATCTCCCTGCGGAGGGGATTGTGGCAGGCGAGGAGAAGCATCTCGGGCGTGTCGTCCACGATCACGTCCACTCCGGTTATCCTTTCGAAAGCCCTGATGTTCCTGCCTTCCCTCCCGATCACCCGTCCCTTCATCTCCTCGTTCGGGAGCTTGAAAGTTATGACCGAAGATTCGAGCGGCAGGTGGGGCAGAACCTTCTCTATCGACTGCATCAGTATGAAACGGGCGAAATTCTTCGCCCTTTCCCTTGCGCTCTCCTCGATCTTCTTGATGATGCGCGCCGCCTCTTTCCTCGATTCGGCTTCCATCTGCCTCATCAGCTCGATCTTCGCCTCGTGGGATGTCATGGAGGCGATCTCCTCCAGCTTGGCCTTCTGGACCTTGGAGAAATCCTCCGCGTCCCTTAGGAGCTTCTTGAGTCTTTCCTCCTCCTCCCGGTGCTTTTTTTCGCGCTGCTCGAAGTTCGCCTTGTCTTCTTTCAGCTTCTGGGAGATCCCCTCGATCTTCTCTTCCTTGGCTTCGAGGTCGGACTCGATCTTTGCGAGGTCCTTGCGCTTCTGTTTCCAGGATTTCTCGAGCGCCTGCTCCTCCGCCAGGAGTTTCTCCTTGCCCCGGAGCTCCGCCTCTGTGAACCGCCTCTGCGCTTCCTGCTTGGCCCTTTCCAATATTATTGACGCCTCGGAGGAGGCTTTCTTTATCTCCGATCGTTTCTGAAGAGTGTAGAGCACGCTGGTTATGGCCGCCCCGAGCACCAGGAAGAAGACGCCGAATATGATGTAATAGACTACGCTGTTCAAGATACAAACCTAACCTTTCTGGTTGGTTATCGCCTGGTCAAGGATCTGCGAGAGCTCCTGGGAGACCTTCGCGACCTCTCCCTCTCTAGCCTTGTCTTTCTCGATGAAGGAAAGCAGCCTGTCAGCCAGGTTGAGAGCGGCAAGGATGGCTATCCTGGTAGTGTCGCTCTGGTGGGTTCCCTTCTGCAGCTGGCGCATCGTGTCGTCCACGAGCTGGCTGACCTTCCTGGCGTATTCCGGAGACCCTTTTACCCTTACCTGGTAAGGCTGCCCGAGGATGATCAGTTCCAGGAGCTGCTCGTCCTTCATTGCTGTTCCTGCTCGAACTCCTCGATAAGCCCCTTGACGAGCCCAGTGAGTTCCGAGCGCTCCGACTCGTAGAACTCAAGCCTTCTGAGGAGTTTTTCCTTCTCTTCCTTCAGGAGGTCGATCTCCTTCAGGAGCTGTTCGTTCTCGCTCCTGATGCTGCGCATGTTCTCGGCGATCTTCTTCGCCTTCTCCTTGAGTTTTTCTATCGCTTCTTTTCCGAGACCTTCCTTGTTCTCTTCAAACAACATCTTTCACTCCTGCCTGATCAAAGCGCCCAACCTGTCCCTGAGCGCGGAGATGACGACGGCCATGTTCGTTTCGACTTCCTTGTCCGATAGTGTCCTGTCATTTGCCTTAAAAAACAGCGAAAGCGTGACCGACTTCATTCCCTCGCCGATCTTCATGTCTTCGTAGATCTCGATCAGCTCGACCCTCGAAAGCGTCTCTATTCCCTGTCCCTCCGCGGTCTTCCTGACGGATTCCCACGATGTTGATGAAGGCACCACCAGGGAGATGTCCCTTTTTGAAGCGGGGAACCGGGAAAAGGGTTTGAACTGCGGGAGTTTCGCTCCATGGAACGATCCTGTGTCGAGCTCCGCGGCCGAGACCCTATTCCTGATGTCCATCGCATGCAGGCTCGCGGGATCGAGGTACGCCAGGAAGCCGGCCTTTTTCCCGCCGACAATAATTTCCAGGAAGTGGTCTTCCGAGAACACCTTCATCGGAGGAGTGCTCTTAACGAACTCCGCATCTATCCCGAAGGAACCGAACAGGAATTCCAGCACCCCCTTCAGGGCAAAAAGGTCTCTCGAGGGAGGTTGATTGAAACTTCTCGACGATTCGTCTTCCGAGAAGATGAGCGCGAGCCTTGGTTCCTCCGTCACAGCCCCAGGCCCCCGTGCAGTGTAAACGCGGCCGGCCTCGAACAATGACAGCCCGCGGCGTCCGTAGGAAAGGTTCCTTTTAACGGTCGTCAGGAGATTCGGCAAAAGGCTCCTCCTCAGAACCGAAGAGGCCTCGGAGAGGGGATTGCTTATCTTGACGGTCCCCGGCCCGTCCGAGAAAAGGCTGTTCGTTTCGGGATCGGTCATGCTCAGATGGATCGCTTCGGAGAGCCCTTTTGACGCGAGCCTTGCCTTGACCTCGTCCTCGATGGCCACGGCGGGGTTTCTTCCCGATTCTGCGTCTATGTTGACCGGAAGGTTGGAGGGGAGCTTGTCCAGGCCGTGGATCCGCGTCACCTCCTCGATAAGGTCTATCTCCCTCGAAACGTCGACGCGGAAACTGGGGGATTGAACCTGGTAGAGGCCTTCCCCCTGTTTTTCCAAAGTGAACCCCAGGCTTTCGAGTATCGAAACTGCGTCTTTTTCGGGGACGTCGATCCCGAGGATCTTCTTCAGCCTCGCCGTCCGGAGAACAATCTTTTCCCTGCGCGGCGGCGAGGGAACCACATCGATGCATCCTTCCGCCAGTTTCCCGCCGCACAGCTCCGTTATCATTTCCGCGGCTTTTTCGAGCGCAAGCACCGGGCCGTCGAAATCGACGCCTCTTTCGTACCTGTGGGAAGCGTCGGTGTGGACATTCAGGGCCTTGGAAGTCCTGCGGATCGAAGACGGATCGAAGACAGCCCCTTCCAGCAGGATATCCCTCGTCAGGAAAGTCACTCCGGCCTCTTCTCCGCCCATGACGCCGGCGACCACAAGAGGCCTTGATCCGTCGGCGATGACGAGCATCTCTTCGCCGAGTTTCCTCTCGACGCCGTCCAGCATGAGCAGTTTCTCTCCCGGCAAGGCCCGCCTCACGACGATCCTGTTCCCCTTGATGAACTTCATGTCGAAAGCGTGAAGAGGATGACCGTACTCCAAAAGGACATAGTTCGTCGCGTCCACGACGGCGTTTATGGGGCGGAGCCCGCAAGCCAGGAGCCTTTTCTTCATGGCGGGGGTGCTTTCGCCGACCTTAGCCCCTCTTATCAGAAGCGCCCTGTACCTGGGGCAGAGGGCGGGATCGGCGATCTCGATGGATAAGCTCTTCCCGATTGGTTCGCCGGAATGAACGGGGGAAGCTCCGTAGGCGGGGCGGGGGAGGCCGAATATCGAACTGGCTTCCCTTGCGAGGCCGAAAACGTTCATCAGGTCGGGCCTGTTGACGGTGAACCCAAAATCGAAGATGGTATCGCCGTCCTCCTCGATGGCCTCGTCCACTTCCGTGCCGGAAAAGGTGAATCCTCTCGAGAGCTTTTCGATGTCTTCGGGGATGGGGACGAATTGCCTGATCCATGACAGCGGGAAGCGCATCAGAACTGCTCCAGGAATCTCATGTCGTTCTCGAGAAGGTACTTGATGTTGTCTATGCCGTACTTCAGCATCGCCATCCTGTCTATCCCGAGGCCGAAAGCGAAGCCGGTGTACTTCTCGGGGTCTATCCCGACGAATTCGAAAACCTTCGGGTCGACCATCCCGCATCCGCCGACCTCGAGCCACCCGGTCCTCTTGCAGACCTTGCAACCCGATCCTCCGCAGATCACGCAGGTCAGATCCGTCTCGGCTGAAGGCTCCGTGAAAGGGAAATAGGACGGCCTGAACCTTATCGCCAGTTCCTTCTTGAAAAGCTTCCTGTAAAAAGTCAGCAGCGTCCCTTTCAGGTCCGCCATCGTGATGTCCTCGTCCACGACGAGCCCCTCCACCTGGAAGAACATTGGCGAATGACTCACGTCGTCGTCCCGCCTGAAGACCCTTCCCGGGGCTATGAGCTTCAGAGGCGGCTTTCTAGTTTCCATCGAGCGGATCTGCACGGGGGAGGTCTGCGTCCTGAGGAGAAGATCTCCCTCTTCGAGGTAGAAGGTGTCCTGGATGTCCCTGGAGGGATGGTCCGCCGGCGTGTTGAGCGCTTCAAAATTGTGGTAAGGGTCCTCCACTTCGGGGCCGGAAGCCACCGCGTATCCCATGGAAATGAATATCTCCTCTATCTCCCTCCTTACGGTCGTCAGGGGATGAAGGTGCCCGCGATGGGATCCTTTTCCCGGGAGGGTAAGGTCCATTTTCGGTATGGCGGATTTTTTCGCGTTCAGACCGGAGAGCGCACGGTTAAGGGCCTCCTCGACCTCCTGTTTGAGGAGGTTTACCGACTGCCCGAAAGCTTTTCTTTCTTCGGAAGGCAGGGAAGGGATCCGGGCGAGAAGATCGGCTATGACGCCCCTTTTCTTGCCTACATAAGCCCCTTTAAGCTCCAGAAGGGAGCCTTCGGTGTTCGCCTTTTCAAGCGCTTCGAAAAAACCGCTTTTTATAGAGGCAAGCTCCCGGATGTCCATGGCCCTCCCTAAAAAAGAATTATTTTCTCACATTTTTATAGCTGTTTCAATAGGTTAAAGAACTTAATCCCAACCAGTTTCTTCGTTTTGACCCGAACGATCGAAAAAAGCTGGAATCTTCTTCTGTCAGTTGGATAAAATCGAACATCCTCTTGTTCCTGAACGGGGGAGGTGATAAATTTACTGACTGGCGCGGAGGCGATATGTCAATGTCCGATGAATCTAGGAAAATTGGGCGTTACCGGATCGAGGAGAGGCTCGGGAGCGGGGGCATGGGAGACGTGTACCTCGGCGGGGATGAAACCCTGGAGAGAAAGGTCGCCCTCAAGTGCATAAATGCCGAGAACAGGCTGGACGACGAGGCGAAGGGCCGCTTTCTCAGGGAGGCGAAAGTCCTCTCCCAGCTCGGCCATCCCGACATCTGCCGGATCTATGACTATGTCGAGGCTGAAGACGCCGATTACCTGGTCCTCGAACTGATAAACGGAAAAAAGCTGAGGGATTCCATAGAAGAAGGACGCCTCGGAAAGAAGCAGAAGCTCGAGATCATAAAAAAGATCGCCTCCGTCCTTGAGATAGCCCACGAAAAAGGGATAATACACAGGGACCTGAAACCCGACAACATCATCGTGACCGAAGAGGGCGGCATAAAAGTGTTGGACTTCGGCCTCGCGAGGCAGATCCTGATTGACGACCAGCCGGCACAAGAAGAGCGTCCGAACGTCCCCGTCGTTCCGAAGAACAGATCGACTGACTTAACTCTCGCCCTCGGAGGTTCGGGCGGTTCGGACGTGAAGAGCACGACCGGCCTTACCACAGTGGGCGTCGTGATGGGGACTCTCGGGTACATGAGCCCAGAGCAGGCCAGGGGCGAGGACGTCACTTCCTTCAGCGACATGTACTCTTTCGGGATCATAGTGGAGGAGATCTTCTCAGGAAAGACATCCTATAACCTGGAAAGCAGTTTCAATGTCCTGCTTGAAAAGAACCAGAAGGGGGAAAGGGAGGAGCTCCGCCTGGAAGAGCCCGACATCTCAACATTGGTGGACGACCTGACCGCTTTCGAACCGAACGCGAGGCTGACGGCGCGCGAGGCCGCGAGAAGGATCGAAGAGATCATCGGAAAACCGGCGAAGAAAAGGAAAAGGGTCCTTGTCGCCTCGGCCATCACGCTTCTTTCCGCCTTCGCCGTGATTGCGACACTTTTCTGGATAAAAGCGGCGCGCGCAGAAAAGAAAGCGCTGGAGGAAGCCGAAGCCGCGAAGCAGGTGTCGGATTTCCTCGTGGGGTTGTTCGAAGTCTCTGACCCGAGTGAGGCCAAAGGCAACACGGTCACGGCGAGGGAAGTGCTGGAAAAGGGTTCGGAGAAGATCGAGAGCGAGCTCTGCTCCCAGCCGAAGATCCAGTCGAGGCTGATGATGACCATGGGTGAAGTTTTCATGAACCTCGGACTTTACAAGGAAGCCCGGCCGCTGATCGAAAAATCGCTTCTCCTAAGGGAAAAATGCTTCGGCCCGGGAAGCGGGGAAATGGCTGAGATCTACAACAGCATGGGGCTTTTGGAAGAGATCCAGGGGCGGTATGACAAGGCGGAGTATCACTACCGGAGATCCCTTGATATCAACGCTAAACTATTCGGCGAAGACAGCAACGAAGCAGCATCTATACTTAACAACATCGCCGGAATTTACGTCAAGAAGGAAGAATTCGAAAAAGCGCTGGAAACATACAATAGATCCCTCGCCATCAGGAAGAATTTGAGAGGAGAGACTAGCGCCGACATAGGCTTCACCTACAACAACCTAGGGAGCCTCATGAGCAAGCAGGGTAAATTCTCCGAAGCGGAGAAGCACTACCACCAGGCCTATGCCGTGTGGAAAGAGAAATTCGGGGACCTTGACCCGAACGTCGCCAAATGCCTGAACAATCTCGCGCTCGTATGCAAGAAACAGAAGAAATTCAAAGAAGCCGCGGGCTACTACAACCAGAGCCTGAAAATAAAGGAGAAGATCCTGGGCAGTGACCATCCGGAGACCGCCTCCACGCTCAACAACATCGCCTCGCTCTATTATTCCGAACAGAAGTTCGAAGAAGCTGAAGAAGGTTGGCTTAAGGTCTATGACATATATTCAAGAAAATTCGGCCCGGATCACCCCAACCTGGGATTGATCAGCAACAACCTCGCTCTGGTCTACAAGGCCAAGAAGGACTTTCCCAAGGCTCTTGAATACTATTCGAAAGCCCTCGCCATAACGGAAAAAGCCAACGGCAGGGATTCAATAGACGTAGCGAAGATACTCAACAATATTTCCAGTCTCCAAAGCGCTCAGGGGCGGTTCAGGGAAGCCGAAAATACTCTCACCTCGGCAATAGCTGTCGTTGAGAAAAAACTTGGGCCGGTCCATCAGACTACTCTGCAGTTCAAGACAAACCTGTTCCAGCTTTACCGTGATGAAAAGGATTATGCCACGGCGGAAAAAACCCTGCTTTCCGTCCTTGATGAAGTTCGATCTTTCAAGGGTTCCAAGCCGGGCGACATCGAAGCGATCATCGAGATGGTCGTAGATTTCTACGAATCGATCGGCGAAAAAACGAAGGCGGAAAAATACAAGACGATGAAGGGCGGAAACAAGGTTCAACCGAAGAAGGACTGAATGTTCCTGACGACCTGCCCCCAACCCTTGTCCCAGTATAGCCCCACCTGGGCGATGAGCGAATAGGCGAGCCCTATCTGGCATACCGCGAATCCCGCGACCGTGAACTGCGAAAGGCTGAAAATCCCGACCCCGAACTGGGATATGTTTATCACTCCCGCGCCGAACTGGCCGATGGAAATGAACCCTCTCGCCGGTACCGGGACATAGTTGGGGCGGAACTTGAAGGAAACGTGCAGCAGGGGCATTCCGAGGATCCTCGTTTTTGATTTGTATTCATATCCCCAGCCGTCCCATTTCTCCTTGTAAGGGAACGGCGCTCCGCAGTGGGGACATGCGAGCGCGCTCTCGCTTATCTCCTTTCCGCAGTCGCGGCAGTTTTTCATCATTTCGCTCCGCGGGTCGATAGAACGGCGGGAACTGTCTTCAGGAGGATTATCAGGTCGAGCGTGAGGGACCACTCCTCGATGTACTTGAGGTCCAGTTTCATCCATGTGTCGAAATCGAGGTCGGACCTTCCCGAGATCTGCCAGAGGCAGGAGAGCCCGGGCCTCATGGAAAGGCGGCGCCTCTGCCAGCGGTCGTATTTTTCAACCTCGGCCGGGATCGGAGGGCGGGGACCTACAAGGGACATCTCGCCCCTGAGGACGTTCCAGAGCTGGGGAAGCTCGTCTATCGAGGATTTCCTCAGCAACCTTCCTATGGGAGTCAGGCGGGGGTCCCTTTCTATCTTGAAGACGGGTCCGTCCACTTCGTTGAGGTGCTTCAGCTCCTCGAGCTTCTTTTCGGCGTCCTTCACCATCGTCCTGAACTTGTAAAGCCTGAACCTCCTTCCCCTCAGCCCCATCCGCTCCTGGATAAAAAAGACCGGCCCGGGGCTCGTCAGCTTGACGAGGGCCGCCGTGAAAAGAAGCAGGGGAGATAGGAACAGAAGGCCGAAGAATGCCCCGCAGATATCCATCATCCTCTTGACGAAAAGAGCCAGGCCCGCCTTCGGCGTCGTCGCGAAATGGAGGAGAGGGATGTCGCTTAGCCTTTCGAAAAAGATCGGCGTGTTGATGTGGGGAAATATCCTGAGGGACATGATGAGCTCGACTCCGAGTTCCTCGCAGACGAGGAAGAGCTCCTCCAGGCTGCTCACCTTTCCCGGCTCTTCGGCGACCACCACGGCATCGATGACCTCCCTTTCGAGGAACTTCGGGATATCGTAAACGTTCCCGAGAAATGCGACTCCCTTCTTGAGAAGTTCTTCCTTCGCTTCGGGGCATTCTTCTCCGCCCGGAAGGAAAAACCCCCTGACCGAAAATCCCACCTCGGGGCTGGTTCCCACGGAATCGATGAATTCGTGCGCCTGCGCGCTGCATCCCACGAGCACCAGGTTCCTGTGATGGATTCCCTCCCTGACGCTCTTTCGGAACCTTAGGGAAATCAGATGCCTGAAAAGCGTCCCGAGGAAGAGTATCGTGACGAAGTAGATCGCCACGAAGGTCCTGCTCACGTAGACCAGTTTCAACAGGTAGATGAGCGCGATCGTCATCAGGAAGCCAAAGAACGCCGCCTTTGAAAAAGTCATGAAGGTCTTGTGGAGAGCGACCCCCAGCGGGAACTTGAAAGCGCCCAGCAGGAAAAGGCACAGGAGCAGGAAAAAAGCGGAAATTATCGCGACGGGGATGTACTTGTCGATCGAGAAGAAAACCCTTTTCTCGAAAGAGGGGATCATCGGAAGCAATACAGCCCTGACGAAATAGGCGGCGAAGAAAGAAACGACCAGGTTCACGAGATCGGAAGCAAGGCATGCGAACCCGAAATATTTTTTTGCGGCTCTGAGCATTGATTTTCTCCAGAGCCTATTATCTCAGACTTTCGGGAGTTTATGAACCCCGCGTCCGCTCGCGTCGGGTGTAATGGTCCGCCAGAAAAAGAAGAGCGCCGGCAAGGCTTATCAAGGCGGCGAGGCACGCGGCGTTCCTGTAATCTCCGAACCTGTCGTACATGAGACCTCCCGTGACGGGCCCCGATAGGCCTCCGAGGGCATAGCCGAAGGAGACGTAAGGGTAGACCGCTCCGAGGTTTCCAACGCCGTAAATTTCCGCCGTCTCCTTCGCGAACAGGACGAAATTCCCGCCGAAGCCGAACCCTGCGAGCATCGAAAGCACGAGAAAAGAAATATCGGAGAGTTCCACCGTGCCCAGCAGGAGAATGAAAAAAGCCTGGAAAGCGAGAGCGATGAAAATTGTCAGGCTCGCTCCGATCGTGTCGCTGACGAACCCCCAGGAGACCCTTCCCGCGAAGTTTGAAATGGCGAAGACCGAGACCCCCAGTATCAGGATGTTGTCCCCGATGCCGTGTCCGGCGCCGATCGGCTTAAGACTGCCGACTATTAACAGCCCCGCGAAGGTCCCGAGGAAAAAGCCCGAAATGAGCTTGTAAAGCGGGGGGGAGCTCCATATTTCACGGGCGCTCAAATCTTTTTCACGGAAGGAGGACTCATATCCGTCAGCCTTCAGGAAGAAAGCCGATACCGCTATGGCTGTCCCGTAAACGGCGCCGACTATCAAGAAGATCTCGAGTATACCGCGCCCCGAGCTAGTAAGCCCGTGAACGATGTAGGAAAGAGCCATTGCGGCGAGGCCGAAGCCCCCGACCGCGATTCCCGTCACGAGGCCCTTTCTCGATGGAAACAGCTTCACCGGCACGGTCAGCGCCGCGAGGTATCCGAAGCCGGTTCCCATCCCGGCGAAGATCCCGTTGCCGAGAAGGACCAGCCAGAAATTCCCTCCCGAGAATCCCGAGAGGAGATACCCCCCGGAGAAAAGGCCCCCCGCGATCCAGGCGATCGCCCGAGAGCCGTATCTTCTTTCGACTTTACCCGCGAATATCATCGTGACGGGAAGGATCCCGATGAGCAGGCCGAAGATAGACTGGCTCTGCGCCGAAGAAAAGCCGTGCTCCCTGGAGAGTTCCGGGGCGACCACGCTCCATGCGTAAACCCCGCCCAGGCAGAGCATTATGACGAAAGAGGCGAGTACGGCCAGGTATTTTTTCATCATTCCCTTAAAGTCGCTCCTCAAGAGCGCTCATTTTACCTCAATCTCATTCAGGTCCGGAAATTTGGTGTTTTCAATGCAGGCGTGTTCTTGGGACAGGCTGAAGGCTTAAGGCTGAAGAGCTGAAGGATAATAGAGAAGATGATTTGAACGTCATTCCGAGGTTGCCTTCGAGGGTTCCGAAAACGAGGGGATCTCCCTCATCCTAAAGGCATCCTTCAGTCAATTTGCTTTTTTATCCGCGAGGTCTTATCATTTCCTGTTTAGGAGAACTGATGGTAATCGGCGCCGACATTCTTAGCTTTCTCAAGGAGAACGATTCCTTTGTCATCACCACCCACATCTCTCCCGACGGCGACGGGATAGGATCGGCCCTGGCACTTTCGAGAGGGCTGAAAACGCTCGAAAAAAAAGCGATCATCGTGGATCACTCTCCGACGCCATCTAACCTGAAGTTCCTTTTGGAAGACGATTCCGAGATAATACAGCCGGCTGGGCTGCCGCGAGGTTTTAACCCGGAAGACCATTTCGCCCTCGTAGTGGACATGGGGGCTTTCGACAGGCTGGGGTCGGTACTTCCCATCATTCAGAGATGCAAGGGGATGCTGGTGATAGATCATCACATCGTCGACATACCTGAAGGCGTCCATTCCCTGATCGATCCCGGCGCCTGCGCGACAGGCGAAGTTATATATAAACTTTTGAAACGCATGGACTTGAGGATAACCAGGCAGATAGCCGACCCGCTCTACGCCGCGATCGAAACCGATACGGGAGGGTTCAGGTTCGCCGGCACAAGTTCAGCGACCCACCTGCTTGCCTCTGAACTCCTGGCTGCGGGAACCGATCCTGCAAGGGTATATTCCGAGATCTACGAGAAACAGTCGGCGCTAAGGCTCAGATTGACCGGGGAAGTGCTTTCCACGCTCTGGGTCTCACCACAGGGAAAGGTCGCCACTATAGAACTGACACAGTCCTTGTTAAAAAAGCTTAACGCGAGGATCGAGGACGGGGACGACCTGGTGAACCATCTCATGACGATAGACGGCGTAAAAGCGGGGTTCTATTTTAAAGAGCTGGGCACGGAAAAAACAAAGGTATCCTGCCGGTCTCGCAACGGCCTAAATCTTGGAGAGTTCCTTTCGGAATGGGGCGGAGGAGGACACGCTTACGCTGCCGGGCTGCTTATCGAACAGAATATCTCGTCCTCTAAACGAATAATTGTTGATAAAGCTGTTCATATACTTGAGAATAAAACATGAAACATCGTGTCCTTCTCCTTCTTTCAGGCTGTGGGAATCTTGACGGGAGCGATCCCTTTGAGTCCGTTTTCTGCCATTACTGGCTTGAAAAGAACGGCTGCGAAGTTATTTACGCCGCTCCTTCAGGCACTCAGCTCCACAGCGTGAACCATATTGACGGAAAGAACAGCCGCACGCAAAAAAGAGTGATCTTGCAGGAAGCGGCACGCCTTGTCCGGGGAAAACTTTTTCCCCTTAAAGAGTTATCGCCTAAATTGATGGACGGGATAGTTATCCCCGGAGGCCAGGGGACGCCAAAGAATTATTTCTCCTTAAATAAGAATAAGATACCTGAGATAAGATCCGAGATCCGCCTTTTTTTAAAGAGACATGTTGAAAGTAGGGGAACTGTCCTGGCTATCTCGCTGTCGGAATTTGTCGTCCGGCGATCATTGCCGGATCTGATGGACGCGCCGGACCTCCTTGCTCTGAAGCCCGGCCAGTTCGTTTCGAACGAAGAATTTGGAGTTGTGCTGGCTCCAGGATCGCTTCTGACTTCCAACATAACGACTTTATTTATTGAAACAGAACGAGTCATCAATGAATTCATAAACATAATGATGAAAAGAAAAAGCTCATAAATGTTACATATCTTATTGATAATAAAATAATAAATCAGGAACATTGAAAAATGTAAGCCCTGATAATTATCGAATAAGGTAATGATCAGAAATAGTAAGTTACCATAAATCGAACAAAAACTTTAAAACAATCAGATAAAATATTTAACGGATCGCCCAGTCAAGGTAAGAGAAAAGGACCGGGCCCGCCAGATATTCACGAAAAGAACGCTAGCCCACCACAATTATTTTAACATAAGATATCTTATCGGACGTAATATTGCCCAAAAAAAGGGAGCCACGAAGACTCCCCGTCAAGCGCTCACGGCGCTTCCGTTTCTTCAACCTCAGGTGAATTTGGATTTTGATGGCGGAGCTCCGCAGCAACCTCCGCTACAGCTATGGCTTGTTCCATTGCCACCGGTTCCGACCGATCCTGGAGCCGAGATCAGCTTTTCGACTTCAGACGAATTGCACTTCGGACAATCGAACTTGTATTCTCCAAGAGGTTTCAATGTGATCCTCTCGAATTCGCAACCGCATTTAAGGCAACGGAACTCGTATATCGGCATCTGCCACCCCCGGACTATAAGCTGTTCTCAATCATGGACTTAAGTGTCGACTTGGGTACAGCGCCAACTTGCTGACCGACGATCTGCCCTCCCTTTACGACAAGGAGCGTCGGAATCGACATGATCCCGAAACGCGACGCTGTGTTCGGGCTTTCATCGATGTTGACCTTTGCGAACTTGACTTTCCCCTTCATCTCACCTGCCAGCTCATCCACGACGGGGGCGACCATCCTGCACGGGCCGCACCAGGGGGCCCAGAAATCAAGGAACACCGGCAGGGACGAGTTGGTTACTTCGCTGTCAAAATTTGAGTCGTTGACTTCGATGACGAATTCGGACATTTCATTTCCTCACTTTCTCTTCAGGGCCGGACCCGGCCCCGCATCTGTCAGCCATTCAGGTAGGGACCCCGAGCCTGGGCAGGAGGTACCTGTTAAGCAGGAACCAAACGGCAAATACTCCAATCATTAATAATATCTCTTTCATCTTCAATCCTTTACGCCTACCTGTTTCAAAACCGCGATCATCGGGCACCAGTTGGAAAACGCAGATTGGAACAGATTCAACCCGACGAAAGCCGTTATGAAATAAAAGCCGGGATGAACGAAGTGTCCCATAACGAATCCAAACAATATCAAAGCTCCCGCTATTCCCCTGAGGATCCTGTTGACCATAATCTCCTCCATAAAAACTTAAGGATGCGGCAATCCTTAAAAAGTAACAATCTTACAGCTTTTCGATTATCCATTCAACGGTCCTGTCGATGCCGCCACTTACATTATTCATGTATTTCAAGTTATTATATCCCATAACCTGACGCTTGGATTCATCTTTGAAAAGCGCTATGATCGTAGGGGCTATTTCTTCCGGATTGGATATTTGAGCGGCCCCGCCGTGATCAAGGAGAGCTTTTGATTCGTCGGCAAAATTTTCCATGTGGGGCCCGAAGATTACCGGCATCCCCCACCCTGCCGGTTCTAGCGGGTTCTGCCCGCCAAGTTGAAGGATCGATCCTCCCATGAAGGCGACCTTTGCAAGTCCATACGTTTCATGAAGTTCGCCGTAGCTGTCCAAAATAAGAACGTCCCAATCTCTTCCGGGAAGCTCGCTTCTGAGCTTCGGGTTCAACCCCCGTGACCAGCATCCTTCAAGAATTTTCCCCACCCTTTCCAGGTGCCTCGGAGCGATTATTAACCTCGATGAACCGATCTCGTTTTTAACTGCCACGTGAGCATCGAGAAGAATCTCCTCCTCTCCCTCTCTTATGCTTCCTCCTATCCACAAACTCCCGCTGTCCGGGGGCATGAATTCGGAAAGAGTGCTGACATCGCTGACTTTTTTGTTTTCCTTGGGCGCGGCGATATCGAATTTCAGATTCGAGGATACTTCAACTCTATCCTTTTGGATTCCCAGAGAGCGGAACCTGTCCGCGTATTCTTCGGACGAGGCAGAGATCCATGACGAGGCAAGTGAATTCTTAAAGAAGTTCCTGAATAGCAGGTATTTGGATAGTTTTTTCGTGGAAATCCTTCCATTCACGATGAATGTGGGAATCTCTTTCTTACTGAGCGCTCTCAGCAGCGAAGGCCAGATCTCGGTTTCAAGAAAAATTACCGCTTTCGGCCGGACCCTCCTAACGGCAAGAATTTGATACAATATCGAATCAATAGGAAAAGCTGAAAACGGGAACTTCTCTTTTTCAAGTTGTTCAAGCCCCGCCCTGGTTGCTGAGGTTAGGAACGCAGTATATCCGTTATTTATGAGCTTATAAGCAAGTCTTATCGCAAGTTTTACTTCACCTAAAGAGACCCCGTGTATCCAGATAGGCTTGTTGTCTCTTTTCGGTAACATTCCAACTCTTTCTCTAATCCTCGACCATCCTTTTTGACGCCTTGCGATAATGAAGAGCCAGATCGGGGTCAACAGTATTATCAAGATGTTATATAATAAATACATTTCACACCTTCATCGTCCTGAAATCATCCGCCACCTTGTAGAGACCCCACAGGACGGACAGCATGCTTATGGATGTAAATATAATGATATGAGGGGCTTCCAACAGGTAATCGCACCCGTTGGTCAGGATGCCGCCTAGCGAAGGAGCGGGAGGCGGAACTCCGAGTCCCAGGAATGAGAGACCTGATTCCGCCATGATGATCGACGCCGCCCCTATCGTCGCCTGCGCACCGAGGACGGGAAAAATGTTGGGGAGCAGATGTTTCCTGAAAATAAAAAGAAATCCCCCGCCCGAGAGGCACGCCGCCTCCATAAAGCTCTGATCTCTAAGCTGCCTTGCCATTGCCCTGGCCGTCCTCGCGTAGCCTACCCAGGATGAGATGGTCAGAGCGAGCACGAGGGAGAACTCTCCCCGCTTGAAAAACGCGAGGATGAGGATCGCCAGCAGTATCCCCGGCAGAGCCAGCAGCAGATCTATCAGCCTTGATATCGCGAGGTCCGCGACGCCGCCCTTGAACCCGGCCAGCGCCCCCAGCAACCCTCCCAGCAGGAGGGAAAGGCTGAGGGAAACTATCGTCAGCTTCAGCGACAGCCTCGAACCGAACACTATCCTGGACAACAGGTCTCTGCCCAGTTCGTCGGTTCCAAGCGGAAATCCGGAAGAAGGGCCCTCCAACCTCCTCTCCAGATGTATCTCCGAAGGATGCAACGAGAGCGCCAGCGGGCCCGCGGCGGTGAGCAGGAGCCAGGACAGTAGGAGGAGGACAGGGAACGACATCTTTTTACGCATCTCTGAGCCTCGGGTCCACCAATGGAGAGAGGAGGTCGGCCAAAAGGTTTCCCAGCAGGTAAATGAAGCTGAAGACGATTATCAGGGCGGTTATGAGAGTGTAGTCCCTCGAGAAGACGGATCTCGCCAGAAGGCTTCCCAACCCTGGGATGCGGAACACTTTTTCGGTTATTATCGCCCCTGTCAGCAGCGCGCCGAACTCGAGGCCCGCCACCTGCACGAAAGGGATCAGGGCGTTGGGGACCATGTGCGCGGCGAAAGCACGAGAATCCCCAGCGCCTTTTTCCCTTGCCAGCAGGACATAGGCCTTTCTTTTTTCCTCGCATATCGAGACCCTCAGGACGCGCCCCAGGTATGCGGAAGCCGGGATGGACAATACCAGGGCCGGGAGCACGAATGACAGGGCCGTCCCGTCTCCCGAAACGGGAAAAATCGGCAAACTGACCGCGAAAAAAAGCAGGAAGACCGGCCCTGTCAGGAATGAAGGCGAAACCATCATCACTGAAGAGGCCAAGCCGAAAACCCTGTCAGGGGGCCGTCCCTCGAAATAAGCGGATGCGGCACCCGAGAACAATCCCGCAAGGATCGAGAGCAGGAGGGCGGAAAACCCCAGCGCCAGGGTGTGGGGCAGGGCTTCGAGGATCTCGGTCGATACCTTTCTCTTCGTTACTAAAGATTCTCCGAAGTCCAATTCCAAAAGCCCCGCGAGGAACGAAGCGTACTGTGCAGTAAGCGTCAGGTCGAGCTTCAGCTCCTTCCGGAGGGCCTCCCTGTCCACGAAAGTTGCGTTCTCTCCCAGAAGGATCTCCACAGGGTCCGAGGGGGCGAGTCGCGACAGGAAAAAGACCGCGCTCGAGGCTGCGAACAGGGTGAAGATGAATTCGAGGACCTTCTTTGCGGCGCGAGAAGACATAGGTTCCATTTTACCTTATCGTCGAGTTGAGGTAAATTGGTCTTTTAAGGGGAGAGAATGAGCCACGGACAACGATTCTTCAGGCCGGACGCCCTGGACGGGGATTCGTTCTTCCTCTCGGGGGACGAGGCAAGGCATGCGGCCAGGGTCCTTCGGATAAGAGAGGGAGACCGCGTAACTCTGATGGACGGGCGCGGATCCACGAGGGAATTCTCGGTCATCTGCGCAGGACGGGAGGGCCTCGAAATAAAGGCCGCATCGGAAGCGGTCAGGGCACCGCTTCCGGCGGTCAGGCCGCACCTTATCCTCGGCGCTCCCGACATGAAGGCGCTCGAAGAGGCTCTTCTCCACGCGGTAGAGCTGGGAATGTTCCGGATGGCCCTGGTTCAGACGGAGCGGTCTCCGTCCCCCATCCGCGCTTATGAGGCCAGGACGGAGCGCTTCATGAAGATCGCGGCATCCGCCATAAAGCAATCGGGGAACCCTTTTCTTCCTGAGATATCCTTTCACCGCCATCTTTCGGAAGCTCTCGGGACCGCGCCGGAGAAAGGCTACGTTCTCGATCAAAAAGGAAACCGTGTCAACGCGGCACTTCTATTGACGGGAGAGATCGGACTCGCGGTGGGGCCCGAAGGGGATTTCACGGAAGGGGAAAAAAGGATGCTGGAAGAAGCCGGTTACGCGCGGCTGTCTGTCTCTTCAAATACGCTGAGGGTCGAAACGGCTGTTCTCGCGGCCCTGTCGCTGGTCACATGTCCGGGGTTTTTCTCAGGCTTCGAGGGTTGACGTAGACGAGGATGTTGTTGTCGTCGGGATCAAGGACCTTAAGGAAGAATCCCTTTGAAAAATTGGTATCCTCGGCCACCTGCCCTGCAAGCACCTCTCCGTCGCTGAAGTGAAGCCTGACGAAACGCCCGTCGGTCTTTTTCCTGAGGTTCTCCTCGTCAAGAAGGGCCTGGTAGGATGGGTTTCCCAAATAGTCTTTCACGAAGAAAGCGGCTTTGAGTTCCGAAACCGCGACGCACAGGGGGGATCCGTCGGTCTTTATGGCGGAGATCGGGTCCGTGCCGTTCTCGAAGAATCCCACGAGCGCCGGGACCACGTTCCCGTCAAGGTACCTGAGTATCAGCTTCCTGTACTCCATGGCCAGCCTCTCCGGATAAATTATCATACCGGACTGAAAAAATTGCAAGAGGCGCTCCTGCCGCTCCGGCGGATCGCCTCAAGGGGTCCCTCCGGACGGCTGCTTTATTTTTCAGCACATTTGTCGGATAATACCGCTTTGAGGTTTTGATGCCGGAACGAAAGCTGAAGTTCAAACACGTTGCCATCGAAGGCGCGATAGGCGTCGGGAAAAGCACGCTGGCCCGGCTTCTGGCCCAGCGGACCGACTCGAAGCTGATCGAAGAGGAAGTGAACAACCCCTTCCTCAGGGATTTTTACCAGGGGAAGAAAGGCTCCGCGTTCCAGTGCCAGCTGTACTTCCTGCTGACGCGCTACCAGCAGCAGCTTCCGCTCGTCCAGCCGACTCTTTTCGAAAGCTCCGTGATCTGCGATTACATCCTCGAGAAGGAGCTCATATTCGCCCAGCTCACTCTCGACGAAAAAGAGCTTTACCTTCACAGGAAGATATTCCAGTTCCTCCTCGGCCCCCTGCCGGGCCCGGAGGCGATCGTGTATCTCCAGGCATCGACGGAAGTGCTGAAGAAGAGGATAAGGAAAAGAAGCAGGGAGAACGAGAAGAACATCTCCGAGGAGTACATCGAGAAGCTCAACGAATCCTACAACCACTTTTTCTTCCACTACAAGCGCACTCCTCTCCTCATCGTCAACGTCAACGACACTGACTTCGAAAAGAACCCGGAAGAGATGGACCGCCTCGTTGCAATGATAAATTCTTTGGAGTATGGTGTAGTCCTGTACAACCCTCCTGCATCCTGAGCGAGCGGGAAGGGCTGCGATATGAAGGCGAAGATCGCTTTCCCCCGACCGCAAAGGCGGCGGGGAGAAAGGAAGGATAGATGTCGAAGATAACCGTCCCCCCCTTTAAAAGCGTAAGCGTCCCTGCGATAAGGGATAAAAAGCGTTCCGGCGAGAAGGTGGTTATGGTAACCGCCTACGACTTCCCCTCCGCCAAGGCGTGCGACCAGGCGGGAGCCGACCTCATACTTGTCGGGGATTCCCTGGGGATGGTCGTCCAGGGCAACGAAGACACGCTGTCGGTGACTCTGGAAGAGATGATCTACCACACTTCCATGGTGGCCAGGGCCGCGAGGAGGGCGCTGGTGGTCAGCGACATGCCCTTCTTGACCTACCACACGGACGAGACCGAATCGGTCAGGAACTGCGGGAGATGCATAAAGGAAGGAAAAGCCCAGGCCGTGAAAGTCGAGGGCGGAGCCAAGAGGGCCTCTCTGGTGAGGACCCTCGTGAACAACGAGATACCGGTGATGGGACACATCGGCCTCACCCCCCAGTCGATCCACAGCCTCGGAGGGTTCAAGGTCCAGGGCAAGGACGAAGAGTCCGCAAGGATGCTCCTGGAAGACGCACTGGCGCTGGAGGACGCGGGAGCCTTCTCAGTCGTTCTCGAATGCATGCCCTCCGAGGTCGCCTCGAAGATAACCGCTTCGGTGAAGATACCTACTATCGGCATAGGCTCGGGGCCGCACTGCGACGGGCAGGTGCTTGTCTTCCACGACCTGCTCGGGATCTCCGACCCTCCCCACCCCCGCTTCGTCAAGAAATACAAGAATCTCAGGGACGAGATGGTGGAAGGGCTCTGCCAGTTCGCGAAAGAGGTCAGGAAAGGCGTTTACCCCTCCGAAGAACAGTCGTACCACCTGCAGAAAGATCCCCGGGGGGAGGAGAAGGAAAGAACCAAGTGATAATTTGCGGTTCCGTGAGAGAGATCAGGGAAACGAGCCGCGCCGTCAGGAGGGAAGGCAGGAAGATAGCCCTCGTCCCTACCATGGGATACCTTCACGAGGGGCACGTTTCTCTCGTGAGGAAAGCCAACAACCGCGCGGACTTCGTCGTCGTATCGATCTTCGTCAACCCGACCCAGTTCGGCCCCGAAGAGGATTTCGACAGGTACCCGAGGGACTTCGAAAGGGACAGGGTCATATGCGAAGAGGCCCGCGTGGACGCTCTCTTCTGTCCTCAGGTCGAAGAGATCTACCCCAGGGGGTATTCGACGTTCGTCGAGATAGAGGGCCGGATCGTGGACACCCTCTGCGGCGCCAGGAGGCCGGGACATTTCAGGGGCGTGGCTACGGTCGTTTCGAAGCTGTTCCTCGCGGTGGAGCCCGACATCGCGGTTTTCGGACAGAAAGACGCACAGCAGTGCGCTGTGATAAAGAAAATGACGCGTGACCTCGATTTTCCGGTCGAGATAGTCGTTTCCCCCATAGTCAGGGAAAAGGACGGCCTAGCCATGTCGAGCAGGAACAAGTACCTCGACCCCGGCGAGAGGCAGGCCGCTCCCTTAATCAAGAAGGGGCTGGACCTGGCTTCCAAGGCGTTCGGCGGGGGTGAGCGCTCGCCTGCGAAACTGAAACAGGCGGCGCTCGCCGAGATCGGTCGTTCGGCACTCCTGAAGCCGGATTATCTGGAAATAGTGGACTGCGGGACACTCGAGCCGCTCGAAACCCTTTCAGGGAAAAGGCCCGCCCTCCTTGCCGCGGCCGTCTTCTGCGGAAAAACGCGGCTGATAGACAACATAATCCTGGGAGCTCAGAATGGCAATTGAGATGCTTGCGTCGAAGATACACAGGGCGAGGGTCACCGACTCGAACCTCGATTACGAAGGTTCTTTCACCATCGATTCCGACATCATGAAAAAAGCGGGGATCATCCCCTATCAGGCGGTCGAAATATACAACGTCACGAACGGTTCTAGGCTGAAGACCTACGCCATCGAGGGCGAGCCCGGCTCCAGGACATTCTGCGCGAACGGCGCCGCCGCCCACCAGATAAAGAAGGGGGATGTCGTCATAATATGCGCCTACGTCCAGGTGGACGCGAGCGAGGCTGCCGGTTTCAGGCCCACGGTCCTGAGGATCGGCGATAACAACGAAATTGCCGGATAAGGAGAATTCGAGATGAAAAGGACCATGATCTTTCTCGCAGTGATGTTCTTCGCGGTATCCGCGGTCTTCGCGGGAGGCCCCGCGGACAGCGACCCGATTAAAGCCGTTTCAAGGCTGAAGGAGTTCAAGGCGCAGGAATCGCTGAGAAAAGCGGCGGCCGTGGAAAAGATGAAGCAGGCCGCGAAATACGGCCAGCAGGAAAAACAGAACATCGACATGCTCCACTACGACCTCGACCTCTTTGTCGACCCGAGCCAGAGGTTCATCAGCGGAACGGTAACGCTGACATTCTCCCCCACCGCCGCTCTTTCCTCGATCAGCTTCAGGCTGCACAAAAAATTGAACCTTGTCTCGATCATCGCGACCCTCGACGACGGAGTCACGTTCAATTTCAAAAGAAAGAAAGATGATATCAAGATCGACTTCACTTCCCCGCTGCAGAAGGACGCGATTTACCAGATCTCTCTCACGTACCGCGGTGCTCCGCAGATGACAGGGGCCCTCGGCGGCGGCATGCTTTTCAGCGATCATGACGGGGTGATGTCTGCCACTACGCTCTCGGAACCGTTCGAAGCTTATGCTTGGTGGCCCGTCATAGACGAGGTTTCCGACAAATTCACCGCAGATATAAACCTCAAGACACCCGCGGGGATGGTCGGAGCCTCCAACGGCACCCTTGAGGGAACAGTTACCAACCAGGACGGCACGGTCACTTACATGTGGAGCGAAGACTACCCGATCCCCGCCTACCTGATCTCGGTAAACGTCACCAACTACGAGCATTTCAGCGATTCCTACACCTCGCTGGACGGCAGCACGGCCATGCCGCTCGAATACTACGTCTATCCCGAGCACCTTTCGGAAGCGCGGACGAACTTCGAGGACATCCCCGAGATGATCTCTCTCTACGCGGGCCTGGTCGGAGAATATCCCTTTATCGGCGAGAAGTACGGGCAGGTGGAGTTCCCCTGGGGCGGCGCCATGGAGCATCAGACGCTGACGAGCATGGGAGATTACTTCGTCGGCTATTCCGATTATTACAACAACCTCATTTACGCCCACGAGCTGTCCCACCAGTGGTTCGGCGACGAGGTGACCTGCGGGACCTGGCATGACATATGGCTCAACGAAGGGTTCGCCACCTACTTCGAGGTTCTCTGGATGGTGCACGAATACAGCAGTTACGGATTGACAGTCGGCGGAGTGCTCGGCTCTTATTATGACGACGGCCTCGCGAACGGCGCGCTCCGGGGAACGGTCTACGTGAAGAACGAGAACAAGCCTTTCGCTGATTCAGACGCCATATACACGAAGGGGGCCTGGGTCCTGCACATGCTCAGCCGCGTCATGGGAGAGGAGAAATTCTGGCAGGCCATGAGGGCTTACCGTGAGAGGCATTCCATGTCCTCGGCGGTCACGGATGATTTCATGTCCGTGTGCGAAGAGTTCCACGGTTCCGACCTGAAATGGTTCTTCGACCAGTGGGTGTACACGAAGAAAAGGCCGGTCTATTCCTGGACGTACTCGCAGAGCGGGAACACGCTCAACATTAGCGTGATGCAGAAGCAGAAACACAAGATCGCCAACCGCTCCGAGAACAACGACCGCTACATAATGCCCATCGACATCACCGTTTACTATGACGACGGGAGGGAGGAGACCGTTGTCATCAACAACGACGAGCGCTCGCAGGATTTCTCCGTCGCCGTCTCCGGAACCGTGAGCAACGTCGATTTCGACAAAGGCAATTTCATCCTCAAGGAGATGAAGGACTAGGAGGCCGCTCCCTGAACTTGAAAATTTGCCCGCTTGGTAATATCATTTAACCGACAAGCGAGGTGAAACATGTCAGACGTCGGAGAGCATGTGGGGAAAAAGCGGGCCCTCAGGCCCCTCGAGTCTTTCGGCATTGGCAGACTGATAACTGACGAGGACTTCAGGGTCGTGGAGATCTCGGAACAATCGGCGCGGCTGCTGGGCGCGGAGCCCGAGGATCTCCTCTCGAAGAGACTGACGGGAGAGATCGGCCCTAGGCGCGAAGTCCTCGAAGAAGCCGCCCGCGGCAAGATACATCTTTCGGAATGCAGGACGGCGGACGGCGGCACCATAAACGTCTGTTTCCGGGTGATGAAGCTCAACGGCGGAAGCGATGCCGAAGGCTTCGACGTGATCTTCCTGAAGGAAAGCGATACCCAGAAATGTTCCGGCGGAGAAAGCGTCCATTTCCACGAAGTGATCCACGAACTCGATTACAACCACGCGCAGACGATCTTTCTCGAGAGGCTTCTAGAATCCACGGGGCACGACCTGAAGACGCCTCTGGGCGTGGTCCTCGGTTATTGCGAGCTCCTGTTCAAGGGGAAAGCGAACGGAGCCGGCGATTCGGACCGCATACACAGGACCATATACAGGAACTGCGCCTGGATCTCGGAGATGGTGGAGAGGCTGGAGGAGTTCACCTCGATCGTCAAGCATTGCAAGGACGAGAAAAGAAAGCCGGTCAGCTTCACCCAAGCCCTTAGGGACTCCGCCGGGAGGCTTTCAAGGACATCCTTCGCGACAAAGGTCAAGCTCCACATCGAGGGTCCCGAATCGTCCGATACCGAAATCTCGGAGCCGCCGAACCTCATCGCTTCCATGGCGGACGAGCTTCTGAGGAACGCCATCCTGTACAGCAGGAGCGACAGGGAGGTCGCGATCTCGGTGTCGCGCGACGGGAAGAAAGTCTGCGCCGCGATGCTCATCCCGGCAATGGAAGAAGATGCCCCGACCATGAACCATCTCATGGAGAGAGTCTTTGTCCAGCCTCCGGATTTTCACAAGGAGTCGGCAGAACAGAAGCCTGTCTGCCTGGGGCTCGGAGCGGTAAAATATCTCGTCATGATGATGGGAGGCACGATGAACGCCTCGAGCGGCCCGGGCGAAAGCGCCAGGATCGTCGTCGAACTGCCGGCCCAAGCATGATCAGTCCTGCCGCGGCTCAACAGCCTGATGCTGTTTTTTCCTTAGAAGCACCCTTATCGGGCCGAACGGGGCATCCTGAAAAAGGCTCACGACCCGTTTTTTCGCCATCTCCAGGACAGTCACGAAAGTAAGGACCGTGCCGAACCTGCCTTTGTCTTCCCCGAGAAGTTCCGTGAACAGCGCAGTCCCTCGCTCCCTTATCAGCGCCAGGACCTCCTCCATCTTCTCGGCTATGTTCTTCTCTTCTACGAGGATTATTTTTGTTTCCTTGTTCTCGATCCTCTGGATGACGTTCTTGATCGCCCCGACGAGATCCCATACTTCGAGGTCGTAGGTGTCCAGGCTCCCCTCCCCGGCTATCTCCCTGCGGTGGAACTGGCTGATCGCAAGCGCTTCCTTTTCGCCCAGAATGTGCCCCGCCTCTATCAGCTTCCTGTGCTCCAGGAGCTGATCCACGAGAGTTTTGCGGGGATCCTCGGCTACGGCTTCCTCCCGCGTGTGCCTCGGAAGAAGCATCTGGCCCTTGATGCTGATCAGTGTCGCGGCCATCGTTATGAAGTCGGCTGCGATGTAGAGGTTGAGGTCCTTCATCTTCGATAGGTACCTGTTGTACTGCTCTGTTATCTGCGCGATAGGGATGTCGTAGATGTCCAGCTCGTTCTTGTCGATAAAGTAAAGGAGCAGGTCAAGGGGGCCTTTGAAGACGGGAAGGGAATAGCGCGGCTCCGTACCGTCCCCTGCCTCGACGAATTTTCCTGGTTCCGTTATCGCGTCCATGCCGTATCCAAAAAAAGCTATTATATATTATAATGCCTGATTGGCAAACCGCTAAGGAACGGAGGAAAAATGCCCCGTGAAAAAGAACTCTCCAGGAAAGCCTCTTTCAGGCAGAAGCTCGACAAGCAGCTGAAGGACAAAAAGACCCTCCCTTCGACCTCGGGATACGAATTTCAACCCCTTTACACCCCGGAAGATGCACCCGGCGCAGATTACGAGGAACGGCTCGGTTATCCCGGGGAATTTCCCTTCACGAGAGGCGTGCAGGCTTCGATGTACAGGGGCAGGTTCTGGACCATGAGACAATACGCGGGTTTCGGAACCGCCAGTGAATCCAACGAACGGTACAGGTACCTCATAGAAAAGGGACAGACCGGCCTCTCCGTCGCTTTCGACCTACCCACCCAGATGGGATACGATTCCGACGACCCGGTCTCCGCCGGAGAGGTCGGCAAGGTGGGCGTGGCGGTGGACAGCCTGGAGGACATGGAGGTACTTCTGAAGGGCATCCCGCTCGACAAGGTTTCCACCTCAATGACGATCAACTCGACGGCGTTCGTGCTGCTCTCTCTCTACCTCGCCGTCGCTGAAAAGCAGGGCGTCCCGTTCTCCTCGCTTTCGGGCACCATCCAGAACGACATCCTCAAGGAATACATAGCCAGGGGGACCTATGTCTTCCCACCGAAGCCATCTCTAAGGCTCATCACGGACATTTTCGAGTTCGCCGGCGGGAACGTTCCGAAGTGGAACACGATATCGATTTCCGGCTACCACATCAGGGAAGCGGGAGCGAGCGCGGTACAGGAAATAGCATTCACCTTCCTGAACGGAATGACGTATGTCCGAGCCGCTATGGACGCGGGCCTGGAAGTCGACGCTTTCGGCGAGAGGCTTTCCTTTTTCTTCAACGCCCACAACAATCTTCTGGAAGAGGTCGCGAAGTTCAGGGCGGCCAGGCGACTGTGGGCGAAGATAATGCGCGACAAGTTCAACGCAGTGAACCCCAAAGCCCAGATGCTTCGCTTCCACACACAAACAGCCGGCTGCACCCTCACCGCCCAGCAGCCCGAGGTTAACGTGGCCAGGGTGACCCTGCAGGCACTGGCGGCCGTCCTGGGCGGAACCCAGTCCCTCCACACCAACTCCAAGGACGAAGCTCTCGGGCTCCCCACGATGGAATCGGCGACCGTGGCGCTCAGGACGCAGCAGGCGATCGCTTTCGAAAGCGGTGTCACGGACATGATAGACCCTCTCGGAGGGTCTTACGCTATCGAAGCCCTTACCGACAGGATAGAATCAGAGGCGATGAGAATCATCGAGGAGATCGAGGCCGGCGGCGGGATGGTCGACGCGATAGAAAAGGGCATTGTCCAGAGGCAGATAGAGGATTCTTCCTACAGTTACCAGAAAGAGATCGAAGCTGGAGAAAGAATAATCGTCGGCGTGAATTCCTTCTCGGAATCATCTGAAACGCCAATCCCAGTATTAAGGATCGACCCTAAACTCGAGACCGAGCAGGTGGGGAGGCTCAGAGACCTGAAGGCGCGCAGGGACAACGCGGCGGTGTCGAGAGCCCTCGCAAATGTAAAAGCGGCGGCGGAATCTTCGGACAACATAATGCCTCCGACACTGGAAGCGGTCAAAGCCTACGCCACGATCGGCGAGATCGTCGGAACTCTCAGGGATGTTTTCGGGGTGTTCAGGGCGGGATGATTGAGCCAGCCCCTTTCCGAACATACCAGGCGGACTTTTCAAGCCCATCTCGGGGCCCACTTTTTTGAGGGGATCTTCACCGGCGTCTGGCTCCTGAACGACATCGTCGCCAGGAAGCATTTCGATGCCTCCCCGATCCTGGTCACTCTGCTGGTCATGTCGGCTTCCGCATCTCTCATCCTCTCGCTGCCGCTCGGCTCGATGATGGCCTACAGGCCCAAGAGGATCTTCTTCCTGATGGCTGGGGTGCCGCGGCTGGCATTCCTGCTATGCCTGTTTTGCGGGTCGGCAACGGGCTTCGTGATCCTCGCCTCGATCGCCTCGATCTCATATCCGCTTTTCTTCACCGCTCAGAACGCAATACTTAAATCCAACTACGGGGAAGGGAACAGGGGGAAGCTTTTCGGACTGGTATATTCCTTTTCCGGGCTGATGGCCATATTCTCATCTTTAACGGTGGGAAGGATTTACGACCTTTTTCCCGACTCTCCCTCCGTAATTTATCCCCTGGCGGCGCTGGCGGGCTTCGCTTCTTGCGTCCTGATGTCCGGCATCAGGGAAGAAGGAATCAACAAGAAGGAGCCGACCACTCTCGTTAAGCCCCTCGATATCCTCAAAAAACGCCCGGATTTCAGAAAATTCGAGATCTCCTATTTCTTTTACGGAACGGGATTCATGATGATGCTTCCCCTTTTACCACTATATCTGGTAGACCATCTCAAGGTGACATACAGCCAAGCGTCATTTCTTAACGGGCTTTTTTACCAGGGGATGATTGTGATCTTTTCCTGGTTCATGGGTCGGCTCACCGACAGGGTCCATCCCCTGTACCTGAACAAGGCGGGATTCGCCGCACTTGTATTCTATCCTTTGTCACTTTCACTTGCCGCCGGCGTTCTATTCGCATACCCCGCATACGCCTGGTACGGAATAAGCATGGCCGTCGTCAACGTTTCCTGGTATCTCGCTCCCCTGACATTCTGCCACGCCAGGGAGGAAGCCTCCTCATTCGGAGCTCTGCACGTGGCGCTTGCGGGCGTAAGGGCGTTCATAGCGTTCCCGCTCGGGACTTTCCTATATTCGGTTTCCGGGACCTTCTGGGTCCCGTTCCTGACATCCTCTTCCCTTTTCCTGGTCAGTTCCATGATCATCCCCTCCCCTGATAAAATCATAAGCTCAAAAAAATGAAGAAGTTGCGGTTCGGCAAAGCCGCAAATGCAATAAAAATGCCAATATATGGGCATTTTAACCCTTGACAAACACAATATATTGGATTATATTCTCATTGCCCTGAAAAGGGTCTTTTTTATAAAACGGGAAAAAACAGGAGAAATCTTATGGATAAGAATAAAAACATTGGCGGGACCATCAAGGACAAGCGCGATTCGAAGGACGATCTTTTCAAGGAGCTTCCTCAGGACAGAAAGCAGGATTCGGACGACTTAGCGCCTGATCAGTTCGTTTCAGAAGCACTGGAGCCTTTCTCTCTTAAGCGGCACTTTACCACTTCAGGCACATCTCCTTACGATTCTGTAAGATATGTCAAAAGAAGTTCCCGCATACTCAATCCGGACGGTTCGATCGTCTTCTCCCTTGACGACGCCGAAGTGCCCGATGAATGGTCGCAGCTGGCCACCGACATCATGATATCCAAGTACTTTAGGAAAGCGGGAGTGCCCGGGTCCGGCCACGAGACTTCCGTCAGGCAGGTCGTGAGAAGGATCGCCCACACCTTAAGGACCGAGGGTGAAAAGCTCGGGAATTATTTTACGGAGGAATCTGAAGCGCAGACCTTCGAGGACGAGCTCGTCCACATCCTCATCACCCAGAAGGGCGCCTTCAACTCGCCTGTGTGGTTCAATCTCGGGCTCTACCACGAGTACGGGATAGAGGGCCAGGGCGGGGCTTATTACCATAATCCCCAAACGGCCAGGGTAGAGGAGACTAGGAACGCCTATCAGCACCCCCAGTGCTCCGCATGCTTCATCCAGTCGGTAAAAGACGACCTCATGGACATTTTCCAGCTGATAAAGAACGAAGCGCGCCTTTTCAAGTACGGGTCCGGGACCGGCACCAATTTCTCGAAGATCAGATCAAAGGAGGAGAAGCTTTCCGGCGGCGGCACATCGTCCGGCCTCATGTCTTTCCTTGAAGTTCTGGACAGGGCGGCGGGGGCGACGAAATCGGGAGGGACGACCCGCAGGGCCGCGAAGATGGTCATCCTGGACGCCGACCACCCGGAAATACTCGATTTCATCGGCTGGAAGAAGCGCGAGGAAGAAAAAGCGAGGATGATGGCCAAGAGCGGCGTCAGCATGGACGAAGCCATAAGGACGGTCTCGGGCCAGAACGCCAACAATTCCGTCAGGGTCACGGACGAGTTCATGGAGGCTTGTGAAAAGAACACCGTGTTCTCGACAAGGAACCGCGTTTCGGGCGACGCCGCCCAGACTCTGAAAGCAAGGGACATCCTCAAAATGATCGCGGAAGGCGCCTGGGAATGCGGCGACCCGGGCATCCAGTTCGACACGACCATCAACAAATGGCACACCTGCAAGGCTTCAGGAAGGATCAACGCCAGCAACCCCTGTTCCGAATACATGTTCCTGGACGACTCTTCCTGCAACCTCGCGTCCATAAACCTTCTCAAGTTCCTACGGGAGGACGGATCCTTCGAGATAGAAGGATTCAAGCACGCCATAGCCATTCTCATCATGGCGCAGGAGATCCTGGTCGACCTGGCTTCGTACCCCACCGAGACGATCGCGCAGAACAGCCATGACTTCCGTCCCCTGGGGCTCGGATACGCCAACCTGGGAACCCTTCTGATGGTCTCAGGCATACCTTATGACAGTCCGAAAGGTTTCGCATGGTGCTCCGCCGTGACCAGCATAATGACCGGCCACGCTTATACCGTGTCGGCGCACATCGCAGAACGAAAAGGGCCCTTCCCCGCATACGCGGCGAACAAGGAGCCGATGCTTGACGTTATTAAAAAGCACAGGGCGGAAAGCCTAAACATCGACACATCGCTCATACCCGAGCAGCTCGCCACGGCGGCGCGGCAGGCATGGGACGACGCTCTACTCTTCGGCATGCGCTTCGGCTACAGGAACGCCCAGGCTTCAGTTCTGGCCCCGACCGGCACAATAGGTCTTCTGATGGACTGCGACACCACGGGGATCGAGCCCGACTTCACACTAGTGAAGTTCAAGAAACTCGCGGGAGGCGGCTACTTCAAGATCGTCAACCAATCTGTCGAACCGGCTCTTAAGAAGCTGGGGTACTCGCCGAAGGAGATCGGGGAGATCCTCGACTACCTGATCGGGACCTTCAAACTCGATGGGACTCCCTTCATCAACCCGAGGACCCTGAATGAAAAAGGTTTCACTGCCGAAGAAATAACGAAGGTCGAAGCCCAGCTGCCCAGAGTCGTCGAGATTTCTCAGGCTTTCACGGTTCCGGTGCTGGGGGATGCCTGTTTCAAACGCCTGGGCGTTTCACCGGAAGAGGCGTCGAAGCCGGGCTTTTCTCTACTCGCCAAGCTCGGCTTCAAGAATGTGGAAATAGAGGAGGCTTCAAAGGTCGCATCGGGGCACATGACGCTGGAAGGCGCCCCCTACCTGAAAGAGGAGCATCTGCCTGTCTTCGACTGCGCCAACAAGTGCGGAAAGTACGGAAAACGCTTCATCGCTCCGCTGGGACACATCAGGATGATGGCGGCCGCCCAGCCCTTCATCTCCGGAGCCATATCCAAAACGGTCAACCTTCCGGGCAACATAACTCCCGAGGAGATAGAAAGGGTCTTCACGGAAGCCTGGAAAAGGGGGGTCAAGGCGATAGCTGTCTACAGGGACGGCTCGAAGATGCTCCAGCCGCTCTCTGATGCTTCCTCTGAAAAAAAAGAGGGCACGGACAAGGCGGCACATCCCCAGCAGACGGCAGACCTCTGGAGAACTCCGCTCCAGAGAAGAAGGCTTCCGAAGAAAAGGAAGGGCTTCACTCAGGAAGCCCGCGTCGGCGGCCAGAAGATCTATCTGAGGACAGGCGAGTACGAGGACGGCCGCCTGGGAGAGATCTTCGTGGACGTCCACAAGGAGGGCGCGTCCTTCAGGAGCCTGATGAACTGCTTCGCGATAGCCATCTCGCTCGGCCTCCAATACGGCGTCCCCCTTGAGGAGTACGTCGACTGCTTCACGTTTACCAGCTTCGAGCCCCGCGGCATCGTGAACGACCACCCGAACATAAAGCACGCGAACTCGATGATCGACTACCTGTTCAGGGTTATCGCCCTCGAGTACCTGAAGAGGACGGACCTTGTCCAGGTCAAGCCGCAGGAGATCACCCCCGAGGCCGACGCCACGAAGATCCTGGCTTCCCCCACCGCCTCCAGCAAGGAACTCAAGGAAGCGGAAGAGATCCTGAAGACAGAATCAAAGCTTCCCGTTTACAAGATCGCCGACAGCTCGGTCGCGAGCCAGTACCTTGGCTCGATGATGGGAGACGCTCCGTTCTGCAGCATTTGCGGCCACCTCACGGTAAGGAACGGTGCATGCTACAAATGCCTGAACTGCGGGAATTCGCTCGGGTGTTCGTAAGGCTTATGGCTGAAGGTTAGTCTTTATAGGAATAAATTCACTGGCATGGGCAGGGGTCTGCGCCCCTGCCCCTTTGCGGGAAGATCTGGGGCGATATCGGTTTTTCAGGTTTCCGCTTACTTAAAAATTCCCCCGTGAGCCTCGTCTTGCGATCTTGTCAAAAGGGCCGGGAACAGGATATAAACAAGATTTGAGCCGCGACGCCGCAATTTCACGGCCGCGTTTCATGCAGGCTTCCGCGGCCTGGGGAACCCGGGATTGCGGGGGTCTAGTGCTTCGTCCCCTTCGCTATCACTTCAAGTTCGTATTGCCTGGCGCAGATCACCAGGGGTTCCGGTTCACCCGGCAAGGGAGGGCGTATTGGAAGGACCGAGACATTTTCCTTGTAAATCTCCACGACCCTATAGGTCGCCCCTCCGTCCACGCGCACCCCGCCTATGAACTTGACGACATCGCCCACATCCATTTCAGTTGCCTCCTGAACCAAAGATAACCCCGGAAGCGTACTATGTCAATGGGGACATACCTCCGATTCCGGCAAATTACAGGACAGGCTGTGCGGCAATCGGTTTTTTCAGCAACCGGCCGGCAAGGGTAACGGCACACGAGATAAAAATGGAACAGGACCGCGAAAACCGTCATCCTCTTCTTGCGGCCGGACTCGCGCGACCTGGCCTTGTTCACGGGTTATCAACTCGTTTTCCCCTGCCCTTACTACCACTCGAAGCGGTATTCGCAGCATGTGTCCCTGCGGCAGAGGCAGCGTGGCTCCGAACCCCGCACCTTCACTCCCGCGATCAGGCCGCACATCTCCGCTATGTATGCGACGTTGCTGGAGCAGACGCTCCGGAACGTCTCCCGGTGGCCGGATATTTTGAGAATAGAATGATTGGGCGAGCTTTCCGATACTATCATCTCGCCGAAACCCCGGACATAGCTCTTGTGAAGGATCGGCATCTTCTCTATCACCTCGCATGGGGTCTTGGCCGCCCCCAGGGCTACTTTGAAGAATTTCATGTGCGAAGCCGCCGACCTGCGCCCAAGCTCCTGATAAGCGCTTTCGCCGGGGAGCCCCGAGAGTTCTTTGATGTAAAGACAGAGCGAGTCGTCCATTGCGAGCGCGTACCAGCTCATCGGAAGTATTATGCCCCCGGCGTCATTGCCGAATTTTTTCTTCAGCAGCGATACGGCCTCGGATTCCTTCTCCCTGCCGTAATTGTCGCGGATGTGCTCCAGCCTGCTCTGGATCGTCGTGCCTTTGATCTCGGCCATCTATCCCCCGTTCTTTTTCGAATCAGTCGCCGGAAGTCATCACGAATTCCAAGTCAACAAGTATTTGTTCATTTAGTCTCTTTGTCAAGACGGTGTTGCACATATCCTGAGCCCTCTTTTCGCCGTAAACAATGATGTCGCACATGAAATGGCCTCCCTCCCGACGCGATGGCCGTTCTTTTCCTCCCGTAAAAGGTATAAAATGGGCACGGAGGCATAAATATGGAAAAGATCTTTCATTACTCCCTCATGACCGCCGCTTCTTTCGTCGCCCTGGCATTGTTCTCCATCGGTATCAGGAATATCAGGGCGAGGAGGAAGCCGGGACCCTTCATGATGGCCCTCCTCATAGCGTTCAGCCTGATTGGAGTCAACAGTTCAGGTCAGAGCACCGGCTCCCCTGTCAAATCCGCGAGGCAGCACACGGAAAAGTACCCCGAGAGCAGGGTCCTGGACCTTAACAAGACTCCCGAGTGGAGGGATTTCAAGGCGTTCTGGAAAAAACTGGATCTCGTTGTTCCAAAGAAAAAGACCGAGGGGGAGCTCGGCGATGTCATTGAGTATCATGGCTCTATCGATCGCGAGGAAGCAGGAAAACTCAGGAACGAGCTTAAAGAGCTGGTGGAAAGATTGAAGCGGCTCGAACAATCCAGGATCTTGACTCCCTCCGAGAGAGAACTTTTCGAACGCCTTTGCACCGAACGGATCAACCAGATGGAGCAGTTCCCGATGAGCATGATTACCCGGATGATACCTCCCCCGTATCTTGTCCGAAAAGAACAGACGATCGGCAATCTGGAAAGAAGGATCGACCAGCTCCTTGAACTAAAAAAGAACGACAAGATAGACCAGCGAGAGATCTCCTTGGCGCTCAAGAACATACAGAAAGAGATCGAGGCGTTCTCGGCGTACGATTCCGTGAGCAGGGGGTGGCTGGGGTATCACTTTATGTATGCCGATCTCGGGGGTCCTGCCGAGGAGAAAGATTTCAGCATCGACAGGTTGATAGAGGACAACGAAAAACAGTACGCAGGTTTTACGGCAAGGAAAGATTCGCCCGACTCCAGCGAAGCCGCTCCCTCTTTCAAAGAGATCGAAGCGAAGTACAAGGAAACCAGAGAGAATCTCCTGACGCTGAAGAGGGCCGTCCCGTTCATCAACGAAGCTGTCTTAGATTTGGAACGATGAACCGCCCGTATTTCGTTTTCGAGGTCACGCCCCGATGCGGAAGCGACTGCCTTTACTGCTACAATGTCTGGAAACAGCGCGATGATTATCCAGAAGGAGAACTGACCTTTTCCGCCATCGCTCGTCTTTTCGAGAAGCTTCTCTCGGAGGTCCGTCCTTCGGGGGTGACGCTGGCGGGAGGCGAACCCCTCCTTCATCCCCATATTGCCAAGATCAGTACTTTTCTGTCAGGGAAAAACATCCCCGTGAGCGTCGTGACCAACGGGACCATTCTGGATGAAGAAACTGCGGGGAACCTGGCCGATGCCGGCGTGGGCCACTTTGAAATATCGATCCCCAGCATGGATCGCTTTTCATACGCAAAGCTCACGCGGGACGAGAGGCTCGGCGAGGCCAGGAAAGCTCTGCTTTGCACTAGGTCCGCGGGCTCCAAACTGACTGTTTCGACGGTAATAACAAGGCTCAACCTCATCGACATAGGAGAGGTCATCGAACTGGCCGCAGCTTTTTCCGCCGACTCGGTATCGCTGAACCGCTTCGTCCCCGGCGGAGAAGGTCTCCGGCACCTTTCAGAGCTCACGCCGACGAGAGATGACCTCGAACAGGTTCTTGCGGCTGCGGATGCGAAGAGCGCGGACCTCGGCATTCCTGTCGCGGTGACCATACCGGTGGAACCTTGCCTGATCGATCATAAGCAGTTTCCGCGCCTCCATTTCGGGGCATGCTCTTGCGGAAAGGATAAATGGGTGATCGACCCTCTAGGAAATCTTCGGACTTGCGAACAGAACCCCGAGATCCTCGGAAGCCTCTTTTTGAAAAGCTTTGCGGACTTGGCAGGATCGGCGCGGACTGAAAGTTTCAGAAATGATGGCCTGAATGTTGGTTGCGGAGAATGCGATCTTTACGAGAACTGCGGGGGCGGCTGCAGGTTCCTGCGACGATCAGGGACGAAATAGATTCAGAAGGACTTTACCGCCTCTTCCACGGTAGCGTATTTGTCGAACACCGACGAGATCCTTGTAATGTCGAGAAGGTCGTCAACTTTCCTCGAGTCGCTGACGAGCTTGATGACCCCTCCGAACCGCCTCGCTATCGTATATGCCGCCATGAGGTCTCCGAGCCCGGCCGAATCTATGAAAGACACTCCCCTCAGGTCTGCAACGATCTTTTTATTTCCCTGTTCGACCTGTTCGTTGACGACATCCTTTATCCTCACCAAGGATGTCTTCCCGTCTATCTTAAGAACTATGAGTTCTTCGACCCGTTCCACCGTGATCGTCATCCCGCCCTTCTGTCTCCTCTCCTTTCTCATTGTACTCCTTTACGGTTCCATCGCGAAACGTCCTCCTCCCGCTTTTCTGACTTTTGCGGAAAACGCGTTCCAGGGAGTATAATGGTAAAGAAGGGGTGAAAGATGAACAGGACGATATTGACGATAGGGCCATTCGATTCGAGCGGAGCGACGGGCATAGTAGCCGACATCAAGACTTTCCAGACGTTCCGCGTGTATGGCGCGCCTGTCTCGACGGCGATCATAGCGCAGAACACCTCGGGGATCCAGGGCGTGTTCCCGATCCCGATGGAGTTCGTGGGTCAGCAGATGGAGGCGGTCGTTTCGGACATGCCCCTCCACGCCGCGAAAATAGGCATGCTGACCGAGGCCAACAGCATCGAGATCGTCGCATCGCTGCTGAACGCGCTGAACATCAAATGCCCACTGATGGTAGACCCCGTCATCTTCAACCACGAGGGGCAGCGGCTTGTTAACGACGACGCCGTGGCGGCCATAAAGAGCAAGCTCATCCCCCTGGCGTTCGCCGTCACTCCGAACATCAAGGAGGCGGAACTTCTCACGGGAGTGGCGATCAAGGACATGAACAATGCAAAAGAGGCGGCGAAGATACTCTTCGGGCTCGGGACGAAACACGTCATCGTCACCGGAGGCCAGCTTCAGGAGGTGAGGTCTCTCGACCTCTGGTATGACGGAAGCCACTTCCATGTGTTCGAAGCGCCGCGCCTCAAAACTAAGAACACTCTCGGGCTCGGATGCACATTCTCCTCGATAGTCATAGCGCTGATCGCGCGCGGGCTCGGCATGGGCGAGAGCATCGAAAAGGCGAAGCAGTACCTCGCAAAGGCCATGCAGCACCCCTTCCAGATCGGAAAGGGTCTGGGACCGCTCAACCACACGATACCTATGTAAGTTTTTTCCTGATCGTCCTTACGAAATCAACGGCATCGGGAGTTGACAGGGTTTCCTCGGAAGCGAGCCCATCTAGATATCCCGCCGTTCTTACGGCTGCGTCCCTGTATCTTTCCTTGTTCTTCTGGACTACCTGGTAGCCGAAGGTCCCCAACGCCTTTAAAGCGCGCTGAAGCGCCGTCTTCTTGAACTCCGCGCCTCCTCCTCCTCCGACAGATCTCAGGGAGCGTTCGAGGATCGCCTTCTTCTCCGCCGCCGAGGGTGTCCTGTAACCGTCGACGTAGAGAGAGGCGAGATCGTAGCATCTCGGCGCAAGCAGGGCGTCCTGGTAGTCCACGACGTAGATGGAACCCTTCGACACCATTATGTTCTCGGAGTGGTAATCTCGGTGGGCGAACGCCGCAGGAGCGAGGCTCAATTCCTCCGCCAGATTGTATATGGCCTCTTTTACCTTCTCGGAAGGTTTTTGCGAAAGGTAGGAAGCGCAAAAATTCAGGAAAAAGAAGTTCATCTCGAACCTTAGCCTGTCGATATCCATCCTGTTGAGCTTGAAGCTTTTCGGAAGATCCCCGGGAGAGATGCCTGCGAAAAGCCCGGCGACATTCAGGATGTTGTCGAGATAAGGCGCCGACCTCTTCTCCGCGGAGAACAGACCGCCTTCCACGAACTCAGTCACGACAGCCTTTTCGTCGTCCGCTGAGAGCACCCTCGGGACCGGGACCTTTTTTGAAAGCAGGAACTTAGTGATGGCCGCGAACCTCTCCGCGTCTTCTCCTCTCTCGAACTTTATCATCAGGGCTGGCCTGCCCTTCCATTCGCCACAGAAGAATTTCTTGGTGGAGGCGTGTGCTTCCAGCGGTTTCCAGGTCTCACCGGTCATTTTCGGGCCACCTTCCTTGTTTTTTGGCCTTCCGGGCGTCAGGGCGAGCTCTTCTCGATCTGCGAGAGAAGGTCCTCCGCCTTCGCTGAAGCTTCGGAGTAAGGATAATTCTCCACAAGCTGTTTAAGTAGGGACGTCCTTTCCTCCGTATTGCCCAGAGTCCCTGCGCAGAGGGCCTCCTTGTAAAGGGCGTCGGGGACCTTGTTCCCGAAGGGGAAATGCTCCGCCACCGCGGCGAACCCCTCTTTCGCTTCCTGGAACTTCTTCTGCGAATAGAAACATTCCCCTATCCAGTACTGCGCGTTGTCGGCAAGGTCGCTCTGGGGGAATTTCACGATGAAATCTGCGAAAGCCCTTTCGGCGTCCTCTATCCTGCCGTCCTTCATGAAATCCATGGCCTTTTTGTAAAGGTCTCCGGGGTCCTGGGAAAGGTTGGCAGGATCCTCGATCGCCAGCTTCGGAGGAGCCTGCGGCACTTCAGAGGGAGCCTCTTGAACGGCCTCCCCTTTCATTCCGGTCATGGCTTGGATCTTTTTCGAGAGTTCCGCCTGTTCCTGCTGGAGTTTCTGGATGTCCTGCCTGAGGTAATCGACCGAGCGCTGGATGTCTGCGGGAGGCTCGAGCATCGCCGCGCAGCCCAGGAACGAAATGATCATGAAAAAGGAGAGCGCCAATGCGGTTTTCCTTGCCATATCAATCTCCTCCCTTGAATATCTTCCTGAAAAAGGATTCCCTTTTATCGTTCTTCTCTGCTTCAAGCCGGAGCAGTTCCTGCCACAGCTTCTTTTCTTCCCTTGAGATCTTTGAAGGTGTCCGAAGCCTGACTTCTACGAAAAGGTCGCCTCTTCCCCGGTGGTGCAGCCTGGGCATGCCCTTTCCCGCTATCCTGAACCTTTGTCCGTGCTGCGTGTTGGGAGGTACGGAGACTTTTTCAAGCTTCCCGTCAAGCGTCTCTATCTCCACTTCGCCCCCCATGACCGCTTCGGGGAGCGATATGTCCACCCTGCAAAGAAGGTTCTCCCCGTCGCGCAGGAAAAACGGATGGTCCCTGACGCCTATGAAGATGTAGAGGTCGCCCCTGGGACCTCCCTTCCTGCCAGGCTCCCCCTGTCCGGGGACCTTGAGCCTCGAACCGGATTCAACTCCGTGCGGAATCTTGACCTTGATCTTCTTGGTCCCGTATTCGTTTCCTTTCCCCCCGCACTCCCCGCATTTTTCGCGGGCGATCGTTCCCTCGCCCGAGCATTGCGGGCAGCCCCTGGATACGGTGAAGAATCCCTGCTGATAGAATATGCTTCCCCTTCCGCCGCAGGCTCCGCAGGTAGAGCGTTTCCCGTCCTTCGCGCCCGTCCCCGAGCATTTCGGACAGGGCTCTTCGTGCGGGATCTCCATCTCCTTTTCGCAGCCGAGCAGGACTTCCTCGAGGCTCACTTCGACGTCGTACCTCAGGTCGGACCCGCGGTGAGGGCCGCCGCGCCCGCCTGCCCTGCCGAAAAGGTCGCCGAACCCGAACAGGTTGCCGAGGAGGTCTCCGAAATCGTCGAACACGGCCGAGTCCCAGTCGACCCCTCCGCCGGCTCCCCCGACCTTTCCGTACCTGTCGTACTGGGCCCGCTTGTCGGGGTCCCCGAGGACGGAATAAGCTTCGGAGGCTTTCTTGAACTTCTCCTCCGATTCCTTGTCGCCGGGGTTCCTGTCGGGATGGTATTTCAGGGCCGCCTGTCTGTAGGCGACCTTTATCTGTTCCTGTGTGGCGTCCCTGGGGACGCACAGAATTTCATAGTAATCGCCGGCTCCGCTCATTTCTTATTTCTTTTCTTCCTTCTGGGGAGGCGCTTCCTCGGAATCAGGCTTGATGCCCATCTGGGCCAGCGGATCGTTCATTATCGCCTCCGTGATCTTGTGGGAGATGTCGCTCAGCTCGAAGAACGTTTCGTGCAGGTTGGCGGTGCTTTCGGAGAGGACCTCCTTACGGGCCTGCTTGATGGCGTTCTCGGCCTTGGTCTTTGTTTCGGCGTCAAGAAGAGCCCCGAACTCGGCGAAGGATTTCTCTATGCTCTCGACAAGCCGCTCAAGCTTGAGTTTCAGTTTCTGGATCTCGACGGCCCTCTTGTCCTCGATCTCACGGGCCTTCGCGTCGTCGATGATCCTCTGGATCTCGTCCTCGCTCAATCCCGATGAAGGGTTGACGACGATCTTCTGCTCGTTGCCCGTCATCAGGTCCTTCGCGTAGACGGAGACGATCCCGTTGGCGTTGATGTCGAATGTCACCTCCACCTGCGGCAGGCCTTTCGGAGCCGGAGGTATCCCCACCAGGTCGAACTTGCCGAGAGAAATGTTTTCCGATGATATCTCCCTCTCGCCCTGGAGGACATGGATCTCCACGCTGTCCTGGTTGTCCGCGACGGTCGTGAATATCCTGCCCTTCTTAGTCGGGATGGCCGATCCCCTCTCGATGAGCTTCACAAAGAGATTGCCTTTGGTTGAAACCCCGAGACTCAGCGGAATAGAATCCAGGAGGACGATCTCCTTGACGTCACCCTTGAGGATCCCGGCCTGCAGAGCAGCTCCGAGAGCGACCACCTCGTCGGGGTTCTTGTCCCTTCTCGGATCCTTTCCGAAAATCTCCTTGACGGTCTGGATGACCATCGGCGTTCTTGTCTGCCCGCCGACCAGGAGGACCTCGTCGATGTCCGATACGCTTATCCCCGCGATCTTCAGAGCCTCCTGGCAGGGCGCCTTGGTCTTTTCAACGGTGTCCCTGATAAGATCTTCAAGCTGGGCTCGTGTCAGGGTGGTCTGGAGATGTTTAGGGCCGCTCGCGTCCGCGGCTATGAAGGGAAGGTTGATGTCCACGCTCTCAACCACCGAGAGGTCGCATTTCGCCCTCTCCGCGGCCTCCTTCAGCCTCTGGAGCGCCATCCTGTCGCCCGCGAGGTCCAGGCTCGTGTCCCTTTCGAAACGCTTCATGAATTCGCGCATTATCGACTGGTCCATGTCCTCGCCGCCGAGGTAAGTGTCGCCGGCCGTTGCGATGACCTCGAAGAGCCCCTCGCCCAGTCGCAGGATCGAGATGTCGAAGGTCCCGCCCCCGAGGTCGTACACCGCGACGGTCTTGGCTGCGGCCTCTTCCAGGTTGAAGGCGAGGCACGCCGCCGTCGGCTCGTTGAGGATCCTGAGCACATCGAGACCCGCGATTCTTCCCGCGTCCTTCGTCGCCTGCCTCTGGGGGTCGGAAAAGTAGGCCGGAACCGTTATGACGGCCTCTGTCACCTCTTCCCCGAAGAACTCCTCCGCGCTCTTCTTGATCTCGGAGAGGATGAAGGCGCTTATCTCCTGCGAGCTGTATTCGTTCGAATAGGTCTTTATCCTTATGTCGCCGTTGGGGGCCTCGACAAGCTGGTAAGGGAGGACCTCCCTGGCCGTCGTCATGGTGGCGTCGCCGTATTTCTTCCCGATCAGCCTCTTGACTGCGTAGATGGTGTTCGTGGGGTTGGTGACCGCCTGCCTCTTCGCGAGGTTTCCGACCAGCCTCTCTCCCTGTTCGGTGAACGCAACTATCGAGGGGAGCGTGCGCCCTCCCTCCCGGCTCGGGATTATGGTAGGTTCGCCGCCTTCGATGAACGCCATGCAGCTGTTGGTGGTCCCAAGGTCGATGCCTATGACCTTAGCCATTGTCGTTCTCCTTCACGTTTTCGGAGGCGGTTTTTGCCGCGCTCTTCCTGTTTATGAACACCTTTGCCGGCCTCAGCAGTTTCCCCTTGAAAAGATAGCCCTTTTCCCACACTTTCAAGACCTCATTATCCTCTTTTTCGTCGTCGCTCTCAAACCCGAGAGATTCGTGGTGCGCCGGATCGAACTGAACTCCCAGGGCCGGCACTTCCTCGAGTCCGAAGGTTCTCATGCCGTTCTCAAGGTCCTTCAGGGAGAGTTCCAGCCCCTCGATGTAGGAACCGCCGAGCTGCTCCGGGATGTTGTCGAAAGCCCTCTCCATGTTGTCGAGGAAAGGAAGGAGCTTCCTGAGGACCTCCATTTGAGACCTGACCTGGAGTTCGGCATTGTCCCTGTCCACCCTCTTCTTGTAATTCTCGAAATCGGCCCTGAGCCTGAGGAGCCTGTCTTCGGCGAGGCGTAGCTTCTCCGCCGTCTCTCCGTCCTCTTCTGCCTCGGGTTCCGGTTTTTTCCCCTGCGCTGTCCTTGCCGGAGGCATTACAGGCTCCGGCTCGGGCTCGGGCCTGGATTCCCCCTCAGGATGCTCCACGAACTCTATCGAAATGTCGTCGTTCGTCGTTATGTCTTTTTCGTCAGCCAATCTCTCTCCCTCCGGCGGAAAGGTCCATGGACGCTTCTGTCAGGATCAGCGCCGAAGATGACAGGTTCGGAAGCGCCTCGTCGTATTTCATCGATTTGGGCCCTATCAGGCCGATGACTCCCCGGCCGCAGCCTTCGGCGCCGTATGGAACGGCGATAAGCGTCAGCGAAGGCGGGTTGAGCCCCCTTGGCCAGTCGGCTCCCAGCGCGATCGTGCCCCCTTTTCCGTTCATTAGAAGCTCGTCCAGGATTCCCAGGAGCCTCTCCTTCTTCTCCACCGTTTCGACGAGGGCTTTGAGCGATCTCCTGTCGACGGCGATCTCCGGTATGTCCACCAGCCATTCCAGGCCGTCCCAGAAAAGCTCGACGTCCGACGGGAGCTGCTCCACGGCCGGCGCTATCAGGGAAAGAGCTTCGAGGACCCAGTCGGCGACCTTCTCCCTGTCCTTTACAAGTTGCACTTTCAGGTGGTTCCTGATCTCTCGGAATGTCCAGCCCCTGTAGTTCCGGGTGATGTAGTTGCTGAAGCTCCTCAGGTGCTCCCAGCTGTAGCCGTGTCTCCTGTCAAGGACGCATTCTATGATCCTCCCGCCCTGCGCCAGCGCGACGAAGACGATCTTGTCGCGCGAAACGGGGTAAAGCTCGCATACCGAAAGCCTTGTATCCACGAGCGAGGGCGCTGTCGCGAAACCTACGGAGCGGTGCGCCGCCGATATTGCCCTGGAGATCTCCCTGGCCATCGTCCTGATGTCCCTCGTCCCCTCCTGAGGACGCCTGAAGCTTCTCCGCAGGTCAATCGAGGAGAGGTTTTTAAGCGCCATCGAGGCGAAATACCTGAAGGCCAGATCGGTCGGTATCCGGCCGGAAGAGACATGCTCCTTGGCCAGATATCCCTTGTTTTCCAAGCTGTTAAGTACGGATCTTATCAGGGAGGTTGAGATATCCTCGCTGCAGTTCTCTCTGAGATCGGCGGAAGAGACGGGTTTCCTCGAATCGGCGTACAGCCTCAACACGCCGAGCAGGATCTCCTCTTCTCTTCTCGTCAGGGGAGCTTCCGCCATCCATCCTCCCAATCATTCAAATTAGCATAAGTTCGAATCTTCGTCAATCAAACAACGGACTGATAATCAGGGAGATTCCCACCCCCTTGAAACGAACCTTCCGCCGTTCAATTTCGGAAAGGATCGGGAGATTTTCCTTGTTCATAAGTTTCCGGAAATGTGCGAAAAAAAGTTGACACTACCATAAATAGGTGACTGTCCCTATTTTCTACTTTTCAACTCAATGCATAATGCATTGCCTGACCCCTATTTTCGTGTTCTCAAGGATCCCCGCCTTCTGGATCGCGTACTTGCCGACATGGAGCGGCTGGGGTGTGTGGGTGAGCGTGAGGCTCTCGCGCTGGGGTATCTCGCGACGGTATCCCGCCTTCTCGACAAGCCCCTCGGGCTTATGATCCTCGCGCGATCCGGGGCGGGCAAGAGCACGGTGCAGGATGCTGTCTGCGACTTCGTCCCGGAAGAGAGCCTGGTGAAGTACACGAGGATCACAGGACAGGCGCTCTTCTACAAGGAGGAGAACGCACTGGTGAACAAGGTGCTTGCGATAGAAGAAGAGACCGGGGCGGAGAGCGCAACCTACGCGATAAGGAACCTGCAATCCTCGCAGACGCTCACCATCGGAGCGACGCGCACCGATCCGCAGACCGGCAAGCTTAAGACCGACAGCTACCGCGTAAGGGGGCCGGTCGCCATCATGCTCACGACGACGAACCCCGAAGCGCTCGATTATGAGACGCGCAACCGCTTCCTTGAAGTGACGGTGAACGAGACCCATGAGCAGACCGCAAGGATACTGAAGGCGCAGAGGGACGAAGACACCCTTGAAGGGCTTTTAAGACAGGCGGAGCGTGACCGGACGATGAGGCTTCACCAGAACGTCCAGAGGCTCCTCAGGCCGTTGAAAGTATTAAACCCCTTTGCGGGGAAGCTGACCTATCCCGCGCACGGCCTGAAGATGAGAAGGGAGCAGAAAAAATACCTCACCCTCTTGAAGGCTATGGCATTGCTTCACCAGTTCCAGCGGCCCGTCCACAAGGCCGAGCGGGCTGGGATCGCCATCGAATACGTTGAGATCACGAAAGAGGACCTTCAGCGGGTGGACGCCTTGGCGAAGGGCGCGCTTGCTCGCGGCCTTGATGAACTCTCCGCCCCCGGCCGCTCGCTCTACGAGGAGATCAAAGCGCTTGTAAAGGCAAAGGGGGAAGCCCTGAGAAAAGACCTTCCCCCGGAGATGGCGATCCCGGAGCCGACGGTAACTCGAAAAGAACTCTCCCGCCTCACGGGCTGGACCTACTGGCAGTTGAGGGTCCATCTTAGGGAACTGTGCGACCACGAGTACATCAGCGCGTTCTTCAGCGGCACCGGCAGGCGGGCGCAATACGCGCTCCTCGATGACGGCGACGACCAGGCTCCGTCCCTGGTGACGATGGAGAACCGGGAGAATTTGTGAACCTTGCGGAAATCGCCCCTTCCGGGAACGGCCTCCTAACTACTTGAGATGAAGCAAGTTGCGGGTGAATTTGTGAACCTTGCGGGAATTTGCGGAAACCTGAAATCCTCCTAACTTACTGAATATCAGTGAGTTTAGAGGAATTTGCGGGAAAAGGCGGAAAACGCAACTAAAGGGAAAAAATGGCTGCTCCCAAGAAAATGTGGCCCGTAATTAAGGCGAGATACCTGGAGCACCTGAAGGCGCTGAACTACGCTGAAAGGACGATAGAGAGCATAGAGCAGCACCTTCGCTTCTTCCTGGACTACCTTGAGAATGAGACGAAGGCCGAGGACCTCGCTTCGCTCTCCTACGAAGACCTGAGCGCCTATCAGAACTGGCTCTACTTCTGCGAAGGGAGCAGGGGCAAGAAGAGCATGCCGCTCTCGGTTGCGACACAGCTTCTGAGGCTGTCCGCACTCATGGGCTTCTTCCGCTACCTCTTCAAGCAGGGAATAATCTTTACAGACCCGGCGGCCTCTCTTGAACAGCCGAAGAGGCGCAAGGCGCTTCCGAGAGGCATCCTCACGGGCAAGCAGGTGCTTGCGCTCCTTAGCGCGCCTGACACGGAAACTTCTCTGGGCTTGCGGGACAGGGCGATCCTTGAGCTTCTTTACGCCACCGGTATGCGCAACGAGGAGCTGAGGAGCTTGAGGATAATAGACGTTGACAGGGAGGCGGGCCAGGTATGCGTAACGGGAAAGGGAATGAAAGACCGCGTCGTCCCGATAGGCAGGATCGCAATGAACTGGCTATCGCTTTATCTTGAGAATGCAAGGCCCGCTCTTATTAGCGGCTATGAACGCGGCCTTCTCTTCCTCACAAAGAACGGAAGGAAGATAACGGGCTTGAATCTCATAGACCTCGTCCGTAAGTATGCTGTAAAGGCGGGCTTGCCGGCGACGATCACTCCCCACGCGCTCAGGCACACCTGCGCGACGCACCTCTTGCAGGCGGGCGCGGACATAAGGGTTATACAGGTGCTTCTCGGCCACAGCTCTTTATCAACGACGGAGATATACACCCACGTTGACATCACCGATTTAAAGAAGGTGCACAGGGCGTGCCATCCCCGTGAAAACGCTTGATGATTGGGTTGAAGCTTACTTGGAGCATATCGCAGCTCGCGGGCTTGCCCCATGCACCCGCTCTGTTTACGCCTGCCTTTTAAGGCTCTTCACAGCCTGGCTATACCGAAAAGGGATCACCGAACTATCGGCGATCACGCTTGAGATCATCGAAGGCTTCCTGGGCGATGAAGCGCGACGACCGTCCCGCCTTCGCAAGAAGACCCCGCTGAGCCAATATACCCTCCAGCACGAGAAGATCGTCATAAGGGGCTTTTTAAGCTTCGCCGCAAAAGAGGGCGGCCTTGTAAGAAGCGACGCTCTGAACCTTGAGCCGGGAAGGCTGAGAAAGAGCTTCCGCAAGACCCCGCCGAGGGAGCATATCGCGCTTCTTCTCTCCTCTCCCGATGAAAGCCCGCTTGGCCTCAGGGACAAGGCGATCTTCGAGATCCTCTACAGCTCGGGGCTACGGAGATCGGAGCTTTGCGCGCTGGACCTCAGCCACGTTGACAGGGCGGGCGGTGTTGTCAGCGTGATACAGGGCAAGGGCGGCAAAGATCGCTTCGTCCCCGTGGGGGCAAGGGCGTTGCGCTCTCTCGCGCTTTACCTTCAGCGCGGGCGGCCGGAGCTGAACCCGCAAAGCCAGGCGGTCTTTATAACCGAGCACGGCCGCCGGTTGAATCCGAAGACCCTCAACGCGGTCTTCCAGGAACGCTGTAAAAATGCAGGGATCGAGCCTGTTATTACTCCGCACCTTCTGCGCCACGCCTTCGCAACCCACCTTCTTGAGAACGGCGCGTCAATCCGCCACGTGCAGGCAATGCTCGGCCACAACTGGATCGGCACGACGCAGATATACGCACACGTGGAGATCAAGCTCCTAAAAGAAGAGATGCAGCGCCTCGACATCCGCGCAGCCCTCGAAGAGCCTGAAACCGAGATCCCCGTGGGCATGGAGCGCTTCTTCCTTTAGTTGCCTTCTTTACTTACCACCTTGACATGAGCGGTGATATAATATCTCCATGGAGAAAAACATGCTTGCCGGCAAAACAGCCCTGCCCCCTTCGATGCTCCTTGGGCTGCTTCCATCGCCCCGCCCGTCTACGCCCTGGGCGCTTCAGTGGTCAGAGCCCGATCAGTCGCTACAGTATCTAATGCACGCAAGATACTATGCCTCTAGCATGGGAAGGTTCATGAGGCCGGATCCGGCAATGAGAAGTGCAAGATGCAACGATCCGCAATCATGGAATCGCTACAGTTATACTGAAAATAATCCTATCGCATATGTTGATCCAACTGGCGAAGTCATAAGTCTTGCGAAATTAACTGGAGAACAGCAAGGGGCTTTGATTGAGGGCCTAAAGGAATATACAGGCAACGAATATGAAGTTGACAAAGAAGGTAACCTCCAACTTGTCAGCATCGGTGAAAACAGTTCTGCCACGGCGACTGAGTTTTTAAACAGTGCCATTTCATCCGAGACAACGTACAATGTGAATGCAACTACCGACCAAAGTCATTGGGAGCAAGGCACTACAAATGTTCACATCAACTTCAGCACATTTGAAGGTGCCAATTATGGGAAAGTTAATCCTTCTACAATCAATCTTGGGTCTTCTCTTGTGCATGAGACTTGGCATGCTGTTAATCAGTGGGGGGATGTAGATAAAGCGACCGGTGCATCATATCAAGACAAAGGATGGAAGGGGCCAGCGGTTGAGTTCGAAAACAAGATACGAGCAGAGAGAGGCCTGCTTCAAAGGAGAGATTATTTCATTTTTGATACATCGAAGAGTGGGCAATATGCTAAAGTGCCCTTCTATGACCCGAAAAAACCTAACAAGGTATATTTTGTGGAGATTCTCCGTGCGAATGCAGGTTTGTAAGCTACTTTTTTTTATCTTGGTAATCCTGAGCAGTGCTTGTGTGGCAACACGCCAGTCAGCTTCTGTGGCTGAATTTTCAAACGACAAAGCAGTGGACAATTTAAAAGTGTCTTACTGTACGTCAGGGGAGTTGGCGCTAGTATACAATTTCCAATTTGACCGCAAAGGCAAGATCGTGATGCGAACTCTTAACGGTAAAACATGGGGTCACGGGAAAGCTTCTACTAATGATCTTGCGAACCTAGAAGCTATTATCCAAAGCCAACCATTTATTGTGATTCGGGACGATCTCGTTCGCAAAGGATGGTCAGTGGTTGGTGATGAGCCTTACATCAAAATTGAATATGACGGATTCCTTTTCTTCATAGATCTTAAACGCTGTCCCCAAGAAGCAAAGGAATTTCTTCGATCCCTTGATTCAACACTTCTTAATGCTCTTGGAAAGAAGTACTCTTGCTGTGTTCGACTAATTCGCTTTTCTTCTTAGCTCGGGGAATTGTAGGATATTTTCCCCTCCCACCCATCCCGGAGGTAGGTCTGCCCCCTCGTGCGCGGCCCTTCGGTCCTTGGCTGACTGCGGGCGCAGCCCCGTTTTCTTTATTTAGTTGCCCCCGCCCCAAGCCGTCCTTCCGTTTGGCCTTCTTGCCCGCGTAAGCGGCTTTGTTCGCCTCTTGCGCGGGTCATGCTGTGGGCTTCAGGGCAAAAGCCTTGCCGGGGGCCCCTCCCGGCCTCCCTCCGTCACGGCCTTTGCAATCGCCTCCGATAAGCGGCCGCTTATCGGACATTCCCCGCCCGGCTCGCTCCGCTCGCCCTCCGGGTTTACATAAGGCATCTTATGTACAAGCCCTTCGCTTCGCTCCGGGAACTTCCGCGGGCAATGGCCGTCCGGCGCGTCCGCCTTCGGGCGGGGGCTAAAGAACGCCGCGCTTGCGGCGCAGTCGTCGCGCCCCGTTCGTGACCCCTCCCCATTTTTTGTACCACTTACAATGAGAGGATACCATCCTTCCTTTTGAGCGGCAAGGAAGCTGAGGCCGTAGGCCGAGGCGAGCTTGCCGCTGTGGCCGCGAACATGGCCGGGGACAATCCTCCAAACCGTTTCTTCGGTCTAAACTGGTTGTATTCTTGTCTCCATGCTTCTACGATCTCCTGCGCCTCCTTTCCATTCATGAACACATGCCTGTTCAGGCACTCGGTTCTGAGTTTCCCGTTGAAGCTTTCGATGTATGGGTTTTCCCACGGGCTTCCCGGCGTAATGAAGATGGTGTCGCAGCCGTGTTTATCCAGCCATGATCTTACGGATTTCGCTATGAACTCCGGCCCGTTGTCGCTGCGCATGTACTCAGGAGCGCCGCGCGTCGCCACAAGCCACTCAAGCACCGAGATCACCCGTTCCGAAGACATGCTCGGGCCCACCCTGATCGCAAGGCTTTCCATCGTGTATTCATCCATGACGGTCAGCAATCTCAACCTCCTGCTGTTCACCGTCCTGTCTTCCACAAAGTCGTAGCTCCATACATGATTGATATGTTCGGCCTTTTGGAGAACTTCTCCCTTCGGCCCCTTATAGCGCTTCTTCGTGCTCTTGCGCGGCAGTTGGAGTCTTTCCGATTTCCATAGCCGGTAAAGCCTCTTGTGATTCGCTTTGCAGCCTTCCCTGTCCAGCACTTGAAAGATCTGTCCAAAACCGTATTCCTTGTGACCACCCGCAAGTTCTCTAATCCGCTTGCGCAATACAAGTTCACCTTCGCGCATCCTGGGCTGGTACCTGCAACTGCTTCTACCGATGCCAACTAGGTCGCACGCACGCCTCTGTGACTGGTCGTGTTCTTTCATCAGCACTTCCACGCCCTCCCGCTTCATGGGAGGGCTTACCATTTTTTTCCGAGAAGGTCCTTCAGCGCCGCGTTGTCCATCGCTTGCTGCGCCACGATGCCCCTTAGCCTGGCATTCTCAGCTTCAAGCTCTTTAAGCCGGTGAAGCTGCTCCTTGTCCATACCGTGATACTTCTCCCGCCACCGGTGAACCGTCGCCTCTGATACCCCGTATTCACGGCATACCTCCGCTATTGCCTTGCCGCCTTCCACTTCCCGAAGGATCCCTATTATTTGGTCCTCCGTGTACCGTGTCTTCTTCATGATCCGATCCTCCTTTCTAATTCTACAGGATCCTCTCATTCAGAGTGGTACAGTTTTTGGGGGGGAGGTCATTCTTTAAACTGGATACGCAAAGAGATTCGAGCCTACGAGATCCCGAGTGAAACTGTAGCTCCCGGAAGAATCGTCGCAGTGATGGATTGTGTGTTCTTCGGAAGGTCGTCTGGTTATCTTGCTGTTCGCGATGAAAATTCAGGCAGGTTTGTTTACTGGAATAAAATAATCCATGAGAACGCAAGCGTGTACAGGGTTGCAAGGGAATATCTCGAAGGCTTGGGATTTCACTTTGCCGCAGCAGTGGTCGACGGCAAACCCGGAACAAGGAAGGTCTTTGCCGATATTCCAGTACAGATGTGCCTCTTCCATCAGAGAGCGATCGTAAATCGATATCTTACGAGAAAGCATCACCACCAGGCTGGATTAGAACTCCAGGCCATAATGAAGACCTTGTGCAGGACAGACGAGAAGTCCTTCATGAAGGCTTTGGGCAAGTGGGAAAAGAAATGGAGCCATTACCTGCGCGAGCACTCGACAGATCCTTCAACGAGCCGCTGGCACTATGCTCATCGGGACCTATATTCCGCCTACCACAGCATCAAATTGAATCTGCCTTTTCTCTTTACTTTCCAGAAGTATCCTGAGCTTAAGATCCCCGACACCATTAATTCTCTGGAAAGTTTGTTCTCTCATTTGAAGGGATTGGTTCGAGTGCATAGAGGCCTGAAAGCTGATTTAAAGGACAAAATGATCCGGTTTTTCTTTCAAAATAGCAACAGAAAAAAGTAATTATGCCTGATTTTTAAATTTTCGGGAAAGGCAAGTCTGCGTCCTCGTGCCCGGCCCTTCGGTCCTTGGCAGCCTGCGTCCTCAGCCCCGTTTTCTTTCTTTAGTTGCCCCGCCCCAAGTGCCGCTTGTATGGCTTTTTTGCCCGTGTAAGCGGCTCTGTTCGCCTTTTGCGCGGGTCATGCTTCGGGCTTCAGGGCAAAGGGTCGTGCCGGGGGCCCCTCCCGGCCTCGCGTTGTTGCAATTGCTCCTTTGCGGGGCTAGAATCAGATTATGGAAGAGAGAATCTTACCGAGGGTCTTAAAAGCCAACCCAGGATATCTGGGGACACAATACTTATATCAAGAAATGTTATATGCATCATCGTTTCGGGGATAACGTACAATATTTTTCGCACATTTCTGGAACCCTTAGATACTATTATAAAGTAGGATTATCTTCTAATGACTTCCGCGCTTTACTTCTTTTCCCCGGAGCTTTCGAAAATCGCGCCGACGAGGGCGCGGGCGAAGTCGCGCGCGAGCTGGTCGTAGGCGACGTTCTCCTCGCTGGCGAAGGATGTCCCTCCGCCCGCCCGGGCGTAGCTCTCCTCGAAGCGGTAGCCTTCCAGCTTGAAGAATTCCTTCCCGTCCTTGTCTTTCATGATCACCCTGGCGACTATGCTGACATTGTAACGGTTGGCCCTTCCGTCGCTGTCGTAGGAAAGAGGGATCACCGAGTAGTTGGTGATCGTCCCGACTAGGACAGCATCCGCCCCTTCCTTCTCCGAAGTGACCCGGACGCGTGCCCTGCGGGCAAGCTCCGCCCTGACGGCTTCGGTCACCCTCTGGTCGAGGACGATGAGCGAGACTTCCTTTTCGAAAAGAGGTATCGCTACCGAAGCGACACCCTGCGGAAGGCCGCCCGTGCCGAGCAGATGATATCCGCATGAAGAGAGCAGTACCGCAAAAGCTAGAAGGATGGCCGCGCGAAGTGGAATCCTCATTTGACGACCAGCGTGACGATCTTCCCGGGGACATAGATCGCCTTGACGAGAGTCTTTCCTTCCATCGCCGCGATAACCTTCGGGTCCTTCTTCGCGATGTCGAGGACCGCCTCTTCGGAGGCGCTTGGCGCGACCTTGACGACCGACTTCAGCTTGCCGTTCACCTGTACCGGTATCTCGAGCTGGTCTTCAGCCGCGATCTCCGGGTTGTACGAAGGCCAAGCCTGGTTGATCAGGAACCCCTTGTTTCCTAGCATCTCCCAGAGGTGGTCGGCTATGTGCGGCGCGATGGGGGAGAGCATCTTGAGAAGCGCTTCGAGCGACTCCCTTAAGGCGAACCGTTCTTCCTCTTTGAGAGCCAGGCGGCCGCTGCCGCTCTTGTCGCACTTTTCCCTGAAAGCGTCGATGGCGTTGAGAAGCTCCATGAGGCCGGCGATGATCTTGTTGATCTTCAGCCTTCCCGAGAAGTCCTCCGTGACGCTCCTTATGGTCTGGTGGGTCTTTTTCCTGAGAAGGTGGCTCCTCGATCCGTTAGGGGGCACGATGGCGTTGCCCTTCAGCTCGGCCAGGTTGTCCTCGACCATCGCGTAGACCCTAGAAAGGTACCTCTGCGCTCCCTCGGCGCCTTCCTCCTTCCAGTCGAGCTGGTCGGTCGGGGGGGCGAGGAAGAGGATGTTGAGCCTGACGGCATCGGCGCCGTACTTTTCGATCATCATGTCGGGATCGACGATGTTCCCGACGCTCTTGGACATCTTCTTGCCGTCCTTGATAACCATGCCCTGGCACATCAGTCTCTTCACCGGCTCGCCGAACGGGACGAGGCCGATGTCGCGCATGAACATCGTGAAGAACCTGCAGTAGATGAGGTGCATGGTCGCGTGCTCTATGCCGCCGATGTAGAAATCGACGGGGTTCCAGTAGTCGACCGCCTCTCTGTTTATGGGCGCGCGCTTCTCCTTAGGGTCGGTGTACCTGAAGAAATACCACGAAGAGTCGACGAAGGTATCCATCGTGTCGGTCTCCCGCCTTGCCTCGCCCCCGCACGAGGGGCATGCGGTCTTGACGAACGACGAGTGGGCCAGCGGGCTGTCGCCCTTCCCGGTGAACGGCACGTCGCCGGGCAGGATAACGGGAAGGTCCTCGTAAGGCACGGGAACCGTTCCGCACTTGTCGCAGTAGATCATCGGGATCGGAGTGCCCCAGTACCTCTGCCTCGAAATGCCCCAGTCCTTCAGGCGGTAGTTGACGGTCTTTCTGCCGAAGCCTTCTGTCTCGGCCTTCCCGGCCATGAGGGCCATCGCCTCGCCGCTGGGCATGCCGTCGAACTCGCCGCTGTTCACCATTACGCCTTCCGCGTCGTAGGCCTTGTCCAGCTTCGAAGGCGCGCCGCCCGCGGGCCGGACCACTTCCCTTATCGGGAGCTTGTAGGCGGTGGCGAACTCGAAGTCCCTCTGGTCGTGGGCGGGAACGGCCATTATGGCCCCCGTCCCGTAATCCATCAGGACGAAGTTGGCGAGATAGATCGGGACGTTTTCTCCCGAGAAGGGGTTTACGGCGTGATTGCCGGTGAAGACGCCCAGCTTCTCCTTGCTGATCACGCGCTCGTGGGTGCCCTGCGAGGCCATCTTCTTGCGGAAGGCCGCGACCTCATCCTTCCTGTCGGGTGTGGTCACTTTTTCGACCATCGGATGCTCCGGCGCGAGGATCAGGACGGTAGCGCCGAAGATCGTGTCGATGCGGGTCGTGAAGATCTTAATCTTCTCACCGCTCCCTGCGACGGCGAACTCCACGAACGCGCCCTCGGACCTGCCGATCCAGTTCCTCTGCATCGAGATGACCTCGGAAGGCCATTCGGTGAGGATCTCCAGGTCGTTGTACAGCTCTTCGGCGTAATCGGTGGTCCTTATGAACCACTGGTTCATCTGCTTGGTGAATACCTCCGAGTGGCAACGCCAGCACTTGCCGTCGTTGACCTGCTCGTTTGCGAGCACGGTCCCGCAGTCGGGGCACCAGTTTACGGGGGAATTGGCCTTGTAGGCGAGCCCCTTCTCGTACATCTTGAGGAAGAACCACTGGTTCCACTTGTAATAGTCGGGCTCGCAGGTCCTCAGCTCCCTGTCCCAGTCGTAGAGGAACCCGAGCCTTCCGAGCTGTATCTTCATGTAGTCTATGTTGGTGTCGGTCCATATTTTCGGATGCGACTGCCCCTTGATCGCGGCGTTCTCGGCCGGAAGCCCGAAGGCGTCGAAGCCCATCGGGTGAAGCACCTCCTCGCCCAGCATCCTGTGGAAGCGGGCTATAGCGTCACCGATGGCGTAATTCCTGACGTGGCCCATGTGGATCTTGCCCGACGGGTACATGAACATCTCGAGGCAGTAGAACTTCTTCTTGAACTCGTCCGTCTTGGATTTGGCGACCCCGGCCTGCGCCCACCTCTTCTGGATCTCAGGCTCGAGGAACTTTGGATTATGGGGCATCTTCCTTCCTCCGGTCAGTGCGATTATACACCCAAACCTGAGAAAATTTAAGAGGGGCGGTTATTTCGGGGCTTGGAGATTTGCCTCTTTCCCGGACCCTTCTCTTTGAGTTTTTTCGATATCCTCATGGCGCAGTAGTCGGGGCCGCACATGGTGCAGTAGGGCTCCTTCTCGTCGGCGACCCCGCCGCTCTCGGCGAAGGTTCTTAAGGACAGCTCGGGTTCCAGCGAGAGCGCGAACTGGTCGTGCCATCTCATAGAAGCGCGGGCGTCGGCCATCGCCTCGTCCCACTTGAGCGCCATCCTGTTGCCTCTCGCGAGGTCGGCGGCGTGGGCGGCAAGCTTGTGGGTGTAGATACCCTCCTCGACGTCGCGAAGCGTCGGCAGGCCGAGATGCTCGCGGGGCGTGACATAGCAGATCATCGAAGCTCCGAAGCCCGCGATCAGCGCTCCTCCGATAGCCGAAGTGATGTGGTCCCTTCCAGCCCCGATGTCGGTCACGAGCGGGCCGAGAGTGTAGAAGGGCGCTCCATGGCACAGCTTCTTCTCAAGGACCATGTTCTCTTCGATCAGGTTCAGCGGCACGTGGCCCGGCCCCTCGATCATCACCTGGACATCATTTTTCCAGGCCAGCTTCGTGAGCCCGCCTAAGGTCCTGAGCTCCGCGAACTGGGCCGCGTCGTTGGCGTCGGCGATGCATCCGGGGCGAAGCCCGTCCCCGATCGAGACCGCCGCGTCGTATCTCGAGAGGATATCGAGGATCTCATCCCAATTCGCGTAGAGGAAATTCTCCCTGTTGTGCGCGCACATCCACGAGGCCATTATCGAGCCGCCTCGCGAGACGATACCCGCCTTACGCTTGAGCGCCTTTGGAAGATGAGCCCTCAATATCCCCGCGTGGATCGTGAAGTAATCGACCCCCTGTTCTGCCTGCTCTATCAGGACGTCCCTGTAAAGTTCCCAGGAGAGCTTGAGGACGCTCCGTTCCGCGCGCTCGAAAGCTTCATACATGGGGACGGTCCCGACGGGAACCGGCGAAGCCCTGAGGATGGACTCCCTTATCTTCCTGAGGTCGCCCCCGGTCGAGAGGTCCATCACCGTGTCGGCTCCTGCCCTTACGGCGGTTTTCATCTTCCGAAGTTCGTTCTTTTCGTCGAGGACGAGAGCGGAACTTCCTATGTTCGCATTGATCTTGACCAGGAACTTCCCGCCGATCACCATCGGCTCCGCCTCGGGATGATTGATGTTCGCCGGGATTATCGCCCTTCCCGCAGCCACCTCTTTCCTGAGGAATTCGGGCTCGACTCCTTCGCGGACGGCGGCGAACCGCATCTCCTCGGTGACGATGCCTTTTTTGGCGAAGTGCATCTGTGTCGGCCGGGCCGCCTTGCGCGAAGCGATCCATTTCTTCCTGACCGGAGGGATGACCGCGGGATCCCCATCGAGATAGGGGCCGCTGGTGTCGTAAAGAAGGACTTTTTCTCCGGTTGTGAGCTTGATCTCCTTGAACGGCACCTTTATCGCGGAACCAGCCGCTTTGACGAACGCGCGCTTCGCGGTGGTCAGGGATGACGAGGATCTTTCTTTCTTTTTCACTTTGCCTCCCGGGCGGAGGCGTTCACAGGGCGTATCAAAGTTGCGTTCCCTCCGCCAGCATTAACTGGATCAGGTTCGAGGGGTTGGCCAAAGGCCTCTCAGCTGAAAGCTCCCCCAGCAACCGGAATTTTTAAGTTCGTTCCTCCGCTACCGCGCTTTTCCTGAAAAGAGGGAACGAGAGCGAGAGCAGGAGGATCTTGACAAGGTCACCGAAGATAAAGGGAAAGAACCCGAGCTGAACGGCGTGTTCTCTGCCCACGAACGAAGAGAGCCAGAGGACGCCGAAAATATAGAGCGAAAGGTCGGCAAGGGAGAGCGCCGCGAACATCACGGGAAAGTTCCTCGTGAACCCGATCTCGGAAAAAAGTCCCGCGAGGTAGGCCGCGCCGACGAAACCAAGAAGATATCCCCCGGTGGGCCCGATAAAATGATGGACGCCCGCACTCCCGCCCGCAAAGAAAGGAAGCCCCATCGATCCCTCCGCCAGGTAGAGAAGCACCGCGGAAGCCCCTCCGGTGCTTCCCAGCAGCAGGCCGACCGCCAGGACCGCGAAGGTCTGGCCGGTAACCGGTACCGGGGAGAACGGGACGAAGAACTCCAATTGGGACAGAGCGGCGATCAGAAGCGAGGAGGATACCAGGACGAGAAGGTCGAAAGTCAGCGATCCGGCGCGGGTCGCGGGCCTGTAATTATCGATGTAGACCGGGTAGCGCATCAAACCTCCCTGAAAAATGTCAACCATAATTATAACACAACAGATAATGGCGGGGAACAGGGTGTCTTGCATCGCGGGGGGCGATTGAGGGATTATAACTATCTTGAAGGAAGATCTCGGAGGCGAAAAATGATCGGAATATCGGGAAACGGTTTCAGGGTGTCGGGGCGCGGTCTGACCGCGGCGGCGTTCATCGGCTTTATCGTTGTTTTGGCGATCTCCTCTGTTACACCGGCGCTGGAGCCTCCGACTCCCGAACAGATCAGGCAGTACAAAGAGGACGGCACTCTGAAGGAGAGGATCGCCTTCGCCGGGGAACTGGGCAACCACAGGACATCCCCGCGTCTCGTGTGGGACGCGCACAACCGCCTCTACAAGCTTGTTACTGGCAAGGATTCCCCCGACGCGATGACGCCTCCACCATGCTGGCAGGGAGGCCTTCCCTCTACGGGGAATCCCAAGGTCCTGGTTCTACTCATAGCTTTCGCGGACATGCCCCCTGTTTCGGGGGACACGCAAAGTCTCATCTCCTCGAAGCTTTTCGGAGACGGGACGGAAGGCCTTCCTTACGACAGTTTGAGGAACTTCTACCGCCGTTCATCCTACAACCAGCTCGATATCGGAGGGAGCGCACTCGGCTGGTATACGACCAGCTACAACCGATCAGGCGTTTTGCAGACGACGACCGGCAGGCAGAACCTGATAAAGGAAGTCATCAATTACTACAACTCCCAGGGCCACGATTTTTCGCAGTACGACAACGACGGCGACGGGACCGTTGACTATTTCGCGGTCATCTGGACGGGAGCCCACGGGGCGTGGGCGAGCTTCTGGTGGGGCTACCAGACAAGTTTCACCGACGGATCATACACGGTTGACGGGAAGCATCTGGGGGCCTACTCCTGGCAGTGGGAATCCTACGGCTACCCTTCCGGGTTGTTCGAGCCCAGCACCATCATCCACGAGACGGGGCACGCGCTCGGGCTTCCCGACTATTACGATTACGACAGCTCCATCGGGCCGGACGGCGGCGTGGGAGGCCTCGACCAGATGGACTGGTACGGCGACCACTGCTGTTTCAGCAAGTTCCTCCTGAACTGGATCACGCCCACGGTCTGCGGGTCTTCGGGGGCGCACCAGGTGTCCATGCAGCCGTCGGAAAGCTCGAGGGACGCCATGATCGTCATGCCGGGAGCCACGGGGAGTTCCTTCGAGGAATATTTCATGGTGCAGGTTAGGAACCAGACGCAGAACGACATAGATTATCCGTCGAAGGGGCTTCTGATCTGGCATGTAGACGCCCGCCTTTCGGCCGGCAACTGCGATTATGAGTACGACAACTCCTATTCTGACCACAAGCTTCTGAGGCTGATGGAGGCCGACGGGCTTGAGGAGATCGAGCAGGGTTATTCCGCCGACGCGGGAGACTACTACGTCACGGGGCGCAGCTTCGGGGATTCGACGACTCCCAACAGCAGGAAGTACGACGGCACTACGACAGGCGTGGCAGTCAACAACATATCCGCTTACGCCGACCCGATGACCTTCAACCTGAGCTGCATGAACTGCCCGACGATAACGGTCCTGCCTTCCTCCCTTCCGAACGGCGTCGCCGGCACGGCTTACAGCCAGACAATCACAGCGTCGGGAGGGACTGCACCCTACACTTACGCCGTTACCTCCGGCGCCCTTCCGGGAGGATTGACCCTTTCACCCGCGGGGCTTTTATCCGGAACGCCTTCGAACACGGGAAACTACAATTTCACCGTGACCGCGACCGACTCCGGCTCGTGCGCGGGGAGCAGGAATTATACGCTTTCCGTCTGTTCGTCCGAGGTCCCTGCGGACGTCGCCGCCAGCAACAACAGGTGCGGAGACGTCCAGGTCACATGGAGCCCGGTCTCCGGGGCGACCAGCTACAACGTTTACAGGGGAACGGTATGCGGTACTCCTCTGAACACCTTCACCGGCGTTTCAAGCCCCTTTAACGACACTAGCGCTGTGGGAGGAACGGCATACTATTACTGGGTGGCCGCGGTCAGCTCGTGCGGGACCTCCGGCAACAGCGCGTGCGCTCCGGGTTCCCGACTTTTGAACCCGACCCCGGCGATAAGCGGCGGTAACGCCAACATCTGCCCTTCTTCCACTGTCCTTCTTTCTACTACTCCCGGCAAATCAAACTACCAGTGGTACAGGAACGGGACCGCCGTATCCGGTGCGACAGCCAACCAGCATTCGGCTTCTATGACAGGTAATTACACCGTGTCATACACGGACGCCAACGGTTGTTCGGGAACCTCCGCGTCCCACGGCGTCACGATTACCGCGTGCATTCCCAATATAGCTTTCCTTTCCCGGGGGGCTTTCTCGGAGTTGACGGGTGACGGGGATAACTGGATCGAAAAAGGAGAGAAGTGGTCTGTACCCGTGACAGTATTCAATTCCGGGAACACACCCGCGACGAGCGTTTCCGCGTTCCTTTCGGGCAACGAGATAGTGGTCTGCAACAATCCGGGCACCTTCGCGACTCTTGCGACTGGAAGCAGCGCGGCATACGATTTCGAATTCGTGGTCTCGGATTCCTTCTCGCAGTGCGGAGGAGCGATAGGCTTCGACCTGACCGGGAAAAGCTGCGTCGAGCAGACTCCGGCCGGAGCAGACGAATCGGACATTTTCACCGCCATCGTCGGTCAGCAGGTGGCCGGAAGCCTTACGCTCCTGGTGATACAGCCGTCGTCCGCCGATTCTTACGTCAACCAGTCTGTTCCTGCTGACAATTACGGATCTGAGGCGGCGGTGTATGCCAGATCAAGGGTCTCACAGGCCGAAAGGGCTCTGGTGGAGTTCGACCTGTCGTCGGTTCCCGCCGGTTCGATAATCAATTCAGCCACGCTGGAGCTATACGCCACAACAGTCTCGGGCGGAAGCCTGACACTTGATGTCCACAAGGTCACAGGCACCTGGACGGAGAGCGGCGTGACCTGGAACAACATGCCTGCTTTTGGATCGGCGGCCGAGGCTTCGGTCGCCGCGGGGACCTCCGCCGGCTGGAAGATCTGGGATGTCTCTTCAGCGGTGCAGGACTGGGTCGACGGACCCGCCTCGAACTACGGTTTCATCGTCAAAGGCAATACAGAGAACGCGAAGTCCGCAATAACCTATGCGCTTGCCTCCAAAGAGGACGGAACACCCTCGCGCCGCCCCATACTGAGGATCAATTTCACGCCTCCCATGTCCTGGGACTGCGGTTACACCGGCTCGGGGATATGCAGCGCGATACCGGGAGAGGTCGCTCCCGGCGATACATACGAGAACGGTCAGATGTGGAGCGGGGACAAGGAAACTCAAAGCTGGCCGCCGCTCTCCGGAGCAGCCACATACAAGGTTCACAGGGGCGTCCGGAGCGGGCTTGAGAACCTGCTTACTACCTCAGATGATTCATGCCTGAGATACGAAGGTCCCTCCAATTCGCTCAGCGTTGTCTCGGACGATCCGTCTACAGAGCCGGGGTCTTTCTACTGGTATCTCGTGGTGGGGGGCAACGGTTCAGGCGAAGGTTCCGCGGGCAGCGCGACCGGCGGACCGAGAGTCGTCAATTCTTCCGGAAGCTGCTTCTGATCGTCGATTTTTCACCGGGAACTGTCTTGTCCGCTATTTCAAGCCGGAGCCTAATTATAAGTGGGTGAGAATCCCCCGGACAACAAAATTGGTTTTGTAAGATTTTTTGGCGTCCCCAGGGGGATTCGAACCCCCGTCGTCGGCGTGAAAGGCCGGTGTCCTAGGCCGGGCTAGACGATGGGGACGCCGTGGTGGGCCGTACTGGACTCGAACCAGTGACTCTCTGCTTAAAAGGCAGATACTCTACCGTCTGAGTTAACGGCCCAAAAGCCTAAAAAGCAGGCCCAGGAAATGCATTATACAGAAATAGGGCTGTCTGGTCAACAAAGCCCGGGAGTGTTAGAATACGGGAGAATTACGGGGGAGCAGGCGATGAACGAGCCCGATATCATTGAACTCGCGACATACGGTCAAAGATACGAAGCGGAATTCACCAGGGAGATCCTTCTCGAGAACGGCATCGAATCGATAATCAAGGCCGAAGCCGTGGAAGGCGTGATCTACAGCTTCCCCGGCAATTATTCCGTTTTCGTCAGCATCGAGGATTTCAACAGGGCCGAAGTGATCCTGGAGTCATTTAACATGCAGGCCGAAGAAGAGGGAGAGGAAAGACCGGAAAAGGAAGAATAGAGGAGGGGATGTATGGATGATCCGAAGTATCTCGTTGAGATCGCCTCGTTCGAAAACAAGCGCGACGCGGATTTCGCCCAGGCCGTACTCGCGGAGAACGATATCGAGTCGCTATTGAAGGGCGAAGGAGACACGGACGGCGTATCTGCGGTTTTCAAGATCATGGTCGACGCGGCGGATACTGAAAGAGGAAGAAAAGCGCTGCTTGCCATCAACGACCCCGAGATGGCCGTCCCTGAAGGCGAACCGGTTCCGAACCTCAATCCGGAAAGGAACGGCGGCATGACTTCCATTTTCGCGCTGCTGAGCTTCCTTCTGATCGGTTTTGTCGCCGGGGTCGTCCTGTCTGACAAGATCAGGGGGATCCATTCCGGAGGCGATCATAAAGAGGAATTCGATTGGAACAAAGACGGGCGCGCCGACAGCTGGTACTACTATTCCAATGGGAATCTGGAGCTTCAAACTTACGACAGGAATTTTGACGGGAAGATAGATGAATGGCTCACGTACAAGGATGGTCACTACGCCGGGAAATCGGAAAAGGACTGCAATTTCGACGGCAGGCCCGATCTTTTCGCGTACTATGACGACGGGGATATACAAAAAGACGAAGTCGTCCTTGATGAGGACGGAATCCCAGGCATGGTTGGTTATTACGAATACGGGATCATAAGGAGATGCGAGGTTATGGTTCCCGGAGAAGGCCTTCCCAGGACGGTCATCGAATACGACAACAATATGAGGAGCAGGGAGTTTCTCGACTCGGACGGGGACGGAACCTTCGACACCCTTGTCCGTTATGACAGGTACGGCTGTTTCGAGAGCGTGGAGAAGATAAAATAAGCTTTTCGTCGCATTCAGCTTGACATGGTTGCCCCAAATCATTAGAATCCCTTTTGTGCCGAAGTGGCGGAATTGGCAGACGCGCTAGATTCAGGGTCTAGTACTCGCAAGGGCGTGGGGGTTCGAGTCCCCCCTTCGGCACCATCAGCGCTTGCGCGCAATTTAAAATTGAAAATTTTAAAGTGAAAATTTAAGATTTTCCGAAAGAGCGGGCCAACTGCTTGGCTCGCGTGGGGACGAGAAGCTCGCAGCGTTGCGCGAGTTTGGCAAAGCCAAGGCGAGCGCCGCGAGAGGGGCCTGCGAAAAACTTCCGTCAGGAAGTTTATTTGTAGGCGAGATCCTCCAGCCATATTTCGGCACCAGATTGGCCTCCGGCCTTCCAAAGAAGAGGGCTCTGCCCTCCCCTTAGACACTTCGCTCGCAAGCTCGCTCCGCTGAATCCCTCCCGTATAGGAATGCGCCTTAGCGCGAAGTGAATTCGTCGCACGGCGCAATACTTTGTTCGGGTGCCGAAGGAGCGAGCCAACTGCTTTGCTCGCCAGGAAAACCAACTGCTTGGTTTTCCTAAGGAGTATGTTAAGCCCTCTGGGCGCGCGACTATCCGGAATCTGGTCGCAGCCTTGCGCGACTTTCCCGGAGGGAAGGCGAGCGCGGCGAGGCGGGCCGTTGGCGCTGTCGCGCCATTGAAAACTTAAAATTGCAAATTGAAGAATCTAAAATTGTGGAAGCTTTTTCCTTGTTGAACTTCAGTCTTCAGCTTTCAGCCCTATAGGCCTTGCCTGCATTTAAAATTGAAAAGTGAAAATTGAAAATATTAAAATTGTGGAAACTGTTTCCATATGGAGCGTTCAAGCTTCCTAGCTTCCCGGTCTCCCAGCTAGTCAGCCTTCAGCGCTTCAGCTCAGGCGTCAGCTTCCCCAGCTTCCTTTCTCCACATTAGAAATCCGGGAACGGCTTGTGCATCCAAACATCAATGACTCTTTTATATTCGTCTTTCAGTGAGTCGTTGGGTACAGGAAGAGATTTCGCCCTGTTCTCCAGCTTCTTGGTGTAAAGGCTCAGGAAGAAGATAACACCGTTGAGCAGGAGGATCACGAGGAGCCCCACCCTGGATGCGAGGAGAAGGTAGATCCCGAGGAGGAAAAAACCTCCGCCCAGGACTATCGACAGAAGCGCCCCGTACATCTGGAAGCGCGCGAGGGTCTTGAAATCGCTCATGTCGTTGTAAGTGGAGATCCCCTGGTGCGACTGAAGGAAAAAATAGAGCTGAGCCGTAGCCGCGAGGCAGAGAGTCAGCCAGCAGGCGAACAGGATATAGAAGAGACCTGTCAGTTCCATATTGGTTCCTCCCGGTAAAATTATTGTCGAAACCGCAAGGACGTGTCAACCTCAGGCATGGACCCGGCCTCCTTGCAAATTTGTCTTTTATTATGTTACTATTAGCCTTTTTATGGAGGCTTGGTTTCAATGAAAGAGAAGATTCATCCTGCTTATCAGGAAGTAAAGGTCACCTGCGCGTGCGGGAACACTTTCGTCACGCGCTCGACAAAGAAAGAGCTTAAGGTCGAAATCTGCTCCCAGTGCCACCCGTTCTTCTCGGGAAAGCAGAAATATCTTGATACAGCCGGCCGCATCGAGAAGTTCCAGAGGAAGTACACCAAGAAGGAAGCCGCTCCCGCCAAGGAAAAAGCCGAAGTCGCCGCCCCCGCGGAAGCTTCCGCGAAGCCGAAGAAGAAGGCTGCCGGCAGGAGCGTCAAGAAGGCCGAAAAGACCGAGAGCTGAACGGGTTCGTGAAACTCCCCAACATCCTTCTGCTCGCTAAAGAATGCGGCCAGGTGCTGGTAGGCGGCCAGGCCGTCATCGAAGGCGTCATGATGCGCCTGCCCGAAAGCTACGCCGTCGCGGTCCGCACCCCCAAGAACGAAATAAAGGTGATGAAGGACAAGGCCCCCGAGAACGCCAAAGGGTTTCTCGGGAAGGTGCCATTCATGAGGGGCAACATAATCCTTTTCAAGGCGCTCGCCCTGGGGATCAAGGCTCTCAACTACTCGGCGCAAGTAGCCATAGAAGAGGAACAGGAAGGGGAAAAAGAGAAGGAGAAGACGAAGAAAGAAACGCCGTTCTACCTCGCGGTGACGCTCGTCGTCTCTTTCGCCATCGGGATCCTGCTGTTCTTCTATCTTCCCCTCCTCGCCACGCAGGCCATCTCGAACGCGCTGGACTTCGGCAAGGATTCCCTTTCGTTCAACATCATCGACGGCATTTTGAGAATGCTGGTCTTCCTGCTTTATCTCGCGGCGATCCTTTTGATGAAGGACATCAGGAGGGTATTCGCCTACCACGGAGCGGAGCACAAGGTGGTCTTCACCTGGGAGGCGAAGGAGGAGCTTACCGTCGAGAACGCGAGGAAGCATCCGAGGCTGCACCCCCGCTGCGGAACATCCTTCCTCCTTTTCGTGATGGTGGTGTCGATATTCTTCTTCACGCTGGTGCCGCACTCCTACCCGTTCTGGGCGAAGGCGCTGGCGAGGATCATATTCCTGCCTCTGATCGCGGGGACATCCTACGAGCTGATAAGGCTCACTGCGAGGTTCCCGAAGTTCTTCCTCCTTAAGCCACTGCTTCTCCCGGGGCTGGCGCTCCAGTATTTCTTTACGACGAGGGAACCCGACGACTCCATGCTCGAAGTTGCGCTCAGGGCGCTCCAGGAGGCGAAGTCTTTCGTCGAGGAGACCAAGGCAGTTCCCTGATCATTCCCTGACCTTGCCGTAGGCGCAGAACGATGCCCTCAGCGGGTCAACCTTGACGCCCTTCGGCTTCACTGGCAAAACCCATTCTCCCCTTGCAGTCCTGTTCTGGAACAGCAGAAGATACTCGGCGGTTTTCTTGTCGGGCATCTCTATTCTTACCGGGGCTGGGAGGAAAAGGTCCATGTCGCACTTCGCTTCCGCGGTGACCACGTACTTGCCGTCCTTCTGGGCGACCGCGGTCTTTGCTTCGACCGTCGGTATCCCGTTGGATTCGTACCAGCTCTTCAGGAAAGCTCCGACGGGGATCTTCATCCCTCTCTCAAGTTCCCTGAAGAACGAGGCCGTGGAGATCTTCTTTCCCCGGTACCCGGAGCAGACGGACCGCAATCCGCTGAAGAATCCTTCGCTGCCTTCCTTCGTGAACGCGGATAAAGTCAGGAGCATGTTGAAGGTGAAATATCCCTTGGTGTAGACGATGTATGTGTATCCCATGCTCGGGTATGATGTGCAGGTGTGGAGAAGCCTCGTTCCGAGGCAGATCGGCCCTTCGAGGAAGGGCACGTCGCGGGCGGGCTCTGTCCCGACATCCTTGAAGTTCAGGCATGCGAAAGGCTGGAAGGTCACGCTCCTGTAATTGTTCATGTTCTCGACGTCGTCGTCGCCGGAGTCGCTGTCGATGGGAGAGCTCATGGTCGCAGGCTTCACCAGCTGGCCGGCGAGGAGCATGTTCTCGTTGTAGATCTTCACCCTGCTTTCGTCGTACCTCGCCCGCATGTAGAGCATGGAAGAGAACTCCGACATTCCCTCAGTGAGCCACACGTCCCGGTATGAAAGCGAATCGACAAGGTTCCCCCACCACTGGTGCGCCACTTCGTGGGCGAGCATCTGGTCGGGCCAGGTGGAACCGGTCCTGAAAAAAGCCTCTTCCGTCAGGACCAGCATCGTCGGGAATCCCATTCCGTAGCTGTGGGGGGTGATGACGACCTTCAGCGTGGGGTAGGGGACCGGCCCGAAAAGTTTCGAGTAGAAAACGATGTTGTTCCTGAGTTCTTTGAGTGAAAACTTTTGGACCTGTGTCAGCAGGTTCGTGCGGACGCCTTTGGGCAGGGCCACGTCAAGCTTGAGGCCTTCCGCGTCCACCTCCGTGTGGAGGAATTTGCCGAGGACGAAAGTGGCGTACCGCACCTTCTCGCGGCATTCCCAGCGGTAGGTCTCCGTTCCGTCCGGATTGACCGATTTCCCGGCCAGCTCGCCTATGGATATGGCTTCGTTGTCCTTAGGGACTGTTATGTTAATCGAGTAAGCGGCGCCGTCCCAGTCGGGTATGTTCGGGTACCACTGGCTTTCGTCCCTCAGGAAAATGTATCCTTCGGCCAGGTCGAAGAGCCTTCCCGCGACCCTGAAAGTCACTTCGAGCTCTCCTTGCATCGTTTCCCCGAGGTCGACGAGGAGCCCGTATTCGTAGTACCCCCAGGCTTTGGAGAAATCCTCTTTCAAAAACCCGCACTCTTTGCCTTTGACCGTGACGCCCAGGATCTCGTACCCCGGGAAATAATTGAAGAGCAGAGCCCTCTGGGGCTTCTTCAGGGAAAGGCGGATCTTTGCTTCTCCGCCGAGGAGCTTCCCGTTCTCGTCCGTCCTGTAATCGATCGCGTAGCCGGTCACGTCCGTATGGAACTTGGGCTCGAACTCCTCAGCGGTTATCTCCGGCACGAGGGCGCCGGCCCCGGTTTCGTGCATCGCGACGGCCTGGTCCCACACATACCACCACTGTCCTTTCGGATGAGAAAGCCTGAGCAACTGAACCTCCGTTTCCGAAAGGGAATCGCGGCAGTAGGCCCACAAGTCGCCGTTGTATTCGAAGATGACCATGACGTCACGGCTGTCGAGGTTCGCCGAGTTCAGCAGGCGGTAGAGCGTTCCAGGACAGTCCCTTCTGAGGGATTCCTTGAGGTTTGACAGCTTCGGGAACGCCGCAGATGTCTCGGCCGCTCCCGACATGACGGGAAGGTCGGGGCAGCTCCCCAGCGGCAGGATGTAGACCGCGTCAACCTGCTGGTTCTCGATGCCGTTCCTGCCTATGTATCTCGCCAGGTGATCCCGCTCGACCGGGTCATGGACGCCGAAGGATACTGTCGCCGCGCCTTCGAAGTAGATGCCGCGGACAAGTTTCTTCTCGTCGATCTCCCAGGCGATCGTCCCCGTGCCGCACTTGAGACTGAAGGCCGGCCTGTTTAGGGAAAAGCCCTGCGTCTGCGCGGATTTGATCGGGGCGTTGCCGGCGGCCCTGTTCGCCAGCGAAAGAAGCTCTATCGACGAGCCCTCCTGGTAAGAGTGGCTCCACTTGAAGTCGGACGCGAGGAATGGAACAGAAACAAGGAACAGCACGATAAAAAACAGCTTTTTCATTTTCCCGCCCTCCGGGAATAATCATAGCACCGTTTAGGTGCTTTGTCCTCAACGGACCGGTTGAGATATAATCCTCACGAGGGGGACCGATGGCAGTCAAAGAGATAAAGGCCGCGACGACCAAAGAACTGGAGCGGGAGGTTCTCGCGCTGCTGGAACAGGGAGCGATAGTCCTCACGGGCAATCCGCGCCTGGTAAAGGAGCTTTTCCGTCTCCATAGATCCCGAAAGCTGGGGACGGGTGAAAAAGCGTGGGAATCGCCTGAGGTCTCATCTTTCAGGTTCTTCGTCGACAGGAGTTACGAAAGCCTGTGGCCCGAGAGGAGACAGCTCTCATACGAATCTTCGCTGCTGCTCTGGATGGAGGTCCTCAGGGGAAGCGGGCTGCCCGATACGCGCGACCTTGCCGGAGAGTTCCACCGCGCGTTCAACATGCTGGAAAGTTACAATGTCGATCCCGCAAAGGTATCCGATGATACGCAAAACCTAGGCAGGAACGGGCTCTTCGATGCTTTCAGGAAAATGATATACAAGCGTGGCCTTATAACCTACGCGGGGGCCGTAGCCGAGGTCCGGGCTGCCGTGCGTGGAAAGTCGATGGAGCTTCCGGGTTTGATCGCGGTGAGCGGGCCTGAGGAGCTTCTTCCTGTCGAAAAAGAGCTTCTGGACGCTGTCTCCGAAAGAACGGAAATCGTTAAGCTTTCTCTTTCGCCCGACAGGGCCAGAGTACCCTTCGTGGAGCTCTTTGAGACCTTCGAGGAAGAAGCCGAAGTTGTGGCAGGCAGGGCGGTCGATGATCGCATTTCAGGCGCGCAGCGAGTCGCCATCCTCTATAACGAGGATAAATACAGGAAGAAGCTGGAAGAGATATTCAGTGACATCTGCGAAGAAACCCTCGCGGGTAAGGACCCTGACGGACCCGGCCCCGGAACGGCCGTCAGCCTCGCGGAAACTCCCCTCTTTAGTCTCTTGGACCTGGCTCTGGGGATTGGATCGGGGCTTCCCGACGAGAAACTGCTTTCTGTTGTAGCTACTCCTTCTTTCAAAGGACACGGGCTTCTCGACATGAACGAGTGGGGTGAGCTGGCGACTTCCGTCAGGCGCGAAGGCGGCCGCGGGCTGAGGCGCGTCATTGAAAAATTCGGAATAGGGGAGGAGTTGTCCCCCTTCATCCATCCGAAAGCGAAGGAGACGAAGCTCTGGATCGCCGACTCGAAAGCGTTCCTCGCGATGTTCGATCTCTCCGGGGATGGCTTCGAAGCCAGGTGCATTGAAGTCCTCGGCGATTGCTTCCGATTTCTCGAAGCCGAGCGGGGCGGAGAAGTCTCGGGATTGGAACAGTTCCGCGGGAGTCTCGCGGTCGTCTGCGGGAACGCCAAGGTCGAAGCGGGAACTGCCCCCTGCGCGGGCGTCGAGGTCCTCGCCCTGGAAGAGGGCGCGGGACTTTCATTCGAAAAAGTCTACATCGTGGGATGCAGGCAGGGAGCCCTTCCGCCGCCTCTGCCGAAACACCCTCTGCTGCATCCTATCGAGAAACAGCAGATGGATGACCTTTCGCTGAAAGCGGACTACCTGAGGAATGAGCGGATCTTCATGTCGGTCCTCGCGGGCGCTGAATCGGTCTTTCTGTCGAGGCCTTTGGCGGACGGGGACACTCCGCTTCTCCCGACGCCTTTCGCCCCCGACGGAGAAAGGCACGGCCCCTTCAACATATACCTGTCGGGTGCCGGAAGAGTTCCGGGCCGCTCGTGGCTCGCCCGCGCCCTTGAAGCTTCCCCTGCGAAAAGGCGGGCCCCGCGACTAATCGAGAGAAAAGATTATCTACCTGAGAAGATGAGCGTCACAAACGCGACCGACCTCTTTTCCTGTCCGTTCAAGTTCTTCATGAAGGATATCGCCAAAGTCGAAGAACCTGCAGAGGCCGCGTCCCTTCCTTCTCCACTCGAATGGGGGCTTGAGATACACAGGGTTCTCGAAGCTTGCGCTCCCGTCATAAGGGAGAACGCAGGGAAAGCGCCGGTGGAAGAGCTCTGGAAAAGACTGATGGCGAAGACGGAGGAGTGCGTCCGAAAAAGCCGCCTGAAGGAAGAGCTGAAAGAGCCGGTGCGTCAGTTCCTGCTGGGTAGGGAAGGGAAGATCGGACTGATGGGCAGGCTCGCGATCTTTGAAGATGACCGCGCCTCGTCGGGCTGGCGGATCGTCGCCGAGGAGACCTCTTTCCACGGCGAAAGGGTTGCGGGATTTGACTTCCTGCTTAAGGGAAAGATAGACAGGATCGACGTGAGCCCTGCCGCAAACAGGATCGAAGTGATCGATTACAAGAGCGGAAGCTCTGTGACCGACGCCGCCAGGTGCCAGGTATCGCTCTACAAGAAGATGGTCGGGAAGAAGATCGCCGGAGAGCTGGAGGAGGGAGCCGCTCCGCCGGTAGTTTCCGGCGGGATACTGCCCTTGAGGAACGAGGACCTCAAGCTTACCGAGGTGAAGGCGGAAAAGGACGAGGACCACATCGGCAGGATCGCCTCGATGTGGAAGGCGATGAAAGAAGGAACGGTTGCGGCGGATCCTTTCAGCGACAACGAGTGCAGGTCGTGCGTCTATTTCAGCCTCTGCCACAAGGACGAAGTCGGGACGGGATGGGGAGTGGAAGATGAATGACCTTCCCGACCTTCGTCAACGAAAAGAAGTTCTCGACCCGAAACGCTCGTTCATAGTCGTGGCGCCCGCTGGCGCGGGCAAGACGCAGGTCCTTGTGAAGAGATACCTGACGCTTCTCAGGGATGCCTTATCCGTCGATTCGATCGTTGCGCTCACCTTCACCAACAAGGCCGCCGAAGAGATGAGGGGAAGGATATTTTCCGCCCTGCGAAGCGCCGACAGCGGAGCGAAAGGGCGCGACGGTAACGAGGAGGAGCTTTTTTCGATCGCGAGGGAAGCCCTGAAGAACACGAAGATACCTCAGGAGGAGCTATTCTCTCCCGGGGCTTTCAGGATATCGACGTTTCACGGCTTCTGCTCGGAGATATTGAGGAGCTATCCGCTGGAATCCGATGTCTCTCCCGGGTTCTCGGTCTTAGACGAGGCGGAGGAAACCAGCGCATTCCTGTCGATAGCCGAGGAGGTGGTCGCTTCCGCGCTGTCGGGGAAGGATGCCGAAGCGGCGTCGGCCGTCGCGAGGAGGCTGGCGGCGCTGGGGGGAAGGAGCGACGAGCTCATAAGGCAGATCGCCGCTCTCATCAAGGCCAGGGACAGGGCCGGGCTCAGCCCGGCGATGGGCTTCGAACGCCGCGAAGAGATGATCGGATACATCCTGGAGCAGTACGGAAGCGGGATCCGCGGACATCTCATCGACAACTTCAGGGACTATGCGGCGCTTCGAGCAGCCCTGGCCGGATCGCCCACAGGACTATCACTTCCCGAAACGATCCCCGGGCTCGGCAGGGAAGATCTCGCCGAGTGGAGAACGATAGCCGAAGTTTTCCTGACAGGAGGCGGGACGGGGACGCTGAGAAAGGCAGGCGGCCTTCTTCCCAAGTACGGCTTTCCCGAGGGATTCAAGGGCAGCTCCGCCGCGGAGTTCCTGCTGGGCCTCGAAGAGAGCTGTTGCCAGGAGCTTCGCCATCTGGCGGAGCTGGCTGACAAAGCCAGGCATGAGATAGACGAGAACGGATACATGGACCTGCGAGCGATACTGGAGAGAGCGTTGAAGCTGCTTTTCCCCGGACCTCTTCTTGAGAAACTGGATTTCACCGAGATGGAGGTGAAGGCCGTTCAGGCTCTTACCTCCGATTCGGGAGCCCCGTCCAAGGCGATGGCGCATCTCCATGCGAGCGTGAGGCACATCCTCGTGGACGAGGCGCAGGACCTGAGCGACGCTGAACTGAAGATCATCAGCAGGCTGGCGGAATCGTGGGAGCCGGGCGACGGCAGCACGCTCTTCGTCGTCGGCGACCCGAAGCAGTCCATCTACCGCTTCAGGAAGGCCAATGTCGCCATATTCGAAATGCTCATGGAAAGAGGCCTGCCGAGAGAATCCGAAGCGCCCCTTCCACTGGAAAGGAAAGAACTGCTCGTCAACTTCAGGTCTGAGCCTGAAGTGATAGATTTCGTCAACTCCGTTTTCGAACCGATCATGCAAAGAAAGTCTTTCTTCGACGGCGTCGAGTTCTCCAGTTTCATCCACCCGGAGAAAGATGCCGCCCCCCCGAAATTCGTCAATGCCGCGAAGGGAGCCGGAGAAGGCCCGGTAACGATCGCCGCCTTCAAAGAGAAAGAGAACCTTCTCGGATGGTTCGCGGAGGAGGTCGGGAAGGCGCTCGAGGCAACGAAGGAGGACGAGGAGATCGCCCTCCTATACCACAGGCGAAGCGCTTTCCAGCCCTACCTCGAAGCACTCCAGCAGGCGGGGATCGCGATCAATGTCGTTGACGGGATGAAGCTCGAATCGCTTCCCGCGATCAGCCACCTGATGAACCTTCTGAAAGCCGTGACCAATTTGAGGGACGACCTCTCATGGTCGCTGATCCTGGGGGCGCCGTGGTTCGACCTCGGGCCCGCGGAGCTTCTGGAGCTCTCCCTCCTTGAAGGCGCGTGGAGTGAAAGAGCGCTTGGTTCTGGTCTCTTGGGCAAAGAAAAACGGGAGGCTCTAAAAAAAGCTGTCAAGGAGTTTCGCGAAGTGCCCGGAGGAAGGGCTTTCCGGGACTTGTGGAGTAAGCTCGACGGCCCGGCTCTCTACTCGTCGTTTTACGGATTGAAGGGTGTCGAACAGGCAAGGCTTTTCTTCGCGATGCTCGAAGAGATAGCTTACATGCCCGGGACGGAACTGGTCTCGCGGATGGAGATGCTCCTTTCATCGAAGTACGCGGGCCCCGACCCGGAGGCGTCGCTTTCGAAGATCAAGGCGATGACCGTCCACAAGGCGAAGGGGCTGGAGTTCGACACCGTGTTCGTCCTCGGCCTTGATTCCGACCCCAAAAAAGGCGCGCGGAGCGGAGGAAAGGCGCCCATAGTCGTCGAGCGGCTCAAGTACAACGAGGAAGAGCAGAAGTTCGAGTTCTACGACGCTCCCTTCGAAGCGAACGAGCTCTGCTACGAGATACTTGGAGACCTCGATTCGAAGAGGGGCGAGGAGGAATTCCTCAGGCTCAACTATGTCGCTCTGACGAGGGCAAAGAAAAAACTCTACCTCGTCGGCGACGCGAAGAAGGCGAACAAGAACTCATTCCTTAAGATGGTCACCGATCAATTGGCGGTGCAAATAGAAGACCTGCCGATCGAAGAAAAAACTTCCGGGAAAAGGGAAACAAGGAGGATGAAGCCTTCAGGAAGCAAAAAGGCCACGGAGATCCCGCCGTTGACAGCTCCGTTTAAGATCATCAGGGCGAGCGAAGAAGCAAGGTTCTCTGAAGATGGCGGCGCGGGAGAGAAGATATCGAATGAGGAAAGCCGCGAACTGAGGATACGGGGCATCGCCATCCACAAAGTGCTCGAGAGGCTCGCGAGGGGAGGACCCCTGCCTACAGAAAAGGCGATGGAGAGCTGGCTCCTCTGGAACCGCGAGCCCGCGGACAAGCAGTTCGCGAAAGAGGTCCTTCAGGAAGCGGATAAGGCGTGGAACTGTGAACCTATGAAAAAACTGACGGATGGCGCGGAGCTTCTTCCCGAATACTCCATCGAGATGAAAACCGGCGAAAAAGAGATCACAGTCGGCCGCCTCGACCTTCTGATAAAGAAGGACGGAGAGGTGCACATAATCGACTACAAGACAGGAAACCCCGGTTCCGACAAAGAAGAATGGATAAGAAGAAAGATCGAGGAGTACCGCCCCCAGGTCGCCATCTACAAGAAGATGATCGCCGTGAAAGAGGGGATAGATCAAGAAAATATTAACGCCTATATTTTATTCACCAAGACGGCAGAATTGGAGGAAGTGCCCTGAGGAAAATCATCCCGATGCCCTTTTTACTTGACGCTTCAGTCTTCAGCCTTCCGCCTTCAGATCTGGCGTCAGCCATCAGCCTGCCTGCTGTTCACGAAGATAGGAAAAGTGATAGAAGTTAATTAAGGAAAATCCCTCCCGGCCTCCCTTTGCAAAGGGAGGAGCATTCCCCCTTAATTTTAAGGGGGATCGAAGGGGATTTTCAGATGGTGAAGAAAAAAGGGGTCACAAACCTACATCCGTTGAAGACATTGTCCAATCAGAACCATTCCAATAAACTAAGAAACCGTCTGTTTCCCCTGGCGATAAAAATACTCCTTCTCCAAGTGCTTTAATTTTTTTGTCTTTATAATAAGAGAGAATTTGGTTAACGCTTTTTTTGGGAAAGACATCTATTTCATGGCACCAGCCGAAATCATCAATCCCTATGATAGCCGCTTTACTTTGAATTATCCATTTGTTGCAATCTTTCGGAGATACAATCAAAAGAATAACCTTTCCCTTTATTGGGTCTTTAGCAAGAATTGCGTAAACATATTTTCCATTCCCATATCCATCGAAACGAACATAAAAAGGGTTAACCCCTTCATAGGGAATATATTCTTTGCTGCCTACTTTAAGAACATTGCAAGCACATACTTGAAGAGGAAATGCAGGTTGGCTATTGACGCCAAACGAAGTAGCAACAAAGATCCCCGCAAGTATCACTATAACTATAAAATTGTTCTTGGTCTTTCGCATCCTCCCTCCCATCTCTTTTCCTTCCGCCTTCAGCCTTCAGCTCCGGCAAGGGTCGGGGCCCTTGCCGTCACTCCCACTCGATCGTCCCCGGCGGCTTGGTGGTGATGTCGAGGGCGACGCCGACGATGCCTTCAAGCTTCGATATCTCGCTTGCGAGGATCTCCCGCACCTTGTCGTTCAGGAGCGCGGGCTGGGCGGTCATGGCGCGCTCTGAATAGACGGGCCTTATGACGACGAACTCGCCATCTTTGCCATTAACGCTCATCGGTACGAAGGCGGTGGGGCACTGCCAGACCACCTCGTAAAGGCCGTTCTCAGTAAGGGCCCTCGTGACTATGTCGTCGGCTTCACGGAGAAGATCGAGCCTCTCTTTGCTGACGCCGGCTTTTCCCGGCTTCATCTCTTTCACTTCTTCTTTTGAAAGAAGGACGATGCACCTGTTGGTCTGCGGGGCGATCTGGTAGATCTTGGAGGCGAGGGCTTCGATGTCCTCCCAGTCGATCTTTCCCGAGAGCAGGACGGGGAAGTCGTAGGCCCTGAGGTCTCCCTTGACGCCCACCGACTTGACCGGCATTACCTTCGCGTCGGTCCCGCTATCTTTCAGCAGGCCGTCGATCGCCTTCTGCGCGGTCTCCCTAGCTTCGTCATCGATCTCGTCTCCCCTGTGGCAGAGGAGCCTGACGCCGAGGCCGGGGCCGGGGAAGGGGTGTCTCCATACCATGTGGTGCGGAAGGCCGAGGCTTTCGCCTAGCTGGCGCACTTCGACCTTGTAAAGTTCCTTGAGCGGCTCTATCACCTTGCCTTCCTCGATCATCCTGGTGATGAGCGGGACCCTGTTGTGGTGGGTCTTGATGAGGTCGGCCTTCTTGGTGCCCTTGGTCTCGATCGTGTCGGGATAGATCGTCCCCTGTGCAAGCAGGACATCCTCGAAGGAGAGCTTCGCCGATTCTTCCTCGAACACCTTGATGAAGGTCTCGCCGATGATCTTTCTCTTCACCTCCGGGTCCACCGCGTCCTTGAGCTCAAAAAGGAACCTTTCGCTCGCGTCGGCGAAATGGAGATGGTCCTTGAGCCCCATCTTCGCGAACTCCTGAAGGACGTCGGCGCTTTCGTTCTTCCGCATCAGGCCGTTGTCTATGTGGAGGAGGCTCACTTTTTCGGGGCCGAGCGCCTTGATGAGGAGCGCGGCGCATACTGTCGAATCCACGCCTCCCGAAGCGAGAAGGAAGACGCTCCTTCCCGCAGCTTCCTTCTTTATCTCTTCGATCAGCTTATCCTTGTATGAGCCCATCTCCCACGTGGGGGCTACGCCGCAGATCTTCACGGCGAAGTTGAAGAGCATCTTCTGGCCGTTGACCGTGTCGTCGACCTCGGGATGGAACTGGAAACCGTACCTTTTCAGCTTGTCAGAGGCGATCGCGGCGTAGTGGTGCTCGACGCCTCCCGTGAAGGATTTTCCTATCTCGTGAAGCTCGCTCCCGATACTGACCACCGTGTCGCCGTGGCTCATCCAGACGGTCTCTTCTTTTTCGAGGCCGTCGAAGATGGGGGAGCCTCCCGAGATCCTCAGCGCCGCCTTGCCGTACTCCCTCGCCCTGTGCTCGACCTTCCCTCCGTATCGCTTGGCGATCTCCTGGTGGCCGAAGCAGAAGCCGAGGATGGGGATGTCGTGGTCGAAGATCTTCTTGTTGTAGGCGTCCTCTTCGTCTTCCGAGGAGAGAGCGGGGCTTCCAGATAGAATTATCCCCTTGTATTCCAATAGTTTTTCGATCTTTTCCTCAGGTTCGAGTATCTCGGCGTAAACACCGAGCGCCCGCACTTTCGTCGCTATGAGGTGGGCGTACTGCCCTCCGAAATCGAGTACCGCAATGGCTTCTTTTTTCATCTTCGTCTCCAACTCTTCAATAACTGTGACTCTTAAATTCTCTCTGTTAAAAATAAGGGCTTGAATGGATGACCCACTCAAGCCCTTTCGTTGATCTTACAGTCGGAACGGAGCCTCTACTCGATGACCTCTACCCTCATGTCACCGGGAGCTCCCCTGACGACGATCCTGTAAGCGTGGTGCTGTCCCGGCTTGAAGTTGACGTTCACCACCTTGTTGCCGACGGAGCCGCGATCGTCCTGGATGTGGAACTTGATCTTGTTGTTACCCGCGGGCACTTTCAGTTCCCTTGCCCATTCGAGGTCCTTCGTCCTAAGGAACTTCTTGAGGTTCTTGATGTTCTTCTTGGAGTTCTGGAAGGAGTGTTCGGCCACGACCTGGTCGTTTACCTTCACCCTGAAAAGGCCCGTGTTGATATTGGTGATGAGCTTTACGCCAAGCCCGGCATTCCCGCCGGTCGTCGTGACAGGACCTGAGCTGTCGTCGTCCCTATCGCGATAGTAGTAGGTCTTCTTTTCTTCGACCGTGACCGATCCGCTCTTCGTCGCCTGCGCCGTTCCCGCGTTTACGGTAAGGGTCCAGACATAGGTGCCGGCGGACTGATAGACATGGGAAGTGTTCTGGCTCGTCGAGGTTCCGCCGTCTCCGAATTCCCAGAAGTAGAAGGGACGCTCCTTGCAGTCCGTCACGGTCGCGTTGCCCATGAAGACCACGGACAGAGGGGCGGTCCCCGAATTGGGCGCCGCGCTGGCGTCGCAGGTAACCTGGCACTCTTTCTTCGCGAACATGTCGGTCAGGCTGCATGAGATGAGTATCGTCAACAGCACCGCTCCGGCAAGAAGGGTCAACCACTTTTTCATCTTAACCTCCTATTTCAACTATTCCAGGATCTCCAGCTTGATGTCCCCGGGAGCTCCCTTTACGACGACCCTCACGACCTTGTGCTGGCCCGGAGCGAAATTCATGTCGAGCTCCTTGACGCCCTTGGAGCCTTCATTGTCCTCGCAGACGAACCTGAACTTGTGGGCGCCCGGTTCGAACTTGAGCTCCCTCTCGAAACGCAGTTCGTCAGCCTTTCCGCCCTTCTTCCCCGCGAAGGAGTGGTCTATGGCCGGCGGCTTCTGGTCGTCGATCTTGACCCTGAATGCTCCGGTCCTGACGTTGGTGATGAATATGACGCCGAGCCCGGCTTTCGGGATCTTCTCCTCTTCGACCGGTTCGGCGGGTTCTTCAGACTTCACGGGTTCCGCGGGTTTCGTCTTAGGCTTGGAAGGGGGAGGAGTAACCGGTTCCTCCTGAGGAGGAGGCGGCGGAGGCTCGGTTTCCTCTACCGGGGGCTGAGGCGGCTCGACCTGCTCTTCCTGGGGAGGCTGCGGCGGAGGCTCTTCCTTCTTCTTGAACATGTCGGTGAGGCTGCACGACAGGAGCACTGCCGCCAGGACGATCCCTACCAAAAGAGTCAAAAGCTTTTTATTCATCTTCGTGGTTCTCCTTTCTCCAACAGGGATTTTATCACAACAATAAAAAGATGGGCAAACCCTTTTCAAGTTGCGCCACAGTCGTGTTTTGTATTAAGGTTTTAATATGGCAGGCACGGACGGGTACCTGAAGAACCTCGCGCGCAGGAAAAGCATCCAGAGCATTCTGGACGAATCCGCGGACGACAGCAGGAGCCTGAAGAGGGTCCTGGGAGGTTTCGACCTTTTCATGCTCGGGATAGGCGGGATAATCGGAGCCGGCATCTTCGCCCTGATCGGGACTGCCGCAGCCGGCGACAGCCTCAGGCCGGGCGCGGGCCCATCCATCATCATATCGATAATCCTTACCGCGGTGGCGTGCCTTTTCTGCGGGCTCTGCTACGCCGAGTTCGCTTCGATGGTGCCCATATCGGGAAGCGCCTACACTTACGCCTACGCCTCGCTCGGGGAGCTGCTCGCCTGGATCATAGGATGGGACCTCCTGCTGGAGTATGCGGTCGGGAACATAGCCGTGGCAGTCTCCTGGTCGGGCTATTTCGTCGAGTTCCTGAGGAGCTTCGGATTGGAGTTCCCGAGGTACCTGGCCGTCGACTGGGTGACGGCCGCGAAACACCCGGAGATAGCGGAAGCGGCACCGAAGATCTTCGGGACACCCGTCATTTTCAACCTGCCCGCCGTCTTCATCGTGGCGCTGCTGACGGTCGTGCTGACCCTCGGAATAAAGCTCAGCTCACGGTTCAACATGACGATGGTGATGATAAAGCTCGCCGTGCTGGCGTTCTTCGTCTGCGTGGGAGCGTTCTTCGTCGATCCCGCCAACTGGAAGCCCTTCGCCCCGAACGGCTGGGCGGGCATCCAGAGCGGGGCGGCGATCTTTTTCTTCGCTTTCATCGGGTTCGACGCGGTTTCGACCGCGGCGGAGGAGACCCGTAACCCTAAAAAGGACCTTCCTGTCGGGATACTCGGATCCCTGGCTTTCGCCACCTGCGCCTACCTGCTCGTCGCCTTCATCCTGACGGGGATGATCCCGGCCAAGGACCTGAATACCGCCGAGCCGCTCTCCGTAGCGATGAGGGTTGTCGACATGAACTGGGCGGCGGCGATCGTCGCCTTCGGCTCGATAGTGGCGCACACGGCTGTTTTGCTGGTGTTCCAGCTGGGCCAGCCGAGGATATTCTTCTCGATGGCGAGGGACGGCCTGCTTCCGAAGGGGCTTGCAAAGGTCCATCCGAAGTTCAAGACGCCCTATGTGGCGACGATAATCGCGGGAGTTTTTGTGGCGGCGGGGGCTGCCGTTTCAAGTCTCGAGGAGATGGCCGACCTTTGCAACATCGGCACTCTGGCGGCGTTCGTCATAGTATGCCTGGGGATCGTCATCCTGAGAGCGAAGGAGCCGGGCAGGCAGAGGGCCTTCAGGACGCCTTTCGTGCCCCTGGTTCCCATCCTCGGGATACTGTTCTGTTTCTTCCTCATCCTCGGCCTTCCCAAACTCGCGTGGATAAGGTTCGCCCTGTGGCTCCTGGTCGGTCTTGTCCTCTACTTCATATTCGGTTTCAGAAAGAGCAGATTGAGAACGGAGATGGAAAATGGCTCCTAACGTGGCAGTTTTTTTCGTTTGCGGCGTTGTATTAATGGTTGTAACCATCATCGTGCTGAGTTACAGATACGAAAAGAAAATGGACGAACGGAGGCGGGACAAGTCGATGATGCGCGGCTGGCGCTACGAGAGCGCGAGAGGCAACAGGCACGGGTTCTCGGTCGAAGGCTACGGCGAATCCTACGCGTGGAGGCTCGAAGAGCGCAGGAGCGGCGGGAAGAACGACCAGAGGCCGCTCTTTTTCATCGTGAAGGACCTGCGTTACGACAAGGGAGTGTTCGTCTTCGGTAGCAGGATGGAAGTGGGGATGCTCAAGAAACCCTTCATGCAGTACATCATCAAGCTCGGCGCGAAGATGACCCCGACCGGCCCCGACGCCGCGAGGATAGAAGCGCTGAGCCATCTCGACGACGCGCAGGAGGTGGAGGTCCCGGATTCGGGCGGAAAGTGGAAATACGGCGCGATAGCCACCCATCCCGAGTTCGCACTCAAGGCGCTCGGGTCGGGCTTGCAGGCGGAATACGATTCGCTCTCGATGCTGAAGGGTTCCAGCTATCCTCCGTCGGTGATGCTGAGCGGAGAAGGGATGGAGATGAAATGGCCCTGGAGGAGCATAGACGGCGAGAAGCTCGAGACGATCGTCGACTGCTCGGTCAGGATCATGGGGATCATCGGCAGATCGATGAGGGAGTGAGGTATCTCCCTAACGGGCAATGAAAATTGCATATATTAAATTGAAAAATGAAAAGTGAAAAGAATAAATTGAAAAACTATAATGTAAAGATACTGCGTACATCGGCTCTCCTCCTGCTTTCGGGGGCATTCATCTTCCTTCTTCTCGCTTTCTGGCCGGAACCTTCTTTTCCGTCGCCATCGTCCGCGGGCACGGCGCTTTTCGAATGGGACCGCGGGAAGCTGTTCGAGAAGCTGGAAAAAGAGTTCACTCTTGCCCGGGCGGAATCTCCCGGATCGGTCATGGAGAAATTCGAACTGAAAGAAGGGGAACTCAGCACTCTCCTTCAAGAACTGGAGAAACAGGGAGCTGAACCTCGCGCGGAGACGCTGAAGGCTATCGAAGCAACGCAATTCTCTCTTGCCGCCCTTGCAGCCGTAAGGGCGGAACTTCTGCCGCGCTTCAGGGAGCTGTCGCTCGACCTCAGGGGAAGGATGCAGAGAGCGGCGGTTTCATGGAGACTGCAAGACGGGGAAGACCGCAAGGCTCTTTTCCGGATAGTCACGGGCGGCAGGATGGCTTTCGAAGAGGCGCTGATGCAGCACCCCGCGGCGGAGAACTTCAAAAGGACCGAGGCGGCCGGGGATGTCCCGTCGGCTTGTCCGTCGACTGCAGTCGACAGCGTTGCGATCTGCTCGGGCGACATTTTCCTCTCGCGGGGCGATGCCCCCACATCGGCGCTCATCGCACGCGCCAACTTCTTTCCCGGCGAGTTTTCTCACGCGGCTCTCGTATATGTCGGAAAGAACGGAGCTCTCCCGCTTGTGCTCGAGAGCCTCATCGAAGAGGGATCGAAGATAACACCCTTGGCGGAGTTCATGAAAAGCCATCGCCACCGGCTCGTCCTTCTCCGCCTCAGGCCGGGATCTCCCGACTGCGTCAAAGACCCGCTCCTGCCGCATCGTGCCGCCAGCCGTCTTCACGCCAGGTTCTCCACAGAGAAAGTGCCTTATGATTTCGAGATGCTTCCCGACGACGGTTCGGCGCTGTTCTGCTCCGAGGCGGTCGCCGCCGCATATGCGGGCGAGGGCGCGAAGATCTTTCCGGGACGAAGCAGGCTCGACACGCCGGGGATAATCAGGATGATGGGCCCCCTCGGCGCGAAGAAATTCGATTCCTACATGCCGCAGGACCTCGAGCTTAATCCGGACCTTTCCGAAGCGGCGGAGTGGTTCTACCCCGAGACTCTCCGCAAGGACAGGATCGAGGAAGCGGTCCTTTCGGCCCTCTTCTGGGAGGCCGAGAAGGGCGCCTCGCTTCGGACCACTAGGGCGGTGCTGGCGGGCAGCAGGCTCATAAGTGGAATTTCCGATATTCAGTCCTTCCTGGGGCTGAGTCCTTTGATGCCCGAGGGGATGAGCGCCTCTTCGGCGGCGCGGCTTCACTGCTACATCAAATATGTCTATCCCTTGCTGAACGAGTGTGTCTCAAAGAAGGCAGGGGAGTTCAAGAAGGAGCGCGGGTACGAAGCGCCGCGCTGGACCCTCGCGGGGTTCGCGGAACAGGCGGTCAAAGACAACCGCGAACAGCTGAAGCAGTATTTCCACTGATATTCACCTGTAAACCGTTTTACGGTGGGCGACTCTCAATACGAGGACGACGAGGATCTTGTCCCTGATGTCGCAGATGATCCTGTAATCGCCCAAACGGTAACGCCAGAGACTGCCGAGGCTTTTCCCCTTCAGAGCCTGCCCCAGCGACCTCGGATCATCGGTGGTCATGACTCTTTTCCGGAGGAAATCAACGATCCGCAGCGCGTCGCCGCGATCCAACTTGGATAACTCTTTCATCGCTGATTGTTCGAATTCAATCTTCCAGGCCAAGCTTTTTCACGACCTCTTCGAGAGTGTAGGTCTTGCTCTTTTCAGCGACGAGGGACTGAAGGCGTTTCTCCGCGAGATAGATGTCCTCGATCTCGTCGAGATAGTTGACTATGGCCTCGCGCACATAGAAGGTTTTCGTTCGTCCCGTTTTCCTCGCCAGTTCGTCAAGCCTCTTTTCGAGGTCGGCGGTCAGCCTTACCGCGATCATCGTATTTCCTCCTGCTATACGTGTATATCATTTTCGGATCTCTGTCAAGTGCCCTGCTCTTTCTCTCTTGCCTTATTTCAAGGGCTCATATATCCTTATCATCTATGGCGAACATCCTCGAAGTGAAAGACCTCGAAGTAGGCTTCAATCTCGCGAAGGGAAGAGTCACCGCACTTCACGGCGTTTCGCTCGCGCTGAACAAGGGCGAGCGCGTCGCGCTGGTGGGCGAATCGGGCTCGGGCAAGACGCTCCTTTCGCTCTCGATCCTGCGCCTCATCGAGCCTCCCGGCGAGATCAGGGGAGGCGAGGTCATCTTCGAGGGGCGGGACCTCATGAAGCTTCAGGAGGAGGAGATCCGCAAGGTGCGCGGAAACCGCATCGCGATGATCTTCCAGGAGCCGCTCTCCGCGCTGAACCCGGTGCTCACGATCGGCTACCAGGTGGCCGAGCCTTTCCTCGTTCACACCGACATCTCGAAAAAAGAGGCGCTCGGCAAGGCGAAGGAGCTTCTGAAGCTTGTCTCAATCGCCGATGTGGACCGTGTCGCCGCGGCCTACCCGCACGAGCTTTCCGGCGGGATGAGGCAGAGGGCGATGATAGCGATGGCCCTCGCGCTGAACCCGTCGCTGCTTCTCGCGGACGAGCCCACGACTGCGCTGGATGTCACTCTCCAGGCGCAGTTCATAGAGCTTCTGAAGGAACTGCAGGAAAAGCTTTCGCTGACGCTGCTGATCGTCACCCACGACTTCGGGGTCGTGGCCGAGATAGCGGAGAGGGTGCTTGTTATCTACGGCGGGATGATCGTCGAGGAGGCGCCTGTCAAAGAGCTGTTCGCCGACCCGCGACATCCCTACACGAAAGGGCTACTCGCCTCCATCCCCAAGCGCGGGAAGAACGGGAAGCTGAAACCGATCAGGGGCCAGGTGCCGCCTCTCGGCAAGTTCCCGTCGGGATGTCCTTTCAGGGACAGGTGCGACTTCGCGAAAGAGAAGTGCGCGGAGTCGGTGCCGAGACTGACATCGGATCAAAGCGGCCACAACGTGCGCTGCGTCCTTTACGGAGAATAGATGGCGGAAATACTCCTGAAAGCCGAGAACCTGACAAAGAGCTTCCCCGTGAGGAAGGGCATATTCCAACTCAAAGTGGGGGAGGTCCACGCCCTTCTCGGCGTTTCGTTCGACATCAAGGAGAAGGAGACCTTCGGGATCGTCGGCGAATCGGGCTCGGGCAAGAGCTCGCTCGGAAGGATCATCCTGAGGCTCGACAAACCGGATCGGGGGAGTGTTGTTTTCGAAGGGCGCGATTTCCTCGCGCTGAAAGGCGGGGACCTGAGAAAAGCGAGGAAGAACATACAGGTGGTCTTCCAGGACCCTTCGACCAGTCTCGATCCGAGGATGAAGATCGGCAGATCGGTAGAGGAACCCCTTCTCATCCACAAGATCGGTACGAAGAAGGAGAGAAAAGAAAAAGTTCTCGACCTCCTGAACAAGGTCGGGCTAAATGCCGAGTTCTTCGAAAAGTACCCGCACCAGCTCTCGGGCGGCCAGAAGCAGAGGGTGGGCATCGCGAGGGCGATAGCGCTCAATCCGAAGCTGATCGTCTGCGACGAGGCGGTCTCGGCCCTCGACCTATCGGTGCAGGCGCAGATACTGAACCTTCTAGAAGACCTGCAGAAGGAAATGGGGATCTCGTATCTTTTCATCGCGCATTCGCTCGACGTCGTTGAGCACATCAGCCACAGGGTGGCGGTGATGTACCTCGGGCGGTTCGTCGAAACGGGGGAGACGAAGGAAATATTCCACAGGCCGATGCACCCGTACACCAAGGCGTTGATGGAGTCGGCGCCGGTGGCGGACCCGACGGTCGTGAAGGAGAAGAAGCCGATCGAGGGGGAGATTCCGTCGAACGTAAACCTGCCGACGGGATGCCCGTTCCATCCTCGGTGCCCGATGAAGCAGGCGGTTTGCGAGAAGGAAGCTCCGAAGCTTGCGGAGCACGAGCCGGGCCACTTCGCGGCGTGCCATTTTGCGGAAAAGGCTGATGGCTGAAGGCTTAAGGCTGAAGGTTCAATAAAGAAAATGATTCCACAATTTTCAAATTTGCGATCACGGAGAATATTATGAAACCGAATAAGGTTCTTGTTCTTTTGGGAAGTCCGAGGAAAAAGGGGAACAGCGCGATCCTAGCGGAGCAGATCGGAAAGGGCGCGAAGTCGTGCAAGGCCGAGGTTGAAACGATCTACCTTCACGGGAAGAAGATCGCCCCGTGCAAGGCGTGCATGAGCTGTCAGAAGAAGGGCGCCAAAGGTTGCGCGATTAAGGACGACATGCAGGAGATCTACCCGAAGCTGATAGAGGCAGGCGCCTGGGTGATCGCGAGCCCCGTTTACTGGTTCACGATGTCGGCACAGATGAAGACCTGCATGGACAGGTGGTTCGCGCTGCGCGCCTATCAGAAAGACCCATACAGGGGCAGGAAGATAGCCGTCGCCATGACATACGGGGGCGAAGACCCCTTCGACTCCGGCTGCGTCAACGCCCTCAGGACCTTCCAGGACGCCTTCAGTTACACGGGCTCCGATCTTGTCGGCATGGTATACGGCAGCGCCGTAGACGAAGGCGATATCAAGAGCAACAGGAAGCTTATGCAGGAAGCCTTGGAGCTGGGCAAGAGGCTGGCGAAGGAATAGCCTGGCGATTATTTTCACAAGATCTTGTTAATTCTCTGCAAGCGGGAAAAAGCGAGGGGTGCGAAGATGAAAAGAAAGCATGTTTTAAGGCTTTTCCTGAGCATGCTCTCGTTTGAACCTCCCCGCAATCTCCTCAGGCGACCAGCTCTTCATAAGCAACTTTACCACCTTACCCCAGAGTCCTTCACTGCTCAACTTACGTTTTCTGCGAGGCTTTCTTGATCTCTGATCAGCCAGACGAACAGCTTCTGCCAGCCGGTACCTCTCCTTGTCCGGCCCGTTCCTGGCTACTTCACGGCTTATCGTCCCCCTGTTTCGACCTAGCCTGCTGGCGATCGCCAGCAGGCTAGACCCACTGGCAAGGCCCCGGCTGATCTCTTCACGCGCGGAGAGGCTCAAATGGCTGTACTTCTCTCCCATGGCAACACCTCCTTCTTAATACTACAGTGTTGCACTTGGAGTTTGAGCCTAAGGTGTAAGAATCTGCATTATACATTTCATTCAACTCCTGCGAATTCGTGGTGCTAGGGCTTGATTCCTGCATCTTGGTGAAAATGGGCACAATCACAGAGTCTTTGTACCTGCATCCCTTCTCTGTTTGGCGGACTGAAGACCCTAGAACAATTTCCTGTACCGTTGCGGTTGACAATCGGCGTTGAAGGCACTATATAATTAGGGTGGAGATTTTTGATGATGAAGACCGCAAAGTTCGTTTACTGGAAGGAAGAGAAATTCTGGCTGGGCTATTTCGAAGAGTTCCCTGATTACAAGACGCAGGGGAAGACTCTTGCCGAGCTCAAAGAAAACCTTAGGGACCTTTATAAAGACCTGACCAGCGGTGATCTGCCCGGCATTAAAAGGGTCGCGACGCTAAAGATCGCGTGAAAAGACAGGCGCTCATTAAAATCCTCAAAAAGAAGGGATGTTTACTGGTGCGAAATGGAGCCAGGCATGACTGGTATCAAAACCCCAAGACCAGAAACTGTCAGCCTGTTCCAAGGCACAGCGAAATAGATGAAAACCTTGCAAGGCATATTCTGAAGATGCTGAATGAAAAGGGGGAGGCAAAGAAGTAGAAATATCTCCTTGCCTTTAAAAAGCGAACGGCGGCTCCACCCCATATTTCATAATTTCCTGTCTCCCATTTGCCGTTTTCTCTGAGAGCCTGTTTCCTTTCCTGCTTGCTTTTGTTTTTCAGCAGTTCCAAAAAAGGTATTGTGCCGTGCGTCGAATTCACTTCGCGCTAAGGCACATTCTTCTACGGGGTGGTGTTCAGCAGAGCGAATGGAATGAGTGACGCGTCTAAGAGGAGGGGCAGAGTCCCTCCTCTTTGGAAAGCTTCAGCGCCTATCTTTCTCTATCCTATTGACAAAGTTGGGAAAATCCTCTAAAATGCCAATTCGTTTTTGGGCGCTTCGTGCGTCTTTAAGGGAATTTGTATTTTAAGGAGCTTAGGATGTCGGATACTTATTTTGCCAAGAAGGGCGAGCTGGTCAGGAAGTGGTACCTCGTCGACGCCGAAGGGCAAACCCTCGGCCGCCTCGCTACGCGGATCGCCATGGTGCTCATGGGCAAGCACAAGCCCGTGTTCACCCCCCATACGGAAAGCGGGGATTTCGTCATCGTCGTCAACGCCGGGAAGGTCAACCTGACCGGCAAGAAATGGACGGACAAGATCTACAGCCACCATACGCAGTATCCCGGCGGATTGCGCCAGGAGGCCGCGAAGGACCTGGTCGCCAGGAAGCCGGGCGCTCTCATCGAGAAGGCCGTCAGGGGCATGCTGCCGAAGACGAAGCTCGGCGACAGGATGATCACGAAGATGAAAGTTTACGCGGGCCCGAAGCACCCCCACGAAGCTCAGCAGCCCGCTCCGTTCCCGCTTCCTGACACTAAGAGAGGAGCTTGAGTTTCATGGCTGAGACCGAAAGAAAACAGGGCACTGGCAGAAGGAAGACCGCGGTCGCGAGGGTCAACCTCAAGAACGGAAGCGGCGCTATCCTCGTTAACAAGCGCAAGTTCGAAGAATATTTCCCCAATCCCGTCCACAGGATGCTGATCGAGACTCCGCTGGTCGCCACTTCGACCAAGGAGAAGTTCGACATCACCGTCAACGTGAGGGGCGGCGGCCCGTCCGGGCAGGCCGGAGCCGTGAGGCACGGCATCGCCAGGGCGCTTCTCACCGTCGATCCCGAACTGAAGCCGAAGCTTCGCGCCGGCGGTCTCCTCACCAGGGACGCCAGGGAAGTCGAAAGAAAGAAGCCCGGACGCCCGAAGGCAAGGAAGCGCTTCCAGTTCAGCAAACGTTAGTAGCTTATTACAGGGAAATCTTTCCCTTTACATCAACCCGCGTTTCCCGCAGGGCCTGAATAAGCGGGCAAGGGGGCCGGAAGGCCCTCTCGGCAGGGAGGCCGACCGCTTGGACTGCGGCGTTTTTCAGAGGAGGTCGCATTGGCTACGATCAGCATGAAAGAATTGCTCGAGGCAGGGGTACATTTCGGACACGTAACGAGGAAATGGCACCCGAAAATGAAAAGGTACATCTTCGGCGTCAGGAACGGCATCCACATCATCGACCTTCAGCACACGCTGAGGGAGTTCAAGAAGGCCGACGCCTTCATCTCCGATACGGCGGTGGGCGGAGGCAAGGTGCTCTTCGTCGGGACCAAGAGGCAGGCCCAGCCTGTCATCCAGGCGGCCGCCGAAAGGGTCAAGATGCCCTACGTCATCGACAGGTGGGTTGGCGGGACCCTCACCAACTTCAAGACCATGAGAAGCAGGATCGAGAGGCTCAAGGAGCTCGATCGTCTCGACACGGACGTCAAGTTCCAGAACACCACCAAGAAGGAAAGACAGCTCCTTCTTAAGGAAAGGGAGAAGCTGGAGGTCATGTTCAACGGCGTCCGCGACATGAACCATCTCCCGTCGGTCCTCTTCGTGGTGGACATCAAGGAAGAGAAGAACTGCATCGCCGAAGCCAAGAAACTGGGCATCCCGGTGGTCGCTCTCGTGGACACCAACTGCGATCCCGACGCCGTCGATTTCGCGATCCCGGGCAACGACGACGCGGTCAGGTCGATCCAGCTCTTCACCAACAAGGTGGTCGACTCCATCCAGGAAGGCCTCGACATCAGGGAATCCAAGGCGGCCGACGGTACGACCGACAGCGCGCTGAAGGAAAGGCTCGAAGGCGAAGCGAAGGCTCTCGAGGAGAGCTTCGTTGAAAAGCCGAAGAGGGAACCGAGGGCAAGGGCCGAGAAGAAGGAAGGCGAATAACCGCACGCCATTTTTAGATAGGATTATGGTGAAATAAAATGGAAATAACCTCGAAACTCGTCATGGAACTCAGGGAAAAGACCGGCGTCGGAATGATGGACTGCAAGAAGGCGCTCCAGGAATCGAACGGCAACCTCGAAGAGGCGATCACGCTTCTCAGGAAAAAGGGGGTGGCCGTCGCGCAGAAAAGAGCCGACAAGGCCGCCAAAGAGGGCAGGGTCGTCTCGGTGATCGCCCCGGACAACAAGAAGGGCATCATCTTCGAGCTTAACTGCGAGACCGACTTCGTAGCGAAGACGGACGATTACATCGCTCTCGCGGACGAGATCGGCGCCCAGCTTCTTTCGGGAAGCGCCAAGACCGCCGCAGAATTCCTTGAAGAAGCCTCGAAGAAGGACCCCTCGCAGAAGATCAAGGACAGGATCCTCGCGGTTGTCGGCAAGCTGGGCGAGAACATCCAGCTCCGCAGGTTCGCCAGGATGGAAGGCGACTACGTCTGCTCGTACATCCACGCCGGCGGGAAGATCGGCGTGCTCCTCGAAGCGAAGACCGGCGCGGTCGACGACAAGGTGAGGGAGCTTTCGAAGGAGCTCTGCATGCAGGTGGCGGCGGCCTCCCCGAAGTTCGTTTCGCGTGACGTCGTCAGCAAGGAAGTCCTCGAAGCCGAAAAGGACATCTACCGCGAGCAGGTCAAGGCCGCGGGCAAGCCCGAGAACATGATCGAGAAGATCGTCGAAGGCAAGACCAACAAGTTCTTCGAGGAAATATGCCTTCTCGAACAGGGTTTCATCAAGGACCCGACCATAAAGGTGAACAAGCACATCGCCTCCTCCGTGCAGGGCCCCTACGAAGTGAAGGGGTTCGTGAAGTTCCAGCTCGGAGAGGAAGTCAAGGGCGAGTAAGAGGCGATGGCGGGGAAGAGTTACCGCCGCGTTCTTCTGAAGCTTTCCGGGGAGACCCTCTCCGGGACAACCCAGTCAGGCATAGATCCAGGCGCGCTCGGCTTTCTCGTCAGCGAGATAGCCGACGCGCGCAAGGCGTGCAAAGAGATCGGAATCGTCCTCGGCGGAGGGAACATCTTCCGCGGTATCAGGGCCTCCGGCTACTCCATCGAAAAAAAGACGGGCGACTACATGGGAATGCTGGCCACCATCATCAACGGCCTTGCCCTCAGGGACGCGCTCAGGTCGAAGGGTATCGGGGCAGAGATCCTCTCTTCCGTCGACATGGCGCCGATCGCGGAAGGCTACTCGCCCGCGAAGGCTTCCGAGTTCCTCGATGCCGGTAAAGTGGTCATCTTCGCAGGAGGGACGGGCCATCCGTTCTTCACCACCGACACGGCGGCCGCTTTGAGGGCTCTCGAGATCGGGGCGGAGATCCTGATGAAGGCGACAAAGGTCGACGGGGTGTTCTCGGCCGACCCTGTGAAGGACAAAAAGGCTAAAAAGTATGATACTCTTTTTTATGACGAGGTGATCTCGAAGAAGCTGAGCGTGATGGACCTGACGGCCGTCGCTCTGGCGAGGGACAACGGGCTTCCCATCAGGGTCTTCGATTTTTTCAGGAAGGGCAGTCTGAAGAAGGCCCTCCTCAAGGAAAAGATCGGTTCGATCGTTAAAGGGGGTTGATGAAATGAACAGCATCCTGAAATCCTGCGAAGAAAAGATGAAACAGTGCCTCGAGGCGACGCGCCACGAACTTACCACCTTGAGGACGGGAAAGGCCACGCTCACTCTTCTCGAGCCGGTCCGCGTCGATTACTACGGCTCCAAGGTGCCTCTGAACCAGGTGGCGAACCTTTCGGTTCCCGACCCGAGGATGATCCTCGTTTCCCCCTGGGATGCCAAGCAGATAGTGATCATCGAAAAGGCGATCAGGGAGGCCAACCTCGGCTTCAACCCCGCCAACGACGGCAGGGTGATAAGAGTGCCGGTCCCTGCCCTCACCGAGGAGCGCAGAAAGGACCTTTGCAAGAAGGCCCGCGAGTTCGGCGAGAAGGGGAAGGTCACCATCCGCCACATCCGCCACGAGTCCCGCGAGGCGATCGAGAAGAAGGAAAAGGCGAAGGAGATCTCCGAGGACGACAGGGACCTCGCCTGGGACAAGATCCAGAAGATGCACGACAAGCACATAGAAGAGATCCAGCACTCCGTAACAAAGAAGGAAAGCGACATTATGGAGGGTTGATGATATGGAGGCGATGACGCCCCGTATCGGCGTCGCCATCCTCGGCGGCGGAAAGGGAACGAGGTTCGGCGGAGTAACGCCCAAGCCGATAGTCCACGTTCTCGGCAACCCCATCATCTATTACAGCATCAAGCTCTTCTCCTCGATGCCCGGCGTGGTTTCGACCGTCATCACTTTTCCGGGCGACGAGATACCCATGCTCGAGAAAGCCCTCCAGCCTTACGGCGAGGACAAGAAGAGGAAGATAATCGCGGGGGGCAGGTCGAGGCCGGCTTCGGCTATCAAGGCTCTCGAGGCTCTCATGCCGCACGAGCCGGACATCGTCATAATCCACGACGCGGTGAGGCCGTGCGTCACGAGCGAGGACGTCGAGAACCTCCTCGCAGCGCTGAAGGAAAATGACGGTGCTTTCCTCGGGGCGAAGCTCTCCGACACCATCTGGAGCGCCAGCGGAGACATGGCGGGCGAGATAGTCCCGCGCGCGAACCTCGTGAGAGCTTTCACCCCGCAGGCGTTTCCTTTCAGGACGATACTCGACGCGCTGAAGAAGGGTGAGGCGGAAGGGTTCGAAGGGACCGACGACGCGTCCTACGTGGTGAAATACGGCGGCAGGGTCAGGTTCGTCCCTTCGTCGGCCGCCAACATAAAGGTGACATATCCGAAGGACCTCGAGATCGTAGAGGCCCTGCTGGGAGGTTACACGTGCGCGTAGGCTTCGGCTGGGACCTGCACAGGCTGGCAGCCGGGCGGCCGCTGATCCTCGGCGGGATGGAGATCCCCTTCGAGAAGGGATGCCTCGGCCACTCCGACGGGGACGTCGTCCTGCACGCCGTTACCGACGCCATCTTAGGGGCTTCCGCGTCCGGGGACATCGGCGACCATTTCAGGGACACCGACCCCAAGTGGAAGGACGCCCGCAGCTTCTTTTTCGTGAAGAAGGCACTGGAACTGGCGGCGGAGAAAGGTATGAAGGTCGGGAACATCGACATTACGCTGATCCTCGAGAGGCCGAAGCTTTACGACTTCAAGGGGGAGATCGCGGCCAACGTCGCTTCGCTGCTCGGGATAGACTCCTCGGATGTATCCTTCAAAGCCAAGACCAGAGAGGGGCTGGGAGAGGCCGGAAGGGGCGAGGCGGTCGAATGCTTCGCGGTAGTCCTCATGGAAGAAGTTTCCAAGTAGCTGATAACAAAGACAATATGCCTTGATAAAGATCCTTGGGAATTAAATCCGGGGTTTGTTGTTCCTATGGTCGTGGATCCCCCCTCCACACCCTGTAGGGCGGCTAAAAAGGCCGCCCTTATTCTTACGCCGACGGCGAGCCTGGCGGGAATATCAAACTTGCCGCCATCGGGGGACGCTGAAGTCCCCACGCCAGCGGCAAGCCCTCGTTATCACGAGGAAAAGTGCCACGTCATTTAAACAATCCATAGGGGCACGCGGCGCGTGCCCGGAATCTCGTAGGGGCGAGGCATGCCTAGCCCGACAGCCGTCGCCTTCAGCCGGCGTGCCTCAAACTGGTCTATGTAAGGGGGATAAAACCAAGATAGACAAATCATTCCTACCCGTAGACTGGGATACATATCCCAGCTTGGGCGAGGATGGGTATCCTCGCCTACTAGTTGGTAAACGACGGATGCCAAATTGGTATAAAAGACCATCCCTCTTACATAGACCAGCCCTCGTTATCACGAGGGAGAAAACGAAAAGGGAGATTCCGAAGGCAGGGGAGATTTTTTGTAGGGGCACGCGGCGCGTGCCCGACTTGTAAAAAAATTATGGCACAAAATCTAAGGCAGCTTGACAAAAGGGGAAATAAAACATAATGTTCAATCATCGGAGGTGTATCATGGAGGAAAGAAGAATTCTTGCTATCGCAATATTATTTCTGTTTTGTGCATTTGTGTTGATGCCAGCACATACTTTTGCCTTCCTGCCGAAATCCGGGCAATCAGCCCTAGAGGCAATTCAATTTCAAGACTCCAGGCTAGGAGTCCATTCAGAAGGCACATTAGCTGAAGATATTTATTCTATTGCGGGTACCACAGCCTACCCGAACGGAACTCAAGTATTTCAAGGCTGGAACAAGTTCGTCGGTGAAAATGGCAGCAACTGGACACTTTGGATTGACAAGAGAAGCGGAATTCCTTCATTTTGTGAAGGATCCGGTCTGCCGTGGGTACCCGGTGCAGGTAACTCGCTTGTCAACAATGACATCTCCATTTACCTCAATTCTCAGGATGGCATTGACATTTCAACTCTGGAAAAGATCGCGAGGAATTTTATTTACCAAAATAGTAATTTATTCCCATTTGACTGCGACAACTTAACCCTCAATCCAATATCTTCAAATTCTTATGATGAATACTTATGGATTGCATCATTTGATTATGTATATCGTGGGATCCCGGTTGAGAATGCCAGAGCATATTTTAGAATCAATAGCGGAAATCTTGTTCAGTTTGGTACTGAAAATATTAGTCCCATTAAAATTGATCCAACGCCTTATTATGGCGCGACCGATGCCCAACAGATACTTGGCTCATATATAGGCGGATTTCTGCCCGATGACGAATTGTTAGAAACAGGAAGATTAAGCATAATCCCCATTTCCCCTTGTGCAGATATCGGGCAGTATGTAGGCGTAGTTGGGAGCGGCGTTGATTATCGACTTATTTATACTTTGGTATTCAAAAGGCAAAATGTATTAGGCACTTGGCTGGCAAAAATTGACGCCCACACAGGAGAGCTTCTTTCGTTTGGCGATGAAAATCTTTATGGCATTGTAAAAGGGGGTATTTATCCTATAACCAGAACTGACATTGAGGTTACGCATCCCTTTCCAAACTTAGTTTTACAAATGGACGATGGAACAAGACCAGTCACAGATAGAGCTGGCGCTTACGGCTTACACTCTGGTACAACGGCGACAGCCAGATTGGATTGGGATGGCGAGGAAGATTATTGGGGTGGAATAAGTGTCGTTGACCACTGCGGTGACGGCTATACACCTGCCGACACAAAGATCTCTGCCATTATCTATCCCGGCAACATAGACTATGGAACCAGCACGGGCAGAGATTGTGATGTCCCCATCAGCAAACCTCTGGGAGACACCCACGCGGCAAGGAATGCCTATTTTCATTTAGATTCATTTCAACAAAAAGCGAGAGCTTGGTTGCCGTTGAATGTATGGCTTAACAGCAGAGTAACTGCAAATGTGAATATTCAACCCGATCATTCAGATCCACCCCCACCAAATCTCCCAACAATTTATTGTACAGCATTTTGGGATGGACAGTTCGGAACCGCTAACTACGCAAGAACGGGTGGATGCAGTAACCCCGGAGAGATTTCATCAATCCTTATTCACGAGTTTGGTCACGGGCTTGATCATAATGACGGACTAATCCCCCCTGAAAACGGTGAAAAAGGAACTTCAGAAGCCTATGCCGATGTAAGCGCCTTTTTTGTAACGCATGACTCATGTTCGGGGAGGAATGCTTTTACTATTAATTGTGACGGATATGGCGTTCCTTGCATATCCTGCACGGGTGCGAGAGATGTTGACTATGCAAAAAGAACACCTTCTCAGCCCCATACTCCTAATGGTTTTATCAGGGGTCATTGTGGTTTGGTACCGACAGGATATGGGGGTCCTTGTGGAAAAGAACCTCATTGCGAAAGCTACATTCTTTCGGAAGCAGTCTGGGACTTGGCAACAAGAAAACTTGCAGCAGGGGGTATTATTGACCAACACAGTGCATGGGAAATTGCGGAGAGACTATTTTTCTTGTCTGCTCCCTCAAGGGGACAGGGCTTCACCTGCAACACGCAGAACGAAAGCAACTGGACTTCACATGGCTGTAATGGCGATTCTTGGTATAAAGCGTTTTTATTCGTTGACGATGACAATGGGAACCTTACCGATGGAACGCCTCATTCCGAGGCAATATATGACGCATTTAATGACCACGCAATAGCGTGTGCGCCTCGTTATCCAAATCATGCCATTTGCAGCCTTCAAAAACCCACTTTGACTGTCACGACTTCAAATTATGATGTCGTTCTTTCTTGGAATAGCGTCCCAGGCGCTTCGGCTTATAAAGTATTTAGAAACGAGATAGGCTTAAACGCCGGTTATATCAGAATGCCAATCACGATACCGGCATCAACACTGCAATATCAAGATTATGAAGTAGCAAATGGAGTTACATATTACTATACTGTTCAAGCACTCAGCTCGGGCTTAAATAGAAATTGCAAAGGACCGCTTGCAACACCAAAATCCGTTACTCCCAATTTCCCATATTATTCGGTTTCTGGATACATCGGTGTAAATCCGGTAACGCCGGTCAGTGATGTGCTTGTTGATGCTGATCCAGCATGGGGAAAATCCGAAGGTGCAGGCAATTACCTTATTTCCGGCCTTAAGGGATACGGGGCTTCCTATACTGTTGCTCCTTCTAAGCCTTGCTATGTCTTTACGCCGTCCTATTCAACTATAACGATAACTAATTCAAATAGGATCCAAAACTTTTTAACATATCCCTCTCTCACTGGCTGTGGACAATGCTATCAGAAACTTGAGCAGGATATGGGGAAGTGCGGCGGTGGCGGTGTATTTTGTCCAATTGAAATGCAACAATATTATTTGGGTCTATTCAGGAATTGCGTACATACGCAGACCCAAATGTGGAACTCCATGATCAACGGAGCAGAACTTCTTTCAATAAATCTTTCGAGAGCAAAGGGACAACCCACAACTGAATGCTTCCTATTTAGTGTAGCGGAGGAAGACGATTACTTCGTGAACCTTGTCAATGGAGATAGCGTTGACAAAAACACAAGAGTTTCTTCAGCAACTGTTTCTCTTAATCCGGGGGATGATATTTTTAAGCCAAGCGATTTCAATATGAATGCGCGTCTTCTTGTCAAACCCGTACATTTGACGGTGGGTGATTACAGCCTTGAAGTTGAACTTAGAAGTCAGCCTGACTCATACCTCAGCATTGTCATAAGCGATAGGGATTTCAGCCAACTTCCAGTACTTCCATAAAAGGAGGATGCTATGAAGATAATTTTATTACTGCCTACGCTTTTTCTTATGTTTCTTATTCCATATTGCATTACCGGAAAAGAGTCTCAGCCAGAGGTAATTCCCTTGAAATACAACAACTCTTTTTTTGTTAAAAATGTCGGTCAATATCCTGAAGATGTTCTTTACTGTTCCGATATTTCAGGTGGCAGGCTCTGGGTCAAGAAAGATGGAATTGTGATTTCACTTATTGAACCAAAAAAGAAACCAGAACCAAACTTCCCTCTTTTTAATGAAAGACCGATAAACAGACGTCTTGAACAGTGTGAACAGGAAAGAGTTATCAGCAATGTTTTTGTTCGCTTTGAAGGTATGACCTTCTCTGAAATACTTCCGGAAGATGAGCAAGTCACAAAAATTAACATTTTTAAAGGTAATGATTCTTCAAAATGGCATAGCAATATTCCCACATTCAGCAGGATCAGGATAAGCGATTCTTCAAATAATGTTCAATTGGCGCTTGATACAAAAGCTGACAACGGAGTTCTTTGGAATTTTGAGGGAAACGTCCATAAGCCAAAAATGACATTAGAAACGGCAAACAACGTAATGGAGTCCACGGAAAAGATAGAAATAATGACTCCTTTTGGTAATTTCGTTTTTTGGGTGGCAGAGAAGAAAAACAACTTTTCAGAAAATCATGCCAATTTTGATTCTAACCAGTCCCTTTTATGGGGAACGTATTTGGGTGGTTCGTCAGACGATTTTGGAACAAGACTAATATTGGACAGCGCAGGGGTTTTAATATTAGGGGGTTATACTGCTTCTTTGGACATCCCTACTCCTAATGGATACAGTCAAACGAAGGCAGATGAGTATGATATCTATCTGGCGAAAATGTCTGCCGATGGATCTTCCCTTTTATGGGGAACATATCTCGGCGGGAGTGGCGACGAATCTCTTTCTGCGTTTTCGATGGATTCTTCAGGGAACATCGTTATTGCGGGATCCACAACTTCGGCCGATTTTCCGGCCATAAACGGATTTGACGTGTCCCACAACGGCAATTCAGACATTTATATAGCAAAGTTAACAGCAGACGGTTCTTCTCTTTCATGGGGAACTTACATCGGCGGAAGCGGGGACGAATTTGATGTTCAAATCGGTTTAGATTCCTCAGATAATATTGTTTTTGGATGCACCACTTTTTCCGGCAATATGCCTGCAACAGAAGGTTATGACACAAACCTTGGCGGGGAAGACGATATGTTTCTCGGCAAGCTTTCCAAAAATGGCCTTTCCCTGTTGTGGGGAACTTATGTTGGAGGGAGTTCAGAAGATATATTTAGCGGCCTTAAAGTTACTTCAAATGATAATATTGTTTTCGGTGGATATTCCTTCTCTGAAGATCTTCCTTATGATTCCATCATATCGCCGCCAGTCAATTTGTATCCGTATTTTTATCTTTCCAAAATGACAGGCGACGGTTTGCCAATATGGCGGGTAAAAGGTCCATTCATATTCGGGGCAAATAATGGCTGGAGTTCTTTCTATTTGGGTTACATATTGGCTATTGATGCTTCTGAAAATATTATCATAGCCGGGTCCACGTCTTTTGGATTGCCGACGCCCAACGGTTACGACAAAAGTTATAATGGCTGCGAATGCTGTGACCGCTTCTGCACAGACATTTATGTCGCAAAGCTTTCAAAAGATGGTTCTTCTCTATTATGGGGAACCTATCTGGGAGGAAGCTTGCGGGATTCGGTGTATGCTGTGAATTTTGACTCTTTTGATAATATATTTATCGGAGGGATAACAGAATCAAATAATATCCCTGTCCCGGGCGGTTTTCAGCAAACACTAAATGGGCAAGCAGATATGTACATGGCTAAGCTTTCAAAAAATGGCTCAATGCTTTATTGGGGAACCTATTTTGGAGGTAGTGCAAATGGTGATGAATGGATTTCTTGTCTTAAGCGCGATCTCAGTGGCAATATCTATTTTATCGGGTCTACATTCTCTTTAGATATTCCCGTTCTAAATGGATTTAATGCGACTTATAACGGCGGGCTCAGCGACATTTATGTCGGAAAGATAACTGATCCTTATCCTTGCGGAAATTGTCCTTTAATAAACTCTTTAGTAAAAAAACAAGACCCCTTTAGAATCGTCGTAACTGGCGGTAGCTTCGATCAAGGAATTCAAGTCTATATTGGCGATGATAATACTCCTTGGGAAAAGGTGACAAGGAAGTCTTTAGATAAAATTGTCATCAAAGGCGGAAAAGAATTGAAGGTAAAAGTTCCGAAAGACACCGCTACAACTTTCCGCTTTGTGAATCCTGACGGAGGAGAAACAACACTTTCATGGCAGTGGCCTTAAGAACGATGATGAAATTTGCAGAATTTTGAAAGGAGGTCCGCATGATAACTGAGATTTCCAAAGAAAAGCTTATTGGATCCCCTTGAGAATCTGTGCAGCACACAACGCCAGAAATCTCATCTACCATCTTGATTGCCATGCAGTTACGACCATGTTAAGAGATCATGGAACAGCAGATGATTCCCCCAATAGCAGCAATGTTGTGGGCGGTGTGGAAAACCCGGAACAACATCGTATGTGTGGTAGTGTCAAGTATTTTTCGCACTTTCTGATAATCCTTATCATTGCTATGTTCTGAGCATTGTCCATCAGCCCGAGGGCTGATGGACAAGAAACGCGGGTCATCCCGCCTCCTGCCTTTCCACAGATCCCGGGCCGTAGATCCGATCCATGTCCATGTAGCGAACCGTTCCCCATTTGCAGGACGCAACGTGTCTGAGCCTCGCTGCGACGAGCATTAAGGCTGACTTCCCGTCGGGGAACGATCCGACAACGCGGGTTCTTCGCCTGATCTCCCGCATTATCCGCTCCATAGGATTGTTCGTCCTTATCTTCCTCCTGTGCTCGCTTGGGAAGTCGTAATAAGAAAATGTCTCGGAAGATCCTTCCCTGACTATCTGGGCAGCACTCGACAGCTTCATCTCCATAAGCTTCTGAGCGACAGCCGCCGCCTTCTTCTCGGCCTCGAGCCTGTCTTCCTGAGCGTGGATGGCCTTCAGCATCGCCGCAACTTCCCTCATCTTCCCCCTGGGCACCATCGTGAAGACGTTGCGGTAGAAGTGAACAACACATCTCTGCCACTTCGCATCGGGGAACGTCTCGGTTATCGACTCAATCAAGCCGAAACACTTATCAGAGATCACAAGCTTAACGCCCTTAAGGCCCCGTTTTAGAAGGTGGCGCAAGAACTCGCCCCAGCTCGCACGGTTCTCTTTGCCGCCCTCTGTCACACCAAGGATCTCCCTGAATCCCTCCCGGTTCACCCCTATCGCCACAAGGACAGAGACGTTGGCTACCTCTCCACCCCAGCTGCGCTTCAGATAGAGGCCGTCAAGGTAAAGGTAGGCGTACTCTCCCTCTATGGGCCGGTTGCGCCACTCTTCGATCCTCTCATACACCTTCTGGTTAAGCCTGCTTACCGTCGAAGGGCTTACCCTCGTCCCCCAAAGCGCCTGGGTGATATCCTCGACACGGCGCACGGATACACCAGCTAGGTACATCTCTATCAGCGCTTCCTCGACTGAACTCTCCCGCCTCTTGTACCTCTCGATGATCGCCGTCTCGAACGGGATCGTCCTCAGCTTCGGTATTTTCAGCGTAACTTCACCGGCCTTGGTCTCCAGCTTGCGAGTGTAGTGCCCCGCCCTGGTGTCCTTGCGGTTCTCGTCATGCTCGTACCTCTTTGCACCGCACAGATCGTCCGCTTCCGCGTCCAGAAGCCCGTTAAGCGTCTCCTCCACGGTATCCCTGACGATCTCCCCGAGGTGAGACTTGATCCGCGCCTCATCTATACGGATCACCTTCCCCACGTCCATGCCTGCTTCCTCCGGCTTACCGCCGCCCTTATCACGCTTATCTGCCATCTCTGGTCCTCCCTGCCGGCTTCCCGGCTTAAGTTTACCCTTCTCTGCAAAAGGGTTCCAGAAATGTGCGAAAAATATTGTACGTTATCGTATGTGTTCTGCCGGGTTTTCCAAGCCCGGTGGGAAAGCCAAGGGCTTTTCCATGGGGCGTCACCGTCCATAACCCACTCTTTTTCTTAGGTTTGGAATATCTTTGGCCTATTTTTCCTGCACAAATTCTTGTGAGGAGCCAGCTTATTGAGGTCGGTTTGCGGTTCAGGGCGAATTATCTGTTGGATAAGGTCGGTTACACCATATAAGGTGGTAAGCAAAATGTGGGCGGGGAGACATCCCTGCCTTTCTCTTTTCGGGCGATTCGTGAATCGCCCCTGCGATCAAAATTCAGCCATCGGCCTTTTTTTCGGGCACGTTGCAACGTGCCCCTACGGTCTTTATTCTATAACCACCGTCTTCACGTTGACGAATTCGCGCATGCCGAAGTAGCTGAGCTCGCGGCCGAATCCCGACGCCTTGACCCCGCCGAACGGAAGCCTCGGGTCGCTCTTCACCATCCCGTTGATGAAGACCGTGCCGACCTCCAGCTCGGCCGCCATCTTCTCCGCAACCTGCGTGTCCGACGTCCAGATCGAGCCGCCGAGCCCGAACCTCGACGAGTTCGCGAGCTTCATGGCGTGGTCATTGTCGCGGGCCATGATGAGGGGCGCCACGGGGCCGAAGATCTCCTCCTCGAAGGCGGTGTTGCCGGGCTTCACGTTGCCCAGGACGGTCGGCGGGTAGAACCAGCCGTCGCTTTCGGGTTTTTTTCCGCCCGCGAGGACGATGGCGCCTTCCTTCACGCTTCTTTCCACCTGCTGTTCAAGTTCTTCGAGGAACTCTCTCTTCGCGAGCGGCCCCACGTCTGTCTCCTCCGAGAGCGGGTCGCCCACCTTCAGCTTGTTCATCTCGTCAACGAACGCGTTCCTGAAGGAATCGTAAACGCTCTGCTCGACTATGAACCTCTTGGCCGCGATGCAGGACTGGCCGTTGTTGATGGTCCGGGCTTTCGCCGCGACGGCCGCGGCCTTCGCGATGTCCGCGTCGCCGAGTACTATGAACGGGTCGGAGCCTCCGAGCTCGAGGACGACCTTCTTCAAATTCCTGCCCGCCTTTTCCGCTATGGCGACGCCCGCCGCTTCGCTTCCGGTAAGGGTCGCGGCCTTAATCCTCTGGTCGTCCATAAGGGGTAAAACGTTTGAGCCCGGTATGAGCAGCGTCCTGAAGATGTTCTCCGGGAAACCCGCTTCCCTGTAGAGAGTCTCTATCGCCAGCGCGCATCCCGTCACGTTCGATGCGTGCTTGAGGAGCGCGGCGTTTCCCGCTATCACGGAGGGAGCGGAGAACCTGAAAACCTGCCAGAATGGGAAGTTCCACGGCATGACAGCGAGGACGAGCCCGAGCGGGTCGAAGCGGACATAGCTTTTCTGGGCTTCGGTCTCGACCATCTGGGGGGCGAGGAAGAGCTCCGCTTTTTCAGAGTAGTAGCTGAGCGCCAGTCCGCACTTCTCCAGTTCCGCGCAGGACTGCTTTATCGGCTTGCCCATCTCCAGGGTCATGAGCCTCGCGAGTTCGTCCTTTTTCTTCTCGAGGAGATCCCTGAGCTTGAGGTTAAGTACTTTCCTCTCCGTCAGGGTGGCTCCGCGCCACTCGAAAAAAGCTTTCTCCGCGGAGTCGACCGCCGCCGAGGTCTGTTCGGCGGTGAAATCGGGATATTCCCTGATCGTCTGTCCGTCGTACGGGTTCACCGAGATCATGTTTTGTCCTCCAAAAGAGAAGTGTAAGGGTATTTGCCATTTCAAGCAAGAAGTATTAGACTCCGCTCTGATGGTGAAGGTCCTGAGGGCTCGCAAATACGGGTTCTGCTCGGGCGTCAGGAACGCGACGCTAAGAGTGAAGAGGTTCGCCGCGACGAAAAAAAAAGGGGCGATCCTCGGCCAGCTCGTTCACAACGAGAGGGTCGTGGAAGAGATGGAACAGCTCGGCATAAAAACGGTCGAGAAGCTCTCCGACGTGAAGGAGCCGCATGTCATCTTCTCCGCCCACGGCGTCCCGCCGTCATTCTATGAAAAGGCAAAGGAAAAGGGACTGGATGTCATAGACGCGACCTGCAAGTTCGTGCTGGACATCCACAAGGAATCGAAGAAAGCTCTCGACAGGGGCGAACACCTCGTTTTCATTGGCGACCCCAACCACAGGGAGGTGACGGGCTACACCTTCGACCTGGGGAAGGATTGCTTCCATATCATTCAGAACCTCGGGCAGGCGGAAGAAGTCGACTGGAAGAAATATCCCGCCGTAAGGATCTTTTACCAGACCACCCTGAACGCCGACGAATACGAAGAGATCGCCAAGTACATCTCGGAACAGAACCCCCTGACCCACAAGGCGGACACGATCTGCTACGCCACGAAGAAGAACCAGCAGGCCGCCAGGGAGCTGGCCACGAACCCCGAAGTGGACCTGATCATGGTGATAGGCGGAAAGAAGTCGGCCAACACCAAGCATCTCTACGATATCTGCAAGAACCTGAAGGCCACCCACCTGATCCACGGCCTCGAGGACATAGACCCGATGTGGCTCCAAGGGGTGAAATGCGTCGGGCTCACCGCCGGCGCTTCGACCCCCGATGAGGCGGTGGACGAGGTGGAGGAGTACCTCACATCGCTTTGACATCAGAAGGTGATGTCAAAACGATGAATTGAAAAAAGCAAATTGAAAATTGAAAAAGCAAAAGTGAAGGAATGTTATTGATGCAATTTAGATTGTGGGGCTTCCGAAACCCGCCTCGCATCTTGCTTCAATAGCGTTTAGCGCCGTTAAAGCGATGAATATAAAATTGAAAAATGAAGGATGAAAAGTAAAAAATTGAGGAACTGCTAATTCATTCCTTTTTCAGTTTCCAATTTTCAATCTTACTTTTTATTTGCTTCCGAAGGAAGGTATCGCATCCGGCTCCCTCACATAGATCGGCGAGACTTCAACGTCTCCAGGGTCTCCGGACAAAAGCCTCGCGAGGGCTTCCCTCGCCGCCTCGACCGCCAGGTTGGGGTTTTCGAGGGCGCGGAGGTTCTCCGGCAGGTTTCCGCCGACAAGGCCGAGGTTGGCTCCGAGCGCCCAGTCGAGCCCCTCTATGCAGCTTCCCAGCTCACCGTACTTTATGACCGAAGGTTCCGAGAGCGGCGCGGTCTTTTCGCCGAGCTTGTCGAAGAACTGGATGTAGAACTCGCCTTTCCTGGCGTCGATCACTGCCGCTCCCTTGCCGTAGGGCGAGGGGAACCTTGCCAGGCATAACAGAGTTGACACCTGATAGACGGGGATCTTGAGAGCGGCCCTCAGGGCCAGTGCCACCGACAGGCCGACCCGGAGGCCGGTAAAAGATCCCGGCCCCGCCACCACTCCTACGGCGGACATGAGCTCCAGTGTAGTAGGGGGGGCAACCTGATCGAGTACGGAAGGAAGGCGGCCGGCGTGGTTCTTCGATATCTCCTGATACGAAGAAACGACCGAACCGCCTTCCCCGACTACCGCAAGGTTCAGGGACACCGACGAAGTGTCGATGCCGAGGACCTTTTTTTCAGACACTGAAAGCCTGGTCCGGCCTTATCAGCCGAACATCGCCGCTATCTTGCTGAATCCCGGGATGTCGTACCTTTCGCCCTTGAAAGCCTTCATCCAACCGATGATACACGCTCCAAGGAAGATTACAAAAAACAAAAGAGAAAGAAGCAGCAAGATTGATGAAATAAGAATACCCGCCAAGCCATGAAAAAGCCCGCTCCAAAGACCGGCCATCCCTAAAACGATCGAAAGAATAGTGCCAATAACAAAGAAAATTACCCATAGAATAAACCATACTATTGCTATTGCTAATCCTTGACGTGCATGGAAGTAGACATAATCCTTCTTCGGGTTGTCCCTCTTGTCCTTGTACATGAAGAATGGAATAAGGGCGAATATCCCGAAATAGGACAGGAACAAGTGAATGCTGTCATCGCTGTCATAAGGCTTATCTCCAATGGGCGGAACTGGTGGGGTTGTGTTTTGAACTTCGTCAGTCATTTGCGCCTCCTTCTAACATTCCAAAAACTCTTAACCCACAAAGATTATTTCACCATAAAAAGAATAATTGAATATGATGATAAAGTCAACTTGACAAACCGGTTCACTTACCAGATAATCGACAATGCAGTCAACAGCAGAGGGCTGCTGAAATACTATATTGTTCATATGAGGAGGGAAGAAATGAATCAATGCCCCAATTGCGGAGCCGGGATCAAACCGGGGACCACCAGATGTATGAAATGCGGTACAACATTTGCGCAACAAGTTTCTCCAGAATCACCTCCACCCTATCAGGCACAGCAGCCTTATCCTCCCCAGAGATCTCAAGAACAATTTCAATACCAGCAGGCCCAAACTCCACCAAAAAGTAAAATGGCATTCATTTTACTCGGTATTTTCTTGGGGACTTTAGGAATACATAATTTTTATGCGGGATACACGGGAAAAGGAGTTGTTCAATTATTAATATCTGTCTGCACATGCGGTTATGGTGCCATTATCTCCTGGATATGGGCAATTGTAGAAGTTTGTACCGTTACCGTTGATTCGCAAGGAAGACCCTTTTCTTCTTGAGTAGGATGGACTGGAACATTCCACCCTAGTAGTAGCTATCGAACTGTTTTTCGAAAGGGGACTAATATATGGAAGACCGCTCAAACAGATCGAAGATAGTATTAATAATGCTAGGATTCTCTTTGACCGCGATTGTCCTTATGACCCTTGCGGTTGGTGGCGGCTTGCTGGTTTTTGACCCGCCAAGGAATTTTATATTCTGGATCAGCATCGGCCTGATCTTTTCATTAGTATATGTTTGCGCAGTGGCCGGCGAGAACCTCGCCGTCTCCTTCTCCTTGAAGTTAAAACCCAGTGGTGCAACAATTGCCATCATGAGCGGGATTATTTTCCTCTCCATCCTCTCATTTATCCTTTGCACAGCAGTATATTCGGCTTTAACTGTATCTTCAAATGAAGTTGATATTGCTTTTGCAGTAGCAATGGTTGTTATGTCCTTCATTTTGCTGACAGTGACGGCTTCTATCAATGTTCGTGATCTTTGTCTTCAAGAGACTGAAAGACCGGCCATGGAAACCCGAGCTAAGCATGTCGATCTTGGAAAGTCGCTTATGCGAGGACTCTCCTTTGCAAGACATGCGAAAATAATTGATGATGGGAACCTAAAAGCACTCGCGGTCCTAATAAAAAGATTGGAAAGCATTCAAGTCGCGTTGGCTCATTCCCATGGCGGAGGGATTGGGAGTTGGGAGATAGGTAGGCTTCATCCTCAATATTCGGAGCAGGATGAACAGACTCTTCAGGAGAATGTTGCCAAGATTGTGCAGCTTTTGGAATCGATTGCCAAGGGTGGAAGCGATGAATCAGGAGCGATGATTAAAGAGCTGGAAAACACTGTAGATGTTGTTTCGAACAAGATAGAAGCGCTTGAGATATCATAGGGAGCAAACGATGGCTATACTTGATCTGATAGAATTTTTTGACGATTCCGGCGAGATCATGGTCCAAAAAATCCCATATGAGGGTTCTGGACAATTTCGACTGGGCAGTCAGCTTGTTGTCCAGGAAAGCCAGGTGGCGGTATTCTTTCGTGATGGCAAGGCTTTAGACAGCTTTCTTCCAGGAAGGCATACTCTTTCCACGGCCAATCTCCCACTATTAGGGAGTATAATTGGCGCTCCTTTTGGCGGCCAATCGCCATTTAGGTCTTATGTGTATTTCATTGCAACCAAAACGTTTATCAATTTGGGATGGGGGACATCATCTCCAGTTTTCTTCCGTGACAGTGATTTTAGGATGATAAATCTGAGAGCACATGGATCTTTTTCCATAAGAATGGTAAAGTACAGAACCTTCCTAAACACTTTAGTTGGGACTAGGGGCCTTGAAACTACATTCGCTATAGAAGAATTCTTTAAAAGCATGATCGTTTCAAGACTCAATGAAGTTCTTGGCTCAGTAATGAAGTCAATTCTTGACCTGCCCGTGGTGTATAACACGATCTCGCTAAAGACCAAAGAAGCCTTGGCAGCCGACTTTGACCAGTACGGTCTTTATTTGGTTGACCTGATCATCGAGGCAATTACTCCTCCTCCAGAGGTTCAGGAAATGATAAACAAAGCCAGCGGGCTTGCAATTCAAGATGTGGAAAGATACAGATCAATTGCGGCTGCAGACGCCATGAGAGACGCCGCGAAAAACCCGCATGGGATCGCTGGTGAAGGAATGGGAGCGGGTATGGGTCTTGCCATGGGGCTGGGCATGGCACAACAATTTTCGCAAAATTTGAATACAGTTCGACCAGCAGCCGATCCGGGAGCTTTAGGCCAACCGAAACTGACTTCTGAAGAGGTCAGGGAGAGATTAAAGCAGCTTAAGGAAATGATGGACGAAGGATTGATTACTCCTACGGATTTTGAAGAGAAGAAGAAGAAGCTTCTTGACAGCATGTGATGGTAATTGATTCTTCTAGATCAGATATAAAGTCGTTCGAATCCTTATCTGACCAAAACAATTGTCCGTTCTTGTAATGGGAGGTGTGAGATGAAAGACTTTTTAAGTTTCAGGAAAATGATTACACCGATTGTAATCCAGGTTATCTTCTGGCTCGGAGTTGTCGGATGTTTAATTACCGGACTGATATCGATGTTTGGCGGGGCATTTGTATTGATTAAGGGGGACGGATTTGGAGGTGGGAGATTCGCAGGTTTATTTCCCATCATTATTGGAATTCTTTGGATGGTTGTTGGCCCTATCATTGTGAGGATATACTGCGAGATCCTGATTTTGTTTTTCCGCATGAACGATACTCTGACGGAGATTAAAAACAATACCGCGAATAGGGTCCAATGAAGGGTCGAAAAGAACTCCTTTAGGACACAAGACTCAAGGTTAAATTGAGATCAGTTTTAGGTGACTCTCCTGTTTCTACCGGAGAGTCATCTCTTTTCTTGACTAATTGAATGAAAAGAATTACCTTGAAGGCATGGCGAAGAGGGTTATCGCGGTTTTCGGCAGAGCGGACGCCCTGAAAAACGAAACGGACTACACGGAAGCGCGCGAGGCGGGCCGGATCCTTGCCCGGGAGGGCTTCTCGATAATCAGCGGCGGGTACGGCGGTGTCATGGAGGCCGTTTCCATGGGCGCTCACGAGAAAGGGGGAGAGGCGGCCGGGGTAGTTTTCGCCTTCGAGCCGTCCAGAAGCCCCAACCCTTACCTGACAAAAGCCGTAGCGGCTCCGGACCTGTTCGAGAGGCAGAAGTTTCTGGTCGAGCGTGCGGACGGCTACATCGCTTTTCCTCCGGGAGCGGGGACATTATCGGAAGTTTGCCTCCTGTGGGCGCACAGGAAGTCGGGAGCCAAGAGAGAGGCCCCGCTCGCCCTCGTGGGAGAAAAGTGGAAGCGTCTCACGGGACTTTTGAGGGAAGAGGGAATTATTCCCGAAAATCTGCTACAATACGATTTCTGGTTCGGGAGCGGCGTCGAAGCCGCCGGTTTCATGGCTGAATACTTTAGAGAAAACAATAGTGCAGCCGGCAAGGAGCATTGTGAAAGAAGATAAGAACACCGCAGCGGAATCCCCGAAGAAAGGTACCATAAGGGATTACTGGGAAACCTTGTGCCTCGTCCTGATCTTCGTCCTTTTCGCCAGAACGTGGGTCTTCCAGAACAGCAACATTCCGTCTGGGTCGATGAAGAACACCCTTCTCATTGGCGACAGGCTCATCGTGAACTCGTTCGTCTACGGCCCTACTCTGACGGACCTGGAGAAGAAGTTCCTTCCCATCAGGGATATAAAGCACGGCGACATCGTCGTGTTCAAGTATCCTGGCAAGCCGGAGGTCCCTTTCATCAAGAGGGTCATCGCGAAGGCGGGCGATACGGTCTACGTGGTTCACCAGCACGTGTTCGTCAACGGCAGGGAACTCGACGAGCCCTACGCGGTGCTTCCCGAGCCCATAAAGAACGCCAAGGTGGAGCCCCCCGAACTTCCGCCGAAGGATCAGATCCCGCCGCTTCCCGACTACCTGAAGGATCCCGGCGCCTTCGAAGTGGAGACCTCGCCGGGGCGGGTCGATCTCAGGATCAAGTCCGACGGCGGCGGAGGGCAGCTGTTCAGGGACGCTTTCGGCCCGTATGTCATTCCTGACGGACACATCTTCGTCATGGGGGACAACAGGCTCAACAGCGAGGACAGCCGGTACTGGGGCGCCCTTGACGAGAAGATGGTGCTCGGCCGGGCATGGCTGATCTGGTGGTCGTATGAAGAGGGCGATTACGACTACCTGAAGAACAGCGCCAAGGACGTTGTGGGGAAGATCTTCAGGAAAGTGATCCATTTCTTCGATAAAACGAGGTGGTCCAGGATGTTCATGAGGCCCGCCTGATAGGAGGATAAGAGATGCAGCTCACACAGCAGGTGCGTGATTTTTTGGCCAAGAAGGACGAAGAGTTCCGCAGGCTTTACGAAAAGCACCAGCAGTACGAAGCAGAACTGAACACCCTCACGAGCAAGGGTTTCCTTTCTCAGGAGGATGAGCTGAGAATAAACGAGATCAAGAAGAGAAAGCTGAGCGCGAAGGACGGCATGCTCCTTATCGCGAAGAAGCACGAAGAAGAGTTGAAAGGCATCGGCTGATTCAGACGCTTCCGGCTCTGGCCGGGAGATTCCGGGGGAAGGAAGTGAACAAGTTACCTTTTGGCGAGCCGTCGCTGTCCGAGGACAAGGAGCTCAGCGAGAACCTCAGAAAGCTCGTCGAAAAGCTCACCTTCCTGGGCATCACGCTCAAGGAAGCGCAGAACGAGATCGAGAGGCTCTACATCGAGACAACCCTGAAGTCCCTGAACGGGAACAGAAGCCGAACGGCGAGAAAGCTCGGGATCCACAGGAACACCCTCAACGCCCGGATCGAGGAATACAAGATCGAGGGAGGTAATGAGTAGGCTATGGATGAAGCGCCCGAGAAGAGAACGGGAATGGCTCGACCACATAAAGGCGCTTTTTGACGCACCCCCTTCTCCGGCTGGGATTGGCGACGACTGCGCCGTACTGAAAAAAGATAAAACTTGCGTGACAACGGACGCCCTAGCGGAAGGGGTGGACTTCGAAAGGGAGTGGGCACCTCCAGAGGCGGTCGGGTGGAAAGCGCTGGCGGTAAACCTTTCCGACCTGGCGGCCATGGGAGCGAAGCCTTCCTGTTTCCTCCTGACCCTCGGCATCCCGCCTGATTGCCCTGACAGGTGGGTGGAGGGACTACTGGCGGGCACCGCGGCGCTCGCCCGGATAGAAAAGATAAAACTGATCGGCGGAGACCTCAGCGGAAGCAGAGGCGGAGTCTTCGTTTCCATCACGGCCTGGGGAACCCTTCGCGCGAAACCTTTGCTGAGGGGAAGAGCCCGGCCGGGCGAAGGAATATACGTCTCCTCGCCCCTGGGAGGGGCGGGAGAGGCGCTAAAAATGTTCGGGAAAGGAGCCCGGCTCAAGAAATTCGCGCTTCAGGGAAGAGATCCGGGCGCCGGCCTCCTCGACAGGTTCTACCGGCCTCCCTCGCAGTCCAGGCTCGGGAGAGTTCTGGCGGGAAAAAAGCTGGCCTCGTCCGCCATAGACATTTCGGACGGCCTGCTGCTCGACCTTTCCAGGCTGCTCGAAGGGACCGGGTGCGGAGCCCTGCTGTCGGCGGAAGCCATACCCAGGGCCGCTTCGGATAACGGGGATCCTGTAGGCCTAAGAAATGCCATGACGAGCGGGGAAGAACAGGTCCTCCTGTTCACCGTTTCCAAGGACAGGGAGCGGTATCTCCCGGGAGGGGGGAAAGGGATTTACAGGATAGGCTTCGTCACCCCGAAAAGAGGCATACGGGTCCGGGACGGGGGAAAGGTATCGATGGCCGGGCCTGCGGGCTTCGACCATTTCGATCGGTAAACCGCGGGCGATGACAATAGACACTTCGGCTTCCATATCCGTCTCTATGAATGCGCGGGCAGGACCATGAACGAGGAACGGCTCAAAGCCCTGCTGAAAAAAGCCCGGAAGGGCGACATGGAGGCGTTTCGTGAGCTTGTGGAAGAGACCAGGGATCGACTTTTCGGGGCGCTCAGGGCCATGCTGAACAGGGAGAGCGTCGCCGAGGAGATCCTGCAGGAAGCCTACATCGCCCTCTGGGAGCAGCCTTCGTCCGCGGGCATAGAGAAGCCGGGCGCCTGGCTCTACAGGTCATGCGTGAACAGGGCGATCGATCACATCAGGCAAAAGGACTCCCGCTTTACCGACGCCCTTGACGACCAGCCGGACCATATCCTAACCGGAGAGGAAACTCCGGAGATCTCGCTTGAAACGAGAGAGCAGGCCGAGATGCTGAACGAGGGCCTCGCCGCCCTTTCAGCGCGGGAGAGGACCGTTTTCGTGCTCAGCGCCTATCTGGGTTACGATTCTTTCGAGATCGGAGCGACATTGGGGGTCTCGCCGAGCACCGTCAGGAACCAGTACGCGTCGGCAAGAAAAAAGCTTGCCGCCTTTCTTAGCGGGGAAGGAAAATGATATCCCAGGAACTTTTGAGGCGGAGCGAGAACGAGTGGCGCCCCTTCATGGAAAAGCTCGAGAAGACCGTCCGGAGGAAGAGGCGCGTCCGCGCTGCCAGGAGGGCGGCCCTTGGGATAGCCGCGGCGTTCATGCTCGTGTTCATCGCGGTCAACCGGGAAGAGCCCCGGAAAAGCTATCTCTCGGCGAAGATACCTCTAAGGAACAGCCCTGTCCTTACAGTGGCAGGGGGCGGACGCGCGATAGAAAAGGACAGGGGCGTGTGGGTGGTCTGCGGGCCGGGGGTGGCGAAATGAAAAAAAAGGCACTGTCGGCGGTTCTTTTCATCGTCCTGCTGGTCCCGTCGGTATTCATAATCTCTAGAGAAATCGAGAAGCTGAAGCTTTCCCTCCGGCACAGATCAGTGGAGAGCGTCGCCCCCAGGCTGAGCGAGGAACTGACTTCAGAGGGGAAGATCGCCCTGGACGCGGCGGAGAACGCTCTTACAGTCGTCGACCGTGCCCAGGTTGTCGAAAAGATAGGAAGGATGATAAAGGAACTTGACGTTCCCGCGCGCCGTTTCGCGGTCGGAGCGACCCTTTCGGTCTTCGCGGAAAAGGGAAAGTCCCTCTTCAAGGATGACGAGAGGCTGACGGACATTGCCGATTTCATACAAGAAGCTAAGCCCGCTGAGAGATACGAGTGTGTCCTGGATCTCTACGAGGGCGGAAAAGGAAGCAGATCTTTAGGTCAGAGGTACCTTTTCTCCGTTACCCTCGGTGGATACGACCCGTGGGAGCGCAGGCTCGGGTTCGAGAGCATCTCTCTTGAAAAGAAGGCTGAAAAGGCCGGGGCAGTTATCTTCAGGGGAAGCGCCAATCTCGCGGAAGGCGCGGAGACGAACATCCTGATCCCCGCCGGGAGCGGCTCGCCCGCGGTGAGCATCTCGGTGACTCCGACCCTCCTTCCGAGCATCGAGAAGAACGCGGAGATCCCCTGATGCCGGGTTTCGTTTGCAGGATCGGTTCCTCCTCCGGAGATGTGGTCCAGCAGGAGATCACGGGGGTCGACGCGGCGAGCGTTTCGAAGCAGCTCGAGGACAAGGGCTACACCGTTTTTTCCGTAAAGCCTAAACAGCCTTGGGAGCAGTACCTCGCGATGTTCTCCCCCAAGCGGAAAAGCGTCAAGATGTCCACCTTCATTACATTCAACCAGGAGTTCGCCGCTCTCATCAACGCAGGTCTGCCCATCCTGACCGCCCTGGAACTGCTTCTCCAGAGGAAAAGGGCGCCTCTCTTCCAGAGGATGCTCGAGGATGTCAGGGAAGAAGTGAAGACCGGCGCCTCCCTTTCACAGGCGTTCGCGAACAGGGGGGATTATTTCCCGAAGCTCTACCCCGCGACCATAGCCTCGGGAGAGAGGACCGGGGAGATCGTCAAGGTCATCAAGCGTTATCTCTTCTACATGGAGACCGTGCAGGCCATCAAGAAGAAGATGACCTCCGCGATGATATACCCCGTAATTCTCATGACCATGACCGTAGGCCTGATAGTGCTGCTGATGACCGTGATAGTCCCCAAGTTCGCCACTCTTTTCGCCGGAGCGGGGGCCGAGCTGCCGACTATCACCAAAATCGTCCTGGGGATATCCTGGGTCTTCCAGAAAGGCTGGCCGTTCGCCCTCGCGGCAGCCTTCGCGTCTCCGATCATAATAAAAATGATAGGCTCGAAGCCGGAGGGCAGGCTGAAGCTGGCGAAGCTCAGGATGAAGATCCCCGTTTTCGGGACGAACATCCAGAGATACAACATTGCCCAGTTTTCGCGGACGCTCGGCACGCTCGTTTCCGGGGGCATCCCGCTCGTCCAGGCCCTGGACATCGTCGCAGACGCGATGAGCAACGAACTGTTCAAGGTCGAGCTTAAAAAGGCCAGGACAAAGGTCCTTGAAGGGGAAAGCCTCTGGGCCTCGCTCGAAGCGACGGGGATCGTGACGCCCCTCGCCATAGAAATGGTGCAGGTCGGGGAAGCCACGGGAGCTTTGTCGGACATGCTGGAACAAGTGAGCAATTTCTACGACCAGGAACTTAGCACCTCGGTCGAAAGGCTGATGGCTCTTCTGGAGCCGATCATGCTGATAATAATGGCCGTGCTCGTGGCCGTGGTGGTGCTTTCGGTCTACATGCCGCTGTTCAGCATGTACAACCTCGTGAGCGGTTAGGAGAAGAACTATGGCAGCGCACAGTGCGGACACACTCATAACATTGCCGATCAGCGACGGAGACCTTCTCAACGAAGAGAGGAACTCCCGAAGGCTCGCCGAGATGCTCAAGCTCCCATTCGTGGACGTCAAGGAACTGCACATCGAGACGGAGATCCTCGCCTCGATTCCGGCCGAGCTCTTCGCACGCTATTCCTTCATCCCGGTCTCCGACGACGGGGAGCGCCTGACGATAGTGACGGCGGACCCCACGGACGTCAAGATGCTCGACGACCTGGAGGTGTACGTAAGGAAGCCCCTCAACGTCCTGGTCGGGCTCAACAGCCAGATCCAGGATGTGCTCAAGAAGACCGAGAGCGACAAGAAGGTTCTTGACGAGGTCTCCGAGGACCTGAGGCTCCAGATCGTCAGGGAGGATGCCGAAGAGGGGGAGGAGGTTATCTCTCTCGAGAAGCTCTCCTCCGACTCGAGCCCGATCGTCAAGCTGGTCGATTTCACCGTCTACAACGCCCTTCAGAAAAGGGCGAGCGACATCCACATTGAAACCGGAGACATGGAAGTCCAGATCAAGTACAGGGTCGACGGAGTCCTTTACCCGGCGCTCGAGCCCATCGACAAGCGCTTCCACTCGACGATCATCTCGAGGATAAAGGTCATGGCGGAGCTGGACATAGCCGAGAAAAGGATACCCCAGGACGGAAGGTTCAAGCTCAAGGTGAAGGGCAAGAACATCGATTTCAGGGTCAGCGTCATCCCTACGATCCACGGAGAGGACTGCGTCATAAGGATCCTCGACAAGGAATCGACGAGCGAGGAGTTCAAGAACCTAAGCCTCGACGTGCTCGGGTTCGAGCCGGAGATAAAGAAGAAGATAAGGAGGCACGCGGCGGAACCCTACGGCATGCTCCTTGTCACGGGGCCCACCGGCTCCGGGAAAACTACGACCCTCTACGCGGTGATGAGCGAGATCCAGTCGCCGGAGTTCAAGATGATCACGATCGAGGACCCGGTCGAATACCAGCTGAGAGGCGTGACGCAGATCCCGGTCAACGAGAAGAAGGGCCTCACCTTCGCCAGGGGCCTAAGGTCGGTGCTGAGACACGACCCGGACAAGATAATGGTAGGGGAGATCAGGGACGAGGAGACCGCCAACATTGCCATACAGTCGGCGCTGACCGGCCACCTCGTCTTCACGACCGTCCACGCGAACAACGTCGTCGACGTCCTGGGCCGTTTCCTCAACATGAAGGTCGAACCTTACAATTTCGTCTCCGCGCTCAACTGCGTGCTTGCGCAGAGGCTGGTCAGGAAGATCTGTCCGGCCTGCCGCCAGCTGGTGGATTATCCCGATGAGGTTCTCAGGGAATCCAACATCCCCCTCGAAATGGCCAGGGGCCGGGAGCTGTACGAGGGCAGGGGCTGCATCGAATGCAACGGGACCGGATACAGGGGCAGGATGGCGATATCCGAGGTGCTCGAGCTCTCCGACAAGGTCAGGGAGTACATCATCGCAAGGAAGCCAAGTTCGGAGATCAAGAAGGTCGCCAGGGACGAGGGGATGGTGACGCTGAGGGAATCGGCGGTCAAGGCGTTCCTTCAGGGGGCGACCGGCCTCAAGGAGATCAACAAGGTGACCTTCATCGACGAGGCTATGAAATGAAGAACATACTCGAATACCTTCCCCCGGCCGTGCCTTCCGCATCCTTTCTCCTCGAGGACGGGATCCTCTCTGGAGTGAGGACCGAGAAGAAAAAAGCCTCGTTCAGATTCGTTTCCAAGATCAGCGAAACCGCTTTCGAGGTCTCTTCCGAAGAGTGGCCCCAAAGGGAGGAGATGGCTCCTGCGGTCGAACGGGCGCTGCTTTCGCTGGGGAACCCCGACAGGGCCGCGTTCCTCCTTCCGGACGTGGTTTTCAGGATGCAGGTGCTGGAGCTGGAGAACTTCCCGAAGAGCGAGGAAGAAAAGGAGAAGATCCTCCTCTGGCAGGCGAGGAGGAACCTGGGCCATCCGGTCCAGGACCTGAGGATAAGGCAACACCTTCTGGAGAAGGACGGCGATTTCACGAGGCTCTGGGCCGCCGCCGCGCCGAGAGAACTGCTCGCGGGCATAGAAAAACTCTTCTCCGACAGGGGCTGCCACCTCGGGTTCATATCTTCTCCCGTCATGGTCCTTCATCCGCTCCTCGAGAAAAAGGGGATAATGAAGTCCGACGGGCTGGAACTCCTGCTAAACATGACCTCGAAAAGCATCACCTTCCTCTTCACGAGGGACGGCTTGCCGGTCTTCTTCAGGACCAAGGAACTGAGGAGCGGCGACGAGACGGCCGACAGGTTCGCCCAGGAGATACGCCTCACGCTTGCTTTCCAGAGAGAGAAGCTGGGCAACGAGGGGCTGAAGAGGGTCTGCCACCGCGTCGCGGGGGACGACATGTTCTTCCCCGCGGAAGATTTCGATGAAGGGACCGAAGTGGTTTCGCTGAACGACATCTCGCCGGACACGGAAACGGACGGGATCAGAGGGTATTCACTCCTGCCTTTGCTGGCGTCGCTGGAGGAAGAGTGATGAAGACAGCGAAATTCAACTTCGCCGAACGGCAGTTCATAAACAGGAAAGTGCCCACCGCGATAATCGTCACTATAGGCACCCTCGCCATCGCGGGACTTCTTCTCGACGTCTTCCTGACGATCTGGAACGGCGGGGAGTACTTCAAGCAGAGGAACATACTGAAGGAGCAGGCGGAGGCGAAGAGCTCCCTCCAGGCGAGGCTTCAGGAAGCCGACAAGGAGCTTTCCTCCCGGGACGCCCCGGGACTCACCGCGGAAGCCCTGTACCTTCGGTCCGTGCTCGACAAAAAGGAATTCTCCTGGATGCTGTTCCTGGGCAGGCTCGAAGAAGTCAAGCCTTACAAGGCGACCATAGAAGAGATCAACCCCAAGGTTCTCAAGGACAGGACCGTCTTCGTCAAGGTCAAGGGGCTCGCGCAGCCGCGGGAAGAGATATTCAAGTTCCAGGAGAACATTTTCAGGAGCGAATATTTTGCCAAGCCCCGGCTCGTCAGGGAAGAGACGGACAAGCAGTCGGGATGGCAGTCCTACGAGATCGAGATGATCTATTACCCCGGAGGCAGGAAGTGAAATACGAAGAATTCCTCAGGAAATACTTCCTCAAAGCGTCGGCGGTCCTCCTCCTGGTCCTCATAGCGGACATATCGATCCTGGTGTTCGGAGTGATGAAGCTGGAGAAGAAAGCGGCCGGCCTCTCGGACAAAGCCGAGAAAGAAAAACAGGAACTCTCGAAGCTCGAGGAAAAGGTCGTTTCGAAGGAAGGCCAGGTCGGCAGGATCAGCGACGGAAAGCTCGTCATGAAGACGATTCAGGAGCAGATCTTCCAGAAAAGGTCCGACAGGTTCATCGCATTCCAGAAGGAGATCCAGGAACTTGTCCGGGAATCCGGGATGACCATCGACAAGTTCGATTACAAGTACGACGCAGTACCCAAGGACATCCAGAAGGACGGCTGGAAGAACGGATACATCGAGGTGGGGATGAACCTGAACCTCGAGGGTTCGTACCCCCAGATAAAAAAACTTGTATCGCTGCTCGAGGAGTCGGGGCATTTCATCACGATCGAGGGCATAGCCCTTTCGCAGACGAATCAGGGAGCGGCACTCCTGGACTTCAAGGCGGCGATAACCACTTACTTCGTTTACGATCCGGAGGAAGACATGAGCGGAGCGGAGAAATGACGCGCGCAAACCTTCTCGCTGTTATTATGCTTGTCCTCCTGATGGCCTCCTGCTCTGACGCTCCCGCGGGAAGGTCCCAGGAGCTGAAGGGCTTCCCCGGTGAAGAAGGCGCCTCCGGGAGGAAACCCAGGACGAAGAGCGCCGGGAAACCCTCGAGAAAGAGCACAGACTTCCCTTCGCTGAGCCTGGATTTCCTCTTCGGCGGGAAAGCCGGAGCCGAAAAAAAAGCGGAGGAGCAGCGGAACATCGTATCGATGGAAGAGGACCCCGCGGTCGTCGCCGAAAGGAAGAAAAACGAGGAAGAGGCCAGGAAGAAAGCGGAGGAGGCCCAGAAAAAGGCGGCGGAGGAAAGGAAGATAATGGAGGCGGAATTCGCGAAGAACCCCCCTCCTCCGGAACCACCCCAGATCAACTTTCAGTTCATAGGATACTACGGCCCTTCCGGCGGCCACATCGGGGTCTTCAGGAGAAGCGGGAAGGAAGACGAGCTTATCCTGAAGAGGAAGGGAGACATGATAGACAAGACATTCAAGATCTTGGAGATCGGCTACGAATCGGCAGAGATAGGTTTCGAGGGATTCGAGCAGACCAAGACAATTCCGCTTGCAGCAGGAGGAAAGTAAAGTGAAAAGGACCCTGTTTCTATTGATCATGATCTCCCTGTTCGCGGGGTACACCGGCTGCAGCGCGACTTCCTTCAGCAGGGGCAAGTATCTTCTCGAGCGGGGCTCGTACGACGAGGCCGTGAAAAAACTGGAAGAGTCCGTTTCAAAGAACCCCGGAAAACTGCGTTACAAGGCGCTTCTGGAAAGGGCGAAGCTGAAGGCGTCGCAGAAACACTTCACCGACGCCCAGCTCTACATTTCCAGGAAGGAATACGACAACGCCCTGAAGGAACTGCAGGTCACGCTTCTCTATGACCCTTCCAACCAGTACGCCCAGGACACTCTTCAGAACCTGGTCATGACGGTCGAAGAGGAGGAGAGGAAAGCGAAGGCGGGCCTTCTCAACCTGGAGGAACTCAAGAAGGAGGCCGAGAGGCAGAGCGCCGGGCCGATGATAGACCCGGCCTCGAACATCCCGCTGGTCCTCAAGTTCAACAACGCCACGCTCAAGACCATCCTCGACGCCATATCCAAGGGGTCCGGGATAAATTTCGTATACGACGAGAAGGCCGAGCTTACGAAGAAGATCAGCGTCGACTTCGCCAAGATAAACATGGAGCAGGCTCTCGACTACATCATGCAGCAGACGAAGCATTTCTACAAGATCCTCGATCCGCACACGCTGATCATAGTCCAGGACAGCAAGCAGAAGAGGGAGGAGTACGAGGAACAGGTCATGCGGACCTTCTACCTCTCCAACGCCGACGCGAAAGAGGTTTTCCAGCTCATGCGCACCGTCATCACGAGCAAGAAGATGGCGATGAACAAGGACCTTAACTCCATAACGATCAAGGACTCTCCGGAGACCGTCGCCCTCTGCCAGAAGATCATCGAGGCCAACGACAAGAGCGTCGGAGAGATTGTCGTCGACGTGGAACTGCTGGAGGTGAACTCGACGAAGCTAAAGACGCTCGGAATAGACCTCACATCCAAGAGCCTGACGATAGGGCCCGAATACAACATGACAAAGGACAAGGACGGCAACGTTACCGGAATGGGAAGCGGAGGGCCGATCCCTCTGGGGAAGATCGATTCCGCCTACAAGGGGCTCCTTTACGCCTTTCCGATCCCGAACCTCATAGTCAAATTCCTGATGAGCGACACCGACAGCCAGGTGCTCGCCAAACCGCAACTCAGGACCATGGAAGGAAAAAAGGCGAGCGTCCACATAGGCGACAGGATGCCGATCCCTTCGTCCACTTCCATCTATTCGAACAACACCGGGCAAAGCAACTATGTGCCGACTACGACCTACACTTATCAGGATGTCGGAGTCAAGATAGAGATCGAGCCGAGGGTCCACCACAACAGGGAAGTTTCTCTGAAGGTGAGTGCGGAGGTATCGTCGGTTACCGGGTACGTTTCCAGCGAATCATCTCTCACAGCCTCCCAGCCGATAATCGGCACAAGGAAGGTTCAGACCGAGATACGCCTCGAGGACGGTGAATCGAGCCTTCTTGCCGGACTGCTCAGGGAAGAGGACCAGAACGCGCTGTCCGGAGTCCCGGGGCTCGGTGACATTCCGATCCTCAGAAGGCTCTTCGGAACCTCCGATACTAAGAAGATAAGCACCGATGTGGTGCTCCTTCTCACGCCCCACATCATCAGGATGCCGAACATCACCCAGGAGGACATGAAAGCCCTCTGGGTCGGCACCGAGCAGCGTCCGAAACTCCAGGGCTACAGGGGCGAGACGAGCTTCATGCCTTCGCCGTTCGAAGGGGACGAGGGAGAAGAAAAGACGGAGGCATCCGGTGAGAACGCGGAAGCCGAAGGCGAAGAGGAAGCGAAACCCGAAGAGGGAGAGGGATCGGACAAGGAAGAAGAAGAGGCCAAGAAGGAGGACAACCCCAACAAGAACGCCAAGCTCCTGATGAATCCCAACAGCCTCAACGTCATAGCGGGGAAAGAAGCGGTCCTGAGCATCGTAATAGTCGGGGTCAAGGATGCCAGGTCCGCGCATGTGGAGATCGATTTTCCCACCGACATCGTTTCGTTCGAGGGCGCGGAAGAGGGTACATTCTTCAAGCAGGGCGGAGGCGAGAACAGCTTCAACTCGGGAGAAGGGCCTCCAGGCATGGTAAAGGCCGATTTCGCGAAATCGGGGGAAGCGAAGGCGTCGGGCTCGGGGCTGCTTATAAGGTACAAGTTCAAGGCGCTCAAGGCTGGCACGGCGAGGATAGGAGTCCAGTCGGCCCAGCTTGCGGATTCATCGGGAGGATCCCAGCCCCTTGCGCCGGTATCCTGCACCGTAAAGGTTACCGGAGGAGACGATGGAAAGAAAGAGACGCCGTGAGGGAGGCTTCACCCTCTTCGAGATCGGCCTTACGATCCTCGTCCTGGCCGTCCTTGCGATGGTGGCGTTCCCCACGGCCCAGTATGTCAACAGGCGCGCGAAGGAGATGGAGCTCAGAAGGAGCCTCAGGGACATGAGAAAAGCCATCGACGAGTACCACCGCTACGCCATGCAGGGCCTGATCATGCAGACCGACGTGTCCCAGGACTTCTATCCGCCGGATCTCGAGACTCTGGTCGAGGGAGTGACGCTGGCAGGCGACGCATCGGAGAGAAAAGTGCGCTTCCTCAGGAGGATCCCGATCGACCCCATGACCAATTCCTTCGAGTGGGGGATGCGCTCCACGAGAGACGATTCGGATTCCGACATGTGGGGGGGCGAGAACGTTTTTGACGTCTATTCCACCAGCACGGCTCCAGCGCTCGACGGCATCACATACTATAACGAATGGTGACCTCGATGAAAAAAAAGGAAAAAGGATTCACTCTGATCGAACTTATGGTGGTCATCGCTATCATCGGGATCTTGGTCAGCATGGCTGTTCCGACTTACAGGCACATAGTACAGAGGACGAAGGAGACGGTCCTCAAGCACAATCTTTTCGTGATCAGGGACGTGATAGACCAGTACTACCAGGACAAGGCGAAATATCCTCAGAGCGTCGCGGACCTTCAGTCGGAAGGCTATTTCAGGACCATACCGCTCGACCCGATGACAGGGGCGTCCGACTGGGTCGAAGTGCCGTTCACCGGCTACGAAGAAGGACAGCTCGAACCGACGGAGGGAGAAGACGCGATGGGCATCTGGGACGTCCACTCTGCCTCTGAAGAGGTCTCACTCAATGGCGAGACAAGATACTCGGAGTGGTGAGGCCGGCGCGACATTCCTGACGATCCTGGTCGTGCTGATCGTCCTGGCGGTGGCCCTCATGATGGCTGTAGAGCCTCTCAGCACCGTCATGCAGAGGGAAAAAGAGGAAGAACTTGTCTTCAGGGGAGAAGAGATATGCGAGGCGATAAGGAACTACCAGAAAGAGCACGGCGGAGCTTTCCCCCCGGAGATGAAGGAGCTGCTGAAGAAGGGTCAGAACAAGGTCCCCTACCTGAGGAGGCTCTACAAGAACCCTTTCGATCCGGAGGGAAAGTGGCATTACCTCGCCCCGGGTTCCACGACCGTTCTCATCAAGGATGACGGCTCCAAGGAGATACTTCCCGCCGGGGCAGCCGGACAATCCCTGCCGGCTTTCGGCTCAGCGGGACAGCAGGGCGGGTTCGGAAGCCAGCCGGGAGGCTCTCAGCAGCCTCCAAAAGGGAAGATCCTTCCTTTTAACCTGGAAGGGAAGGAGGGCCTTCCGATCCTGGGTGTCTACGCGAAATGGCACAAGCCCGCTTTCAGGAAATACCTCGAGAGCAACGAGATATCGGAGTGGTATTTTTCACCCCTTGTGATCCAGCCAAAGGCTCCGATCAACCTCAATCCCCAGCCGCCCCCGCCCAAAACCGATGGCCCCGGAGGACCGGCAAAGCCCGGCGGAATGGACGACGACTGAGGTCTGGGTTACCTGTTGATCTTGCTCCACAGCTCATCCATCTTTTTTTCAATTTTGGGGGTCATTTTTACCTCGTCGGGCCATTCTCGCTGGAAGCCTTCGCTCTTCCATTTTCTCGTGGCGTCTATGCCGACCTTGGAGCCGTAGCCGAGGAGGGGACTTGAGTGGTCGAGGACATCGACCGGGCCTTCGGCGAATTCCATGTCGCGTTTCGGGTCGATGTGGTTCAGCACCTTCCACGCGACCTCGGACGAGTCGTGGATGTTGACGTCGGAATCGACTACGACGATAACCTTCGTGAACATCGCCTGTCCCATCCCCCAAAGAGAATGCATGATCTTTCTCGCGTGGCCCGGGTAGCGCTTGTCTATCGAAACGAAGACAAGGTTGTGAAAGACGCCCTCGAAAGGCATGTGCATGTCGACGATCTCCGGGAACTGCTTCCTTAGCACGGGCACGGCGATCCTTTCGATTGCGTAACCCATGAACGCGTCCTCCATGGGCGGCCTTCCCACGATCGTGTGAGGATAAATAGGTTCTTTCCTGCGGGTCAGACATTCGACGTGAAAGACGGGATACTTGTCGGTCAGAGAGTAATAGCCCGTGTGGTCGCCGAAAGGCCCCTCGTCCAACAGCTCGTTCGGGTCCACCCACCCTTCGAGGACGAACTCCGAATTGGCGGGGACTTCGAGAGGGAGTGTCTCGCAGGGGACCAGCTCCACAGCTTTCTTCCTGAGGAAGCCCGCGAACATCATCTCGTCTATGTCGTCCGGAAGCGGCATCGCGGCGCAGAAGTAGGTCGCGGGATCGGTGCCAATAGCCACGGCGACATCTATCTTCTCTCCCCTCGCCCTTCTCTGCATCGCGTGTTTCGCACCGTGCTTGTGCGGGTGCCAGTGCATCCCGGTCGTTTCGTCCGAAAAGACCTGCATCCTGTACATGCCACAGTTCCTCTTTCCCGATTCGCGGTCCTTGGTGAAGACCATCGGCAGCGTGACGAACGGCCCGCCGTCCTGCGGCCAGCAGGTGGGGACGGGGATCTCTTTGAGGCTGAAATTTCCCTTTGTGAGGATCACCTCCTTGCAGGGGCCGCTCTTCACAAGCTTCGGGAAGAACGAAGAGATCTCAGCCAGTTCGGGGAGCATCTTCAATTTGTCGAGTAACCCCTGCGGCGCCTTGATGTCCATCATCGCGGAAAGCCTTTCGTCGATCTCCGCGTAATCCTTCAAACCCAGCGCTTTGAGCATCCTTCCGTGGCTTCCCAGCAGGTTCCCCGCTATCTTTATCCTGCTGCCTTTGACCTTCTCGAATAGAACGGCCGGTCCGCCCTCTTTGACGGCTCTGTCAAGAATGCGGGTAATCTCAAGATGGGGGTCCACCTCTTCGCTTATTCTGAGAAGCTTGCCGTCCTTTTCAAGCATGTCCAGGAATTGTCCGAGGTCGTCGAAAGCCATGATTCTCCTCCAGCAAGCGAGTTTAGCATGAAGGAAGACGCCGGGGGTAGCTGACGGTTGACTTTTTACCCGTTGTAAAGCAAAATACTCGTTCTGGCGCGGTAGCCAAGCGGTAAGGCAGGGGCCTGCAAAGCCCCCACCACCGGTTCGATCCCGGTCCGCGCCTCCACTTCTTTTTATCCATTCCATGTTCTATAATCTTGAGGGTGCCGGGGTGGCGGAACTGGCAGACGCTGAGGACTTAAAATCCTCTGCCTGCAAAGGCGTGCGGGTTCAAGCCCCGCCCTCGGCACCAGAAGTGCATGAGTACAATTGAAAAAGGAATATTGAAAAATGAAGAATGAAAAGTTAATGAAGGGATACTTCTTCAATTTTAATATTTTCAATTCTCAATTTTCAATTTTAAATGCCGCGAAGCGGCCCGCCCCGCCCTCGGCACCAGAAGTGCATGAGTACAATTGAAAAAGGAAGATTGAAAAATGAAGAATGAAAGGTTGATGAAGAGATATTTCCTCATTTTTAAAATTTACAATTTTCAATTTTCAATATTAAATGCCGCGAAGCGGCCCGCCCCGCCCTCGGCACCAGAAGTGTATGAGCACAATTGAAAAAGGAAGATTGAAAAATGAAGAATGAAAAGTTGATGAAGAGATATTTCCTCAATTTTATAATTTACAATTTTCAATTTTCAATATTAAATGCCGCGAAGCGAACCGTATTTTTCTTTTTGATCTTTTTTGAGCTCCCGGCGATCGCCTCCGGCCCCAGCGTCCTGCTTATAACGCTGGATACGACCCGCGCGGACCACCTGGGGTGCTACGGAGGAAAGAACGTTTCAACTCCAAACATCGACGCCCTTGCGGCGAAGGGCGCGCTCTTCGAAGAGGCACGGTCGCACTGCCCGCTGACGCTCCCGAGTCACGCTTCGATGCTGACCGGCTTGACCCCGCCCGCTTTGAACCTCAGGGTCAACGGGCTTGTCCTCGACAAGGGCGTGCCGATGATACAGGAAATGCTTGGGAAAAAAGGATACAGGACCGCGGCGGTCGTCTCCTCGGTGATCCTCGAGAGAACCAGAGGGCTGTCGAGGGGCTTCGACGTCTACGACGACCAGATGACCATGATAAGAAGCGGAGGGGGAGCCCCGGAGGAAAGAAGGGCGGAGGATGCAACATCGGCGGCGCTCAGGGAAATGGCCGGCGTGAAGGGGCCGTATTTCCTCTGGGTCCATTATTACGATCCCCATCACGAATACCACCCGCCTTCGCCTTTCGCGGAGAGGTTCAGAAGCTCGCCCTACGACGGAGAGATAGCTTACATGGACGAACAGATCGGCAGGCTCCTCGCGGGGTTATCCGAAAAAGGCCTTTTAAAGGACACGCTGATAGTCGTGACCGCGGATCACGGCGAGGGCCTCGGAGAGCACAACGAGCAGGTCCACGGCATCTTCCTTTACGAGTACGCGGTCCATGTGCCTCTCATAGTGGCGTTCGAGGGGAGGGTTCCTTCGGGGAAGCGCGTGAAGGGGCTGTGCGCGATTTCGGACATAACTCCGACGATCATGGACTTCCTGGGCTTGGAAGCGGACGGATTCGAGGGAAGGAGCCTTGTCCCGATTATAAAGGGCTCCGCTTTTGACGACAAGCCAGTTTACCTTGAATCTTACGAGGGATATTTCAATTACGGCTGGGCGCCCCTCAGGGGCATCATGGACGGAGAATACAAATTCGTCGATGCGCCCCGTCCCGAGCTATACAGGTACAGGGAATCGGAATACAGGAACCTCTACGCGGAACAGCCGGGAAAAGCTTCGGTCATGAGGGCTGCCCTAAGGCCGTATCCTCCCGCGAGGGACGCCGAAAAAAAGGAAATGGACGTCCTGCTTAGCGATCCCTCCAACGCGGAAACCCTGAAGCAGCTCATGAGCCTGGGATATCTTTCCGGTTCCGCGAAACGGCTGGATCAGCCGGGACTGCTAGACCCCAAGGAAGGCATCCTCATCGACGGGGAGCTGGAAAAGGCGGAAAGAGCGAGGAACGCCGGCAACCTGGACACGGCGCGCGGGATCCTGAGGAACATACTGAAGAAGAACCCGTCCAATTTCCGGGCGTATTCGATACTCGGTACTATATATCTTTCCGAGAACCGGCTGGAAGAGGCAAAGGCGTGCTTCAGGGAGGAGATAAGGCTGAAGCCGCAGGAGGACGGGGCGCACCTCAATCTCGGGACCGTCTACAAGCGTCAGGGCGACCTTGTCTCGGCGGAGAAGGAGTACAGGGCGGCGCTTGCCGTGAATCCCAGGATGGCCGAGGCCGCCGCGAACCTTGCCCGGATCCTCGTGGACCAGAAGCGCGGAGGAGAGGCGAAACTTGTGATCGAGAGATCGATCTCAGGGGGAGCCGCCAGTTCCGACCTCTATTTTCTTGCAGGCTCTCTTCACAGGACGGAGAGAAACCTCGCGGAAGCCAGGCAGTGTTTTCTGAAAGCCGCTGACCTGGACCCCGCCGATCACGTTTCCATAGCCTCCGCGGGACAGGTCGCTTACATGTCGGGGAACAGGGACGAGGCCCTTTCGCTTTACGAACGGGCGCAGAAGCTCTCCCCTTTGAAGTTCGAATACAACGCGGTGATAGGTTCGATCTACCTCGAAGACAGGAAGGACGGCGTCAGGGCGCTTCCCTATCTGAAGAGGGCTCTCGCCTCGGCGCCGGATGCTTCTGCCAGAAGGGAGATCGAGGCTCTCATCTCGGGGATAACCCCCCGGCAATGAATGACTGAAGATTCTGCCGATCGGTATTCAACGGCATTTCGGGAGGCGCGGGAAGATCCTACTCGTCCTTGAAGTAGATCGGCTGGGAAATTACCCCGTCGGGGGGATAATCCGTGTAACAGGGGTTCCCGGCTGAATTGTAGTACATGTACATTACCCTGAAGACCGGCTTGCGGTTCTTCTGCCTGACATAGAACTTGTCGTAGTCGGATGGAGAGGCGAGGAGAGACTTCGCCTTCGTGACGAGATTTCCGTCTCCGTATCTGTCCAGTATCCTGAAAACATACCTGACCGTTTCCGAATACGGCGGAATTTTCTTGCTGTATTTCATCACGGCGTTCTCTCCGGCGTTGTACCCAGCGAGCATGAGAGGGACGTTGCCGTCGAAGAATTTATCCAGGAACGATAGGAACGATGTCCCGGCCTCGATGTTCTGGTCGAGGTCCCAGGGATTGTCCTGGCCGAACCTCTTCGCCGTGTCCGGGATGAGCTGCATAAGTCCGACGGCGCCCTTCTTCGACAGGACGTTGTGCCTGAACCCGGATTCTGCTTCGATGAGGGCCGAGACCAACCGGACGTCGAGGCCCTTCCTGCCGCAGGCCGCTTCTACCTTCTTCTTGAGCCCCGCCTTTTCTTCTTTCGGTAGTTCGGGAAGGGCCACGCCTTTATCGGGAGTCCCTTTTTTTGCTCCCGATTCGGCAGCCGCCCCCTTATTGGTAAGGACGATGTTACCGTTGGAATCTCTTTCCATTCTCACTTGAGAATTCGTCAAGATTGCGGTGAAAAAAAGGAGTAGGAGAAGTTTCTTCATCGTTGTTTTCCCTTATGGAAGACGGCAAGTTGCCCGCACGCCGCTGAAATGTCGGAACCTCTGCTCTGTCTTATGGTTGAAGAGATCCTCATCTCCGCCAGGATGTCCTGAAAGGCTATGGCCTTGCGCTGGGTGGGCTTCTTGAAGTCGACATACGGATGTGGGTTGAAAGGGATCAGGTTCACTTTAACTTTAAGGCCGCTGCAGAACCTCGCGAGCTGCCTCGCGTCCTCCGGTTCGCAGTTAATGCCGTCGAGCATCACATATTCCAAAGAGATCCTTTCCCTGTTCTTTCTGGACGCGTCCTGCAGAAAACCGCGGAGATCTTTCAGGGGGAGCTCCTTAGCCGCGGGGATCAGCTTTTTCCGCGTCTCCTCCGATGCGGAGTGGAGGGAGATGGCGAGCTGGGGCATTCCCGGCACCGCAAGGTATTCTTCGAGCCCTTTTCTAACGCCGATCGTCGATACCGTGATCCTTCTCCTCGATATCCCCAGGCCGTCCGGATCGGTCATTATGCCCAGCGCGGGCTTCAGGTTTTCCAGGTTCAAAAGCGGTTCTCCCATACCCATGAAGACGACATTATAGCTGTTGTCGTCGAGGCCGCACTCCCTTTCCAGGACGAACGGCTGGCCGACGATCTCCCCCGGGGTCAGGTTCCTCGTGAAGCCCATTTTTCCGGTAAGGCAGAAGGCGCATCTTACCGGACAGCCGACCTGCGTCGAGAGGCAGAGGGTCACTCGGCCGTTCTGCGGGATGTATACCGCCTCCACGCTGAGGCCGTCTCTCAGCAACAGAAGGAATTTCTTCGTCCCGTCGCGGCTTTCGAGGACGCTCGCAACTTTCGGAAGTTCGAGGCTGTATCGCGCCGCGAACCTTTTCCGGAAGGAGGCCGGGAGCGATGTCCAGGAACCCGGATCGACGTTCCTTTTCCTGTAGATCCACCTGTAGATCTCCCTCCCCTGGAAAGGCTTCAGCGACATCTCCGATGCGAGGTTCACGAAGCGGGATTCATCCATCCCGAAGATGTTCGCGGGATCCGTGTTTTCAGCTGCCGCGCGAGTTCCCGTCATAGACAGCATTATAAGTCACGGGGGGCCAAAGTTCAAAAAAGTCACGGGTTGGAGTAAAATAAACTTTAGGAGTGCCGAATGAAAAAAGTCCTTATTCTTACAATGGTAGCCCTGTTCCTGCTTTCCTGCGGAAAAAAGGGCAACCCCTACCCCAAGAAGTCCCTCCACGACCAGGTCGGGAATTCCGCCCCCGCGGAGAAGTGATAGGATGCTCGAATTCTTCAAGATGTCGGGAGCCGGCAACGATTTCATCCTCGGGGACAACAGGGCTCCCGTATGGGATTACTACAGGATGAACCGGATGGTCCCGGCGATATGCGCCCGGGGAACGGGCGTCGGCGCGGACGGCGTGATCCTTCTGGAGAACTCGAAGAAGGCGCGCTTCATGATCCGCATTTTCAACAGCGACGGGCTGGAGGCGGATTTCTGCGGGAACGGCCTGAGATGCGCGGCCCGGTACGCCATGCTGAAGGTAATCGCGGGAAAAAGGATGACCATCGAGACCAGGGTCGGGGTCGCCGAAGCAGAGCTCACTAAGGAGGATGAAGTGCTTGCGACCTTTCCCATGAAGGCCTCCGCCCCCGAAAAGATGGAACTCGACGTGAGGGGAAAGAAGGTGACAGGGTATATGGTCCACGCGGGCGTGCCCCATTTCGTCATCTTCGTCAAGGATGCCGGGCTTGTCCCCCTCATGGACCTCGCCCCGGCGATCCGCTCGCATCCGTCGCTGCCCGAAGGAGGAGCCAACGTGGATTTTCTCGAGCACGGAAAGGAACCTTTTCCCTACAGGACTTTCGAGAGGGGCGTCGAGGGAGAGACCCTCGCGTGCGGTTCCGGAGCCCTTGCGATCGGATGGCTCCTCAGAAGGAAATTCAACAAGCAGGGTCGTTCAAAGCTTCTCACGAGGTCCGGGAAGATCCTTGAAGTCGATTACGAGAAGGAGAAATCGGCGCTCGTCGCGGCTTCCCTGCGCGGAGAGGCGAGATTCATCTACAAGGCGTCGCTTTCCGACGAAGCGATCAGGGAGTTCCTGAAATGAAACTGGCGGAGGTTTTCGTTGCGGGGGTGTTTTTGCGCTCCTTCCCACCTGCGGGACGGTTTTTATCCGGAGGGTGGAAAACGTGTTCTCCTGTTGAATTCTCGGAGATAAAGCAGGAATATTTTGGCTTGGGGAACAGGGAGGCGTTGCATGGCCAAAAAGGATAAGACCGCGGGGGGGATCGAAGAAGTCATAAAAGAGCTTGTCCTGTCGGCGAAGGGGCCCATGTTCTACATGAACCCGGAAGCGAATTTCGTCATGGGCAACGCGGCCTATCAGAAGGTCCGGCCGGCTGTCAGGGCGCAGGTCCTGCACAGACATGCGGAAGCCGAAAAGCTTCTGAGGCTGGCGGCCGGAGGATCCCCGGTATCGAGACAGGGAAAACTGTCAGGGGACGATTACCTCCTTACGCTGGCACCCGTATGTTCGGGGCTCAAAGGCAGGTATTTCATACTGGGATCGCTGACGAGGCATTACGCCGCTGAAAGGAATGAAGGACAGGCCTCCGAGAGCAGCTTCCTTCTTCGCACGATGGCGCACGAGCTCAAGACCCCCCTCTCGAACATATTCCTCACGCTTGACCTTCTGATAAACGAGTGCGGCAGGGAGAAGAAGGACGACAACAGGACCAAGATGCTTCAGAGGATGAAGAGGCAGTCGTTCCAGCTCATGGAACTGATAGACAATTTCCTTGACATGGCCAGGTCGAAGGAGGGGCTGTTCGAACCTATGTTCGAGAAATTCGAACTGTCGGAGCTCATCGAAGACGTCGAGGAAACGATCAGGCCTTTCACCTCCGGAAGGGGCCTAAAGTGGAAGCTCACGAAGTCCTCCTCGCTGCCGAAGGAGATCGAGAGCGATCCCGAGATGGTGAAGAGGATCCTCCTCAATTTCCTGAGCAACGCCTGCAAGTTCACCGAGAGCGGGACCATCTCGATGGCTGTCAGAAAGGTTGCCGGAAGCGTGGTCTTCGAAATATCCGACTCCGGCTGCGGAATAAGCCGGGAAGACATGGAGACGATATTCGTGCCGTTCACGAGGGGATCGTTGATCGGCACGAGGGCTTCGGGCTTCGGCCTGGGCCTTTCGATCGCCAAGATGTTCGCCGACGCGCTGAAAGGCAGGATAGAACTGGAATCGGAGGTGGGCCGTGGATCCAGATTCACCCTCGTCCTTCCCGCGCGGCATCATGGCAAAAAAGATTGAAGACATCAAGCTGAAGATCAGGGGAAAGGCCGGAAGGTTCCTCGAGCTTCGGGAGGCCGAGGTCCATTATCACTTCACGGACGGAACGCGAAGCCCGGCCGGCAAGATCGAGTTTGTCGAGAGAAGAGGCGTAGACTCCGTAGCCGTCGCGGTATTCCGCGTGGAAAAGGGCAGGACGCTCATCGCGCTGACCGGGCAGGTCAGGGTCCCGGCGCTCAGCAGGGGCGCGAAAGAGCATGGGGGAAGGCTGTTCCTTCTCGAAACCGTCGCCGGAAGCCTTGAACCGGGAGACATCGGAAAAAACGGCGCGCTCCGGCGGGCGGCTGCCGAGGTCTACGAAGAGGCTGGTTTCAAAGTGGAGCCGGGGGAGATCATTTCGCTGGGCGCGCCTTTTTACACTTCGCCGGGCCAGTCGTCGGAAAAGATCCACCCTTTCGCCGTGAAAGTGAAAAAAAGCCGAGCGTCAAGGCCCGAGGGAGACGGATCGCCGCTCGAGCAATGCCTGCCTCCGATGAGGTTCCATCCTGTGGAAAAGGTCCTGGAAATGGCGCGGAAAGGCATTATCAGCGATGCCAAGACGGAGATAGTCGCCGTCAGGCTTGCGGTCAGGCTCGGGCTCCTGGTGACGTCAGGCTGAGCCAAACGTCAGGAAAATGACGGCGTCCGTTCTTCAGGGGATTAAAAAAAGGCCTGATGGTGTTTGTCAGACTTCGGAGAAAGCTCCCGCGCCAATGTTCATTTTGCCGGAGCGGATGAAGGAAATGAAGGTCGCGTTTCAACAAATCGAGGGCAGGGTCATGGGGTAGTCGTCCCTTACTACAGATTCCTCCACCAGAGCGGGGAGCTTGGAAGAAGGGTGGATCTGCTCAACGAAAGACTGGGAAACTGTTCAGTGTGCCCGAGAAAATGCGGGGTCGACAGGCTTGGAGGAGAACTTGGAGCATGCAGGACGGGAAGAAGGGCGATGGTCGCCTCCTTCTGCGTACACCGGGGTGAGGAGCCGTGCATAAGCGGAAACATGGGTTCCGGGACGGTGTTCTTCGCCGGCTGCAACCTCGCGTGCATCTACTGCCAGAACTGCGAGATCAGCCAGGAGTGGGAAGAGGGAAAAGGAGAGGTCACTCCCGAAGGGCTGGCCGGGATCTTTCTCGAGCTGGAATCCCGAGGGGTGCACAACATCAACTGGGTCAGCCCCGGTCACGTAGTTCCTCAGGCTGTCGAGGCTCTTTCCCTCGCCGCGCAGAGAGGCTTTTCCCTGCCCGTAGTGTATAACTCGAACGGGTATGACGATGCGGGGACTCTGAAGCTTCTCGATGGCATAGTGGACATCTACCTGCCCGACATGAAGTATTCCGACGACGGCGCCGCAGAGGAGCTTTCCGAAGTGAGGGAATACACGGCGTCAGCGAAGGCGGCGATAAAGGAGATGTGGAGGCAGGTCGGGGATCTCGAGACCGGCGAGGACGGCGTCGCAGCTAAAGGCCTCCTGGTACGCCACCTGGTCCTTCCCGGCGGCATGTCCCAGAGCGCCGAGGTGCTCAGGTTCCTGAAGGAGGAAGTGAGCCCGGATGTCGCGGTGAGCCTGATGGCCCAGTATTACCCGGCGCATCTGGCGGAAACGGACCCCAGGATAGCGAGGCCCCTGGCCGTCGCCGAGTACGAGGAGGCCCTGGACCTGCTGGACCGCCTCGGCATCGGTAACGGTTATGTCCAGGAGCTCTCGGCCTCCGGCAGCTACCGCCCCGATTTCTCGAAGGACGGACATCCATTCGAGCCATGAAGCCGCCGGATCTGAAAGCGGGGATCGAACAGCCGGTTATTTCCCTTGAAAAAACTTCTCGGCAGCCTGTTTTTTCAGACAAGGCTATTTTCTGAAAAGCAGCATGGCGTCGCCGTAAGAATAGAACCGGAAGCCGCTGTCGATGGCGTCCCGGTATGCGGCGAGCATCCTTTCCCTCCCCATGAAGGCCGAAACGAGGACGAACAGCGTTGAGCCGGGAAGATGGAAATTCGTGATCATCGCCGAGACGGTCGTGAAGCGGTACCCCGGTTTTATGAAGATGGAGCTTTCATAGGTCCCGGGCTTCATCCCTCCAAATCGCGACCCCTGATCCTCCAGCGTCCTCACTACAGTCGTTCCGACCGCCACTATCCTTCTGCCGCTTTTCAGCGCGCGGTTGATCTGTTCGGAGGCTTTCTCAGGGACGAAATACCTCTCCGAGTGCATCCTGTGGTCGTCGATGTTCTCAGCGACGATGGGCCTGAAGGTCCCGAGGCCGACGTCGAGCCTTATCTTCGCGATCTCCAAGCCTTTCTTTTCGAGGTCCCTGAGCACCCTTCCGGTAAAATGAAGGCCGGCCGTTGGCGCAGCGACCGAATAACCCTGTCGGGCGTAGACGGTCTGGTAATCCCTCCTGTCGCCCTTTTCGTCCTTCCTGCGGATGTAGGGAGGCAGGGGCACATGGCCTGACCTTTCGATCAGCTGCTCGACGTCGCATCCGTCGAACTCGACCTCCCTGAGGCCTTCCTCAAGTTCTTTCGTGATCCGCACGCGGGCTCCGCCTATCGTGAAAGAGGAACCCGTCTTGAGCCTCTTGGCGGGCCTGGCCATCGCCTCCCACCTGTCAAGGGTTTCGAGAGGCCGGAGAAGGAGCAGTTCGCACTTCCCGCCTGTCGGCCTCTTCCCGAAAAGCCTCGCTTTTATTGTCCTGGTGTCGTTCACGACCAGCAGGTCGCTCTCTTCAAGGAGCGACGGAAGCTTCCTGAATACCGAGTGAATGCTGGTCCCGTCGGCTTTCATGACGTAAAGCAGGGCCGAATCCCTCGGTTTCCTCGGTTCCTGCGCTATCGAGCTTTCGGGAAGTCGGAAGAAAAAATCCTTCAGTTCCATTCAGCCTTTGAGCCTCGTTTCGCGGTACTCCTCAAGAAATCCTGCCGCGTCGTCTGCCGTCCCGACATATCCGTCTGTCTGCGCGTCGGAGAGCGCCAAAAGGGCCCTGCCGAGCTCCGGACCCGGCTTCTCCAGACCGAGGATCGACATCGCCCTGAGGCCGTCCAGAAGTTTGGGAGGGGACATTATCCGCTCTCCCTCCTTATCTATCATTTCCAGCATTCCAATGCAAAAGGAACGTATACTAATTTTCTCAGGCGCAGCCCTCTCCATCGAGCTGAAATCGAGAAGGCTCAGCAGGAGCAGGAGTTTCGAGTTTTCGGCCGCGTCCCTTATCAGGCGCCTCCTGGCTGGAACGGAGGGCGAGCCTTCCCCGTGGAGATGGAGAGGCCTCATGTGCAGGATGCACAGAGAGGCGACGTCGTTAGTGACGGCATTTGAAAAGCGCAGGCGCGACATCGATCTGCTGGCGATCTCCGCGGACGATCTCTCGTGGCCGAGGAACCTTATCCTGCCTCCATCCCTCGACATGCACGCAGCCTTGCCGGCGTCGTGGAAAAGTATCGCAAGCCTCAGCTTCACGAGGTCCTCCCCCCCGAGGCCTGAAAAGAGAGGATCGTCAGGGGAGGAAAGTTCTTCGTCGAGCAGCCGGAGCATATCGAGAGTGTGAGAAAGCACGTCGGTGCGGTGCGGCGCGCTTTGTCCGAGTCCGGCGATATTCTCCAAATCGGGAAAAAGCTCGAAGAGGACGCGGTCCTCGGCCATCTCCCTGAAGGCTTGCGACGCCGTTATTCCGGCCGCCGCCTTGGCCAGTTCAGCCTGTATCCTCTCGGCCGCGACATCGCCTAGCATCCGGGCATTTTTCCTGCAGGAGTCCCTGGTGGCAGGGTCCCAGGCGAGGCCCGGGAAAACGGCTCTCATCCTGTAAGCCTTGACGATTCGCAGGGGGTCGTCTTCCATGGAGCGGGGCGAGCTTTCGCGGAGGACCATGGTTTGAAGGTCCGGCAGCCCGCCGAGAGGGTCGGCGAGTGTCATGCCCCTCAAGGAGACCGCCAGAGAGTTCACGGTGAAGTCCCTCCTCCGAAGGTCCCTGTCGATAGAAGCCTCGGCCAGCTCGGAGAAATCGAGGCCCCCGCCTGGAACGGGGACGCGGTAAATGACAGCGTTCCCTTTGCCCAGCTTGATGGCCCGCGAGCCGGTAAGTCCCGCCGCCTTTCCTGCGGCTTCCGCCGGACGTCCCGCGACGAAATCGAACTCGGCCGGAACCCTTCCGAGGGCGAGGTCCCGGATCGCTCCGCCAACCAGGTGAAGGTCCTCGAATTCGGTCATGTTCTCTCGGAGGAGCCGGACGACGGAGATCCCCTTGACGCCATGGATTATCTGATCTTCTTTTGCAGTTCCCGCTCTTCCGGATATCATCTTTTTCCCGCGAATAACGCTCAGTAGAGGCATCCTTTTTCCCGCACAGGCGCTTTCCTCCGCGCGACGAGGAGCCTATTCTACAATAAAAAAGCCGGCTTCGAAGAGTGGACGGGCGGAAGAAGGGAAGTAAAGGGAATTCCGCCGTCTATTCCCTGTACGATATTGCAGTATTGAACACGCCGTCCACGACACCCGACATTTTATCGTAATCGAGAGTCTCCGGTGTGTCCCTCTTCGTGTGATAGTTCTCGTTTCTCATGAAAGCCGTGTCGGTCAGGATGACTCCGGGGCAGCCGTGATCCCAGTAACTGCGGTGATCCGAGAGATCGACGCCGATGATGATCGGGCCGCTGTAGCTGATCACGCGAACTCCTCCGGCCCCCCTGATCCCCGCCTTGAGGTCCCTGGCAAGCATCCTGTCCTTCCAGCGGCCCCCTATTGCTATGAAGTTTCCCTCCATCGGGTAAAAAAGGCGGATGAAGAAATAGGGCCATTTCTGCCTGCCGGAATAAAAACCGATCATGTTCAGGGATATCATTCCCTTCATCCGGACTCCGCCGTCAGCGAGGCTTTTCGCGTGAATGGAGCTTCCCATGTTGGGCCCGGCGAAGTACGGAGGTTCCAGGTTGGGATATGCCACAAGCTCCACCGGGACGGATGGCGGGGTCCTTGAGAAAAGCCTGCTCAGTTCCAGAAGGCCGGCCACACCGCTCGCGTTGTCGTCCGCCCCCTTGATGTCTCCGTACACGTCGTAGTGAGCGCCTATTATCAGGAGCTTTCCGGCATCGGGCCCGAATCTCGCGATGACGTTCCTCAGGTTATTCTCCGTCTCCTTCCATGTCTGGGATTCTACTTCCGCGGTATACAAGGAGAAGGTCTCTTCTATGTAGTTGGCGGCCTTGTTAAGGCTCGCAGGATTGGCGCAGTTCCTCCCCGGGCATTGCTCCGCCAGGTATTCCACGTGGCTCCTGAGAATAGCCGGGTCCGACCTGAACGCCTGCTCGTAGGGAGTTTTCCTGAACGAGGCCTGGCGGATCAAAAGGCCTGCCGCGACAGAACAGGCCGACACCAGGAGGAGGAAGGACAGGGCGTATCTGATCATTTTTCCGGGCCCGATTCCCTTTGCCATTCCTCAACCTCCGCTCAATAATACAAGTTTATCACGAACCGGGATACAATCAAGAAGAAAGCCGGACGGACAAAAGCCTTTCGGCCCCGGATTCCTTGACACGGACGGCGGTATTGATTGAAACTAATTCAAGGGAGGGTCATGGCCGAGTATCTCTTTCTCGATATAGGCGCGGAATGGGACCTGGCGTTTCCTTTCAGGGAGGCGGCGCGGGTGTACCATTCCTTCGAAGAGGTATTTCCCCAGCTGATCGAGGAAGCCGTCGACCTTCCGGCGGTCTTCGAAAAGGGCGCGAGCGACGATCGTCCCCGCGTCGTCCTCAAGATGACTGACAATTCTGCCTTCGTCGGTTTTAACTCCTACATCCAGGGGCAGGGGGAGATAGCCATTTTCCCGCTGGCCCCCATCCTTTTCCGAGGGGGCAGGGCCTGGGCCAAGGCCGTGCTCATCCACGCGGGAAAAATATCCTTCTCCGTGAACAAGGAGGTCTTGGGGGAACTTGCGGATGAATGAGGGCGACTGGCTTCTGGCGGAGAACGGGTCGAAGCGTTTCGCGGTGCCCGGGAACTCCCTTTGCGAGATGGTGTCAGGCGCGGATTTGATCTCGCTGCCTTTCTCCGGAGAGTTCATCTCAGGGGTCATACTGCACGGCGGGAGGGCGGTTCCCGTCTTCAGGGACGAGGCTTCCGGGTTCGGGATGCCTTCCGGGGATCTGATGATATTGGACCGGGAAGGAGACCTGCTGGCTTTGCCGGTAAAAAGAATAGCTGGATTCTGCAGGAGCGCGTTCCCCGGGGAAAAGGAAGTCGTTTCGGATGGCATGTTCAGGGGAACGGTGGGGGACTGCGACGGGACGGCCGCGGCACTCGATGTCCCGCTCCTTTACAAAAAAGCGGGCTTCATTTAGAATATACGCTTTAGGAATGTGGAATTGACCGGATAGGGGGTCAAGATGCCCAAGAAGATCTTGTTGGCCGATGACAGCGTAACGATTCAGAAGGTAGTGGAATTAACGTTCTCGGAAGGGGATTACCAGGTTACCTGCGTCTCCAACGGAAAAATGGCGGTTGACCAGCTGAACGCCAACCGGCCGGACATAATCATCTGCGACATAATCATGCCCGAACTGAGCGGTTACGATGTCGCGGAACTGGTGAAGAGGAACCCTCTCTACCAGGCGATCCCGGTGATCCTCCTGACCGGGACCTTCGAACCCTTCGACGAGGACAGGGCGAGAAAGAGCGGAGCCGAGGCCTACGTGACGAAGCCGTTCGACTCCAAAATGCTGGTGGACAAGGTCGAAAGCCTTCTCGCGCAGAAGGTCCAGTTCCAGGCCGTACAGACCATCGCCCCGGCGACCATCGTCCAGGGAGGAAAGGAGTACGAACTTCCGGGCGTTGTTTCAGACGAAGCGGTGAGGCAGATGGACGCCCAGATCCATCAGAAACCTGGCCTGGAGAATTACGACTTTCCAGATTCTCCGGTGATAGACGGGGAACTCCCGGCAGTCGCGCCTCCTCCTCCGGAGGAATCCTCGTTCGAGTCCCCGGTCGTCGAAGACCTGGCGATGCCTGCAGATAAGGGGGAGCCGGAAGAGCTCAAGGGTTTTGACGCGATAATGGAACCGCCCGAACAGCAGGATATCGAGCCGCCAAGCGCTCTCGAGGTGACGGCTTCGTCCGTTCCCGAGGGGACCGAAGGTTTCAGGACGGAGATTCCGCCTGAACTCCCGACTTGGCAGGAGCCGGAGCTTCCGGAAACTGCTCTCTCGCAGGAAGCCGTGCAGCCGCCGGAAGTCGCCGTCGAGCCTCCGCCCGTGGAAGAACCGAAAGAAGAGTTCCTTTCCGCCGAAATTCCCGGGCCGGAAGTTCCCGAACCGAAGATAGAGGAAAGCATGATCCCCGACCTGCCCGAGACCGGGGCCGTCGAATCGGACATAAGCATAGGTGAACTTCCGGCAGAAACCCCGTCTGCAGTAGAAACACCAGCCGTGGATGCGGTCAAGTTCTTCGAGCCGCCGGTTTTCGAAGCTCCGCCCGCGCTGCAGATGGAAGAATCCGGGATCGGGAGCGGCGAGGAACCCAAGGCTTTCATGGACATCCCTCCCGCCCTTGAGGAATCCATGCAGGTAGTCCCGACCGACGCGTCGGTGCTCGTGACCGACTTGAACGAGCAGGCCATGATGGTGGCGGAAGGCCAGAAGAAGATAGACGAGGAAAAAGCCGAAATGCCCCGGGAAGAGGAACCGGTGGAAGAAGCCCGGGAGTATCCCATCCGGGAGGCCGGGGAAGAAGCCGCGGAGGTCGTTGAGGAAGAAGCTGCTCCTCCGGCCGAAGAAGATGTCCGGGAACAGCCGCGTGCAGAGCTGCAGACAGAACCGCAGCCTGCTCCGGCGGCTGCTTCGCCGTCCGAGATCGCGGTTTCTCCGGAGATGCTGGAGGAGATCGTTAGGAAGGTGGTCGCTGAACTGGCTCCTGGGATCGTCACGGACATCGCGTGGGAAGTCATACCCGAGCTGGCCAATTCCCTTATCAAGAAGAGAATAGAGGAACTCGAAAAAGAAGCGGAGTAACGAGGGGGAACAGCAACCAGCAGGAAATTCCTGAGGCTGTCCATAAGCTCCGGACAGCCTCGATTTTTTAGGGAGGCGGAAGAGGACGGCATGGAAATACCCAAACAGTTCGACCCGAAGGATTGCGAAGATAGGATATACCGGGATTGGGACGCGGCTGGGATCTTCAACGCGGACCCTGCCAGCGGAAAGGAACCCTACACGATAGTCATTCCTCCGCCAAACGTTACGGGCGTCCTCCACGCCGGTCACGCGATGTTCGTCACCCTGCAGGACATACTGATCCGTTGGCGCAAGATGCAGGGTTTCGACACTCTCTGGCTTCCCGGAACGGACCACGCGGGGATAGCCACGCAGATGGTCGTGAGCAAGGAGCTGGAGAAGCAGGGCCTCCAGAGAATACAGATGGGCAGGGAGTCCTTTCTCGAGCATGTCTGGCAATGGAAGCGCGAAAAGGGCGGTGCTATTCTCACCCAGCTGAGGAAACTGGGGGCTTCCTGCGACTGGAGCCGCACGAAGTTCACCCTCGACGAGGACCTGACGAGGGCGGTCAGGCACGCTTTCGTAAGCCTCTACAGGGACGGGCTGATCTACAGGGGGGAATACATCATCAACTGGTGTCCCTCCTGCGGCACCGCGTTGTCCGACCTTGAGGTAGAGCACAAGGACAAGGAAGGAAAGCTCTTTTACATAAGGTACAAGGGGGAGGACGGCGGCGAAGGGCTCGTAGTCGCGACGACGAGGCCGGAGACGCTCCTGGGCGATACCGCCGTTGCCGTCCATCCGGGGGACGAAAGGTTCGCCTCGATGATCGGGAAGCAAGTCTTGCTTCCCGTCCTCGGGAGGAAGATCCCCGTCATAGCCGACGAGATGGTGGAGAGAGAGTTCGGAACGGGGGCGGTGAAGATCACGCCGGCCCACGACCCGAACGACTTCGAGGCGGGCAGGAGACACGGCCTTCCCATCATCAAGGTGATGGACGACAAGGGCAGGATGACCGCGGAGGCCGGACCTTTTGAAGGGTTGGACAGGTTCGAATGCAGGAAAAAGATAGTCGCGGAGCTCGAAGACAGCGGCATTCTAATCAAGACCGAAACTCACAGGCACGCCGTCGGGCACTGCCAGAGGTGCAGGACCACTCTCGAGTCCATGGTCTCCTTCCAGTGGTTCCTTAGGATCGATTCGCTCGCCAAGCCGGCCATAGAAGCCGTGGAAAGCGGCGAGATTGAAATTATCCCCGACCACTGGCAGAAGGTTTACGTGAACTGGATGAAGGACCTTCACGACTGGTGCATCTCCCGGCAGCTCTGGTGGGGACACAGGATACCCGCCTGGAGCTGCGGTTCCTGCGGGAAAAGCGCGGGCGACAACGATCCGGAGAAGAAGCTTGTCAGCGTGGAGGACCTGGCTTCGTGCCCCTATTGCGGAGGGCCGGTCAGGCAGGACGAGGACGTCCTCGATACCTGGTTCTCATCCCAGCTCTGGCCGTTCTCAACGCTGGGATGGCCCGAGAAGACGGCGGACCTCGAGCGTTACTATCCGACCTCGGTCATGGAGACCGGGTACGACATACTATTTTTCTGGGTAGCCAGGATGATAATGGCCGGGCTCAAGTTCACGGGGAAGGTCCCTTTCAGGAAAGTGTTCCTGCACGGGCTCGTGAGGGACGCGCACGGGAAGAAGATGAGCAAGACCGTGGGGAACGTCCTCGATCCTCTCGAGCTGATCGACACGTACGGCGCGGACGCGGTCAGGTTCACCCTTGCCATACTTTGCGTTCCCGGGACGGACGTGAACCTCGACCCGAAGCGCATGGAAGGTTACAAGGCTTTCGCGAACAAGATATGGAACGCCTCCAGGTTCGTGCTGTTGCAGACGGGGGAATCGCTTCCCGCCAGGCCGGAAGAACGGGACCTCGGGCTCTGGGACAGGTGGATCCTCGCCGAGGCGTCCGAACTATCGGGCAGGGTCAACGAATCCCTGGAATCCTTCCGTTTTTACGAGGCCTCCGACCTTATATACCATTTCCTTTGGCACACCTATTGCGACTGGTACGTGGAAGCGGCGAAGGCCACGCTCTCTTCCGACGCGGACGCCAGGAGGAAGGACGCCGTCAGGTGGGTCCTCGTGGAAGTGCTGGAAAATTCCCTCAAGCTGCTTCATCCTTTCATGCCGTTCATTACTGAGGAATTGTGGCAGAAGATAAAGAAGGACGGCGAGACCTGGCTTGTAGAGTCCCGTTACCCCGATCCGTCGGTTTTTCCGCGGGACGCAGGATCCCACGGCAAAGTGGACGACCTGTGCGAACTGATCACCTCTATAAGGAACATCAGGGCGGAGAAGGGGATCTCCCCGTCCCAGGGAGTCGAACTTTTCGCGGAGCCGCTTAACGATGCTTTCGAGGCGGTCCTGAGCGAGAACGCGAGAGAGGTCGCGACCCTTGCGAAACTGACATCGCTCGAATTCCTCAAGGGAGCGGAACCCGGTTCCGGTCTTCTTCCCGGCGTGACAGGGAACTGCAGGTTCTTCGTCAGGCCTCCGGAAGTGAAGATCGATTACGAGCACGAGAAAAAGAGGCTCTCGGAAGAACTCAGGAAGGTTTCGGCGGAGAAAAGGAAATACGAAGCCAAGCTCTCCAACCCCTCTTTCGTGGAAAGGGCTCCCAGGGAGGTCGTCGAAAGGCACCGGGAACTGCTTAAGGAATTTACTGACAGGGAGACCGAGATCGGGAACGCCCTGTCGAGGATATCTTCTTGACAGGCGGGCCGCCTTGTTTTATTTTATTCGTGTGGGAAGGAGAATAGGATGACCGGAAGAGAAAGCGGAAAAGGCGCGATCGGATTGATTATCTTCCTTATCTTCGTGGGGTTCGGGATCTTTTTCCTTGTCAAGTACGTTCCCCTGAAAGTCAAGGCCAACGAGTTCCGGGACGAAATGAACAGGATCAACACGGATCCCGACATCAGGATGCGGAAGATGAACCAGGAGCAGGTCATGGATACGCTCCTCAAAAAAGCCCAGAGTCTGGATCTTCCCATTGATAAAGAACAGATAACCATCAGCAAGGACGGGGACGTCTACAAGATAAGGGTGATCTTCACGGTGCCCGTCGATCTTAAAATAATGAAAATATACCAGAACTACGATTTCAAGGAACCGCGGGAACTTTGATAGCGGATTGAAGAAAAACCCCCTTATCGAACTTCATCTTCACCTCGAGGGATCGATTTATCCTTCGGACGCGGCGCACATCTCCGGGACGCCTGCGAGCCAGCTCGAACCTCTCTTCAGGCACGAGGATTTCAACGATTTCCTGAAACATTTCGGCAGGGTCGTTTCGCTGATGAGGAGCGGGGATGACCTTAGATGGCTGCTCGGAAGGCACCTGGAGAGGCTCAGGTCGCAGGGATGCGTGTACGCCGAGGTCAGGGTTTCCCCCTCGGTGTGGGAGCGGTTCGGGATAGAACCGAACGCAGCCATGAAAAAACTGCTCGAGATTGAGGTTCCGGGGATAGCACACTGTTTCATAGTGGAAGCGGTAAGGCACTGGGAGAGGCAACTCTCCGAGAGAGACCTTGACCTGGCTTTGGAAATGAAGGGCAGGGTCAGGGGATTCGGCATCGGCGGCGACGAAGCTGCGGCACCCGTTTCAGGTTTTTGCTGGGCGGCGGAGGCATGCAGGAAGGACGGGATCGCGTTCATCCCCCACGCGGGAGAGGTTTGCGGGGCGGAAGAAGTAGCGGCAGCCCTGGAGATGGGCTCCAGGAGGATCGGACACGGCATAAGGTCGGTCGATGACCCCGGGCTGTGCGAAAATCTTGCGGATGAGGGGATCCACCTTGAAGTATGCCCCACAAGCAATCTCCGGACCGGGGCGGTCAAAACCGGGGAAGTCCATCCGCTGCGTTTGCTCTGGGAAAGGAACGTCCCGTTCTCCGTTTCGACCGACGATCCCGGTCTTTTCCTAACAACGCTCGAGGACGAGATGGCCCTCGCCGCTTCCATCACGGGGTTCGGTGAAGCAGGCTCGGAAGTCGTCACTAAGGAAGCATTGAGAGTGTCGCTTCTGGAAAAAAACGAAAAGGATCGCCTGGGGACCATACTCTCCCTTTAAAGAAGTCCGTTCCTTCGCTTGAGAAAAATCCCCAAGGGTTATATCCTTTTACCGGAGGCTGGATGCTCGATCCTAAACTTACTTCGGACCAACTGTGGACCGTTCTGGAAACAATACAGGGCGAAGATCTTTCCTGCATCCTCTCCCATCCCTCTGTCTCGGAGAAGCACATCGTCAAGCTTCTCGAGCGCCAGGACCTCGGGGAGGCCTTCCTCAAGAAAACGGCGCAGTCGCAGTGGATGAAGAATCCGCGCGTCCAGTTCTATTTCGTCAACCATCCGCAGGCGCCTCTAGCCGACGCCATGAACTTCGTCAAGTTCCTTTTCTGGCGCGACCTGAACCTCGTGCTGACCAACTTCCGGGTCGCAACCGAGGTCAGGCACGCGGCGGAGTCGATGCTGATCCAGAGGCTGCCGGCTCTCGCGACCGGCGAGAAAATAACACTGGCAAGGCTCGCCGCGGGGCAGGTGCTCAAGATGCTCAGGCTCGAGAAGGACCCGCGCGTGGTGCAGGGCCTTCTGGAAAACCCGAGGATAACGGAGGACGACGTCCTCTTCCTGGTCAACCAGCCAAGGACCCCGGCTCCGGTTCTCGAGCAGGTGGCCAGAGATCCGAAATGGTCATCCAGAAGGGAGGTGAGGATAGCTCTTCTCAGGAACGGTTCCACGCCGCTCTCGCTCGCGGTGACATTTATCAGCAACCTTAGCCTTACTGAACTCAGGACGCTCCTTTCAGACCCCAAGGTCCCTCTTTCCATCCGCAGGATGATAGAGACGAGAGTGGGAGTGAGAAGATGAACGACGGTCTGAAGGCTTTCGGCAGAAGGCTCAAGGAACTGGCGGACGAGAAAGGGGTTCCGGTCGAGGAGCTTTCGAAGGCTACCAAGATCAGGGCCTTCTTCATAGAATCGATTTTCCGCGGGCGCAGGGAAGACCTTCCCGACGACATCTTCGTGGTGGGGTACGTGAAAGCGCTTCTCGACCACCTTCGCGTTGATCCGGGCCCCTGGATTGAAGAGTACAGGGCGCTGACGAAGCCGGAGCCGCTTGCGGAGCAGGATCCTCGGGAATCCTCGTTCACGCCCGTTCCTCCGATCCGCACCGGAAGCCATCTCATAATGTGGACTCTTCTGGTACTGGCGATCCTGGCCTGCTCGGGGATTTACCTGTTCAGGATCTCGCCGGCGGACATCAGGGGAAGGCTGCTCGGGAGCCATGCAGGATCGCCGGATCCCGCGAAAACGGCGGCGGCGCTTGAGTCGGTTCCAGGGAAAAAAGGCCACGATAGCGGCGCGTCGGTCCTGCCCCCGCCTGCTGCGGAGAAAGAGCGCGAAGGCGAAGCAGCGCCCGTCGCGGGCCGCGAGAAGAAAATCGTAACCGCCGATGAAAACCTGCGCGGCCTGCTGATCAGAGCGTCAGCCCCCTGCTGGATAGAGCTGAAAGGGGACGGCGGCCGGGTCCTTCTAAAAAGAGAAGTAGCCGGAGGTGAATCTCTCGTTTTCCCCGGCAGAAAATTCGTCATCTCCGTAGGGGATTCTTCAGCGGTCGACGTCGTGTTCGACGGTAAAGCGGTTGAGATAGAAAAAGCTCCGGGTAAAGTTATCAGGAACGTCGAATTAGGAGGGGGAGCCGAGTGAGCCATCCGATAGTTGAACAGATCCTCGCGGGAAAAGCCGCGCCGATGGTCAAGCAGGCGGCGGCCAAGGGAGCCCTGCCCATACCGAGGGAAGACCTCCTCGAGCTTTGGGGGTGCCTCAGGAACGACCCCGACCCCGCCATAAAGACCCTCTCGCGCGAGAACCTCGCAGCGGTAAAGATAGAAGAGTGGATCGAGGTGCTCCAGGCCCACGCCTTCCGCGAGGCTTTCTTTGAATTCGCTGTCAAGGTGCTGGCGAAGGACGCGAGGGCCGCCATGGCTCTCCTGAGGAACAGGTCACTGCCCGATGGTGCCGTGGTCGAACTGGCAAAGAATTCGTCGCCGCAGATAACGGACCTTATCCTCGACGGCCAGGCGAGGCTCATCGAATGCCCTTCGATAGTCGTATCCATGCTTGAAAACCCGCAGATCAATTCAACGCAGGGCAGAAGGATATTCGACCTCGCCGAGCAGTTCTTCAGGAACGACCCGGTGATCCCGGCGCTTGTAGAGAAAAAACTGGGAATGAAGGTGTCGATAGATGAGGCCAGGGAGGCAAGGCGCGAACCGCCTCCCGTGGTCGTCGCTGAGGCAATGAAAAAAGCTCCGGAGGCGGAGAAAGAGGAACTCCCGCCTGAAGCCCCCGCGGAGGCTCCCGCGCCGGGCGAAGCCGCGCCTTCCGAAGAAGAGGGCGGAGAAGAGCTTCCTCCCGAAGCTTTGAAGGAGACTTTGGAGGAGGAAGAAGTCAAGAACCTCTACCAGAAGATACTGACCATGAGCGTCCCGAAAAAGGTCGAACTGGCGCTGAAAGGAAACAAAGAGGCGAGGGGCCTCCTGATAAGGGACTCGAACAAGGTGGTGCAGGAATCAGTAATCAATTCCCCCAAAATAACGGAACAGGAGATCGAAACGATCGCCAGAATGAGGAACGTGCCCGAGGAGATACTCAGGAAAATATCGAGGATGGGCGAGTTCATGAAGAAATACCCGGTGATGAAAGCGCTGGCGACCAACCCTAGGACTCCGCTCGCGGTGACAATACCTCTCCTCTCCAGGTTCACGGAACTTGACATGAAATTCCTGCTCAAGGACAAGAACGTTTCGGAAGCTTTGAGAAGAGAAGCCAAGAAGATCTGGGAGGCGAAAACCGCCAAGAAGAATGTAGGATTCAAGAAACACTGACAGCTTGAAATAGGGATGCAGTTCCTGTAAAATCCAAGAATGGCCATGAACTTTTACGAAATATTGGGAATACCCGTCACGACCAGCCAGGCCGACCTGCAGAAGGTCTACCGGAAGCTCGTGATGGAGAATCATCCCGACAGGTTCAAGGACCCCGCGGAGAAAGCGGAGGCCGAGCGCCGCCTGAAGGACATCACCGAAGCTTACAACACCCTCTCGAACGGGAAGCTCAGGCTCGAGTACGACAGGTCTGTCCAGGCCCCCAGGGCTCCGGAAAAGAGCCCACAGGAGAAAGCGAGGGAGATATTCTTCGAGGCGATGGAATATTACAAGAAAGGGGACATGAAGGCAGCCCAGTCGCTCTTCGCCTTCGTGGTGAAGTCCGACCCGGGAAACCTCGCCGCCAAGTTCCACGGAGGGATCGCTAAAGCCCATACCCCCCTTACGAGGGTTGACGGGGCCCGCGAGGCGGAGGCGTCTCTGAAAGCGGATCCCTACCACCCCGATTGGTTCCTGGAGTATGCCAAGCTGCTTAAAGCGTTCGGGCAGGACCTCAGGGCAAGAAAGGTCGCGGAGGAGGGGCTGAAGGCGAACCCCGGCGATTACAGGCTGGAAGAGTTCCTCGCCTCGGGCGCCGCGGAACCAAAAGAAGAAAAGCCTTCAGGCAAAGGCGGCGTCTTCGGCATTTTCGGTAAGAAACCGTGACGAGGGTTGAGTTCTCAGCTCTCACCGATACTGGGATAAAAAGGACGAACAACGAGGATTCCTTCCTGGTCATGGAATCCAAGAACCTCTACGCGGTCGCCGACGGGATGGGCGGCCACTCGAGCGGCGAGATAGCCTCCAAGATCGCAGTTGAGACCATCTCGGATTTCTTCAGGAATTCCGAGATATCGGAGGACAGCACCTGGCCGTACGCATACGACGACAACATATCCTTCGAGGGCAACAAGCTGAAGACGGCTGTCGCCGTGGCCAACGAGAAGATTCAGGAATACGCCTCCGAACACCCCGAATCGAGGGGCATGGGAACTACCGTAGTGGCCGTGCTCGTCCTGGACTCACGGCTGATCCTCTGCCATGTCGGAGACAGCAGGTGCTACCTGCTCAGGGACGGAAAGCTCAGCCTGGTGACATCGGACCATTCCTGGGTCAACGAACAGGTCAAGCTGGGATTCCTGACGGAAGAGGAGGCGCAGAAGCACCCATTCCGCAACGTGATAACGAAAGCCCTCGGGACCAAGGGCGAAGCCACCGCAGAGATCAACGAAACCGAAGGCAGGTCGGGCGACCTGCTTCTTCTCTGCACCGACGGCCTGAACAGCATGATCCCCGACAGCGAGATCGCGAAGATCGTCTCGAAGGACACCGGCCTCGATGAAAAAGCCAGGAGCCTCATCGACGCGGCCAACAACGCCGGCGGCGAAGACAACATCACCCTCGTCCTCCTGAAGATAGTTCAATAACCTTTGATCTAAGAATCCTTAGTCACAATAGATAGCTTTTCCCGCTTGGTCCGCCCGTCACCCCGTGACGAACGGCAGGGGATGGAAGCTCATGATGAAGATCATTAGGGAGGCGAAGGCGAGAAGCCGCTGTTTCCTTCCCGGAGGGAGCTCGTCTGAGATCGTGGGCGGGTGGTTGAATCCGAGGATGAAGAAAAGCACTGCCCAGACCAGGAAGTGGAGGCCGAACGGGGTCATGAGGAGGAACGCCGCGGCGATGGCGCGGCTTATCTTTCCGTGGCCGCCCCTGAATACTCCATAGAGGATGTGTCCGCCGTCGAGCTGTCCCACGGGGAGCAGGTTGAGCCCCTGTATGAAGAATCCGATCCAGGCCGAGGCGATGACCGGGTTCTCGAAGAGCATTCCTTCCATTTCGAAGGTCCCGGTGAACAGGCTCCTTGTCAGCGCGAAGCCGAGGGGATACCTAATGTTGAAGCCGAAGTCGGTCGGAAGCCTGTAACCTGCTGAAAGCAGAATGTAACCCGCGGCCGCGGCGAGCAGGGACGCCGTGAAGCCGAAAACCGGACCCATCGCCCCCATCTCGATGAGGGCGTTCCTCGAGGGGATCGGGCTCTTGATCCTGATGAACGCGCCGAAGGTCCCGAGCGTCAAGTAAGGAGGACCCGGTATGAAGTAGGGCATGGTCACCCGCATCCCGTGCTTCCAGCCGGCTGCAAGATGGCCCAATTCGTGAGAGGCGATTAAAAAGAGAAGGGACAGGGCGTAGGGAAAGCCTTGGAGCAGAAAAGAGGGGCTCTGCCTTATCAGGCCGAGCCCCTCTGAAATATCAGAGCCGTCGGGGTGAAGGCCGATCCCCGTCATTACCGTCGCGGCGAAGGTTACGATGAAGAGGAGCCAGTGGCTCAGCTTCAGCCCTTCGGCCGTTCTGGGACGGGGTATCAAACGAAGAATCTGCTGGACGGCTTGAACTTTATCGTCTTACCCGACTTGATCGGGACGGTCTCGCCGGTCTTGAGGTTCCTGCCGACGCCTTTTTTTCTTTCCTTGACGCGGAAGATGCCGAACCCGCGGAACTCGACTTTTTCGTTCTTCTGGAGCGCTTCTTTCACGCATTCGAACACGAGGTCGACCGACTCCTGCACTTTCTGCCTCGGGAACCCCGTCTTGTTCTGCACTTCGTCAACTATGTCTGCCTTGACCATTATTCCTCCCGGTGTGTGCCTGTCAGAATGATTTCACTGCGTCGTCGGCCGAATCGAACGTTTCGAAGACCGATGAAAGCCTGGTGATGTCAAGAAGGTCGTCTATCTTCTTGGTCAGATTGGCGAGCTTCACCTGCGCCCCGTGGCGCCTCGCGCTCGTGTAGGCCGCTACGAGCTCGCCCAGCCCCGCCGAGTCGATGAACGACACTTCGCCGAGGTCGAGGACGATCTTCTTCTTGCCCTTGTCCAACTGCTCGAGGAGCTTGTCGCGCATCTTGATGTCGCCGCTCCCCAGGGTTATCCTTCCGCCGATGTTCATCAAAGTTACATCGCCTTTTTCCAGAACTTCGAATTTCATTTTATCCTCCTAGTGTCTTAACTTTTCCCTTTGACTATCAGAAGCTCTATTCCGAACCCCTTCGGGTTCCTGCATGTGAACCTTACGTCGTCCACGAACTGGCGGATCAGGAATATGCCCCTGCCGTGAGGCCTCAGCAGGTTCTCTTCCTTGGTGGGGTCGGGCAGGTTGCCGATGTCGAACCCTTCCCCTTCGTCCCATATCCTGATCATTGCGGTTCCGCCTTCCTCACCGGCCTCCATTTCTATCTCGACGGTCTTGGACGGGTCCTGCTTGTTTCCGTAAAGGATGGCGTTGTTCACCGCCTCGCGGATCGACAGGGCGATCCAGTCGGCCCTGTCAGGCGATATCCCGGCGCTCTTTACGAAAAGGCGGAAATACTCGTCGACCGTATCCGTAATTTCCAGCCGGGACGCCACCTGCAATATTATCTGTTTCAAGCCACCGGACAAAACTGCCTCCGAAAAACCTAATTCTACTGGAAAACCGGCCAAAATAAAAGCGCCTCTTTCCGTTTCAGTCCCTTTTCTTGATCCTGATGCTCTTGGCGGGCAGCCCGACCGCGATGTGGTGGGCCCTGACCTCCCTGGTAGCCACCGCGTGGGAGCCCAGGATTGCGTCTTCTTCGACGGCAACCCCGGCCAGAACAGTGGAGTGGTAGGTTATCCTTGCGCCCCTGCCTATCACCGTCCTGGAAATCGTGACCCGCGAGGGATCGAGCGGGTCGTGGCTGTGGGTGTAAACGTTGGCGTAATCCGAAAGAGACGCGTCGTCCCCTATCTCGACCTCGCCCCTGTCGTCTATAAGCACGTTCCTGTGAATGGTCACTCTGTCCCCGCAGTCGATGTTGTATCCGAAAGAGAATGTGACGTTTTCGAAGATCTTAACGTCGGAACCGCATCTTCGGAAGACCCTCGCGGCGAGCATCCTTCTGAAATCCAACCCCAGTCTGGCGTTGTGGCCGGCCGGCGACATGTCGAAAAGGCGCCACAGCCAGAGCAGGGGCTTGACCTCGTAGAATTTCCGTTCATCCATTTCGCCGTAGTATTCCGCTTCCAGGGTCACGTTCCTCGGATCCAGTTGCGACGCAACCACTTCGGCTGCGATCGTTGAGGGTGTTCCCAGGCAGGGGTAGAGCAGGTCCCTTGCCAGGTCCCTGACTGTCTCGTTGCGGTCCCTGGACCGGTTGTCCAGCGCCGCCGCCGCCGCTTCCGTGAAGCCGTTGTAAAGCCTCTCTAGCGGGTTGTCAAGCTCAGGCGACCTTCTGCTCATGTTTTTGACGCTTCCCCGGAGTGGATGCGACGCCCGCGGTAGTTCAGGTCAGGTTCTGGGGGAAGGTCTTGACCTTGATGCCTTTCCTGCCTTCGTTGTCCAGATACTCGTCGATGATGGACGGCCCCTTGTCCATAAGATATCGCCTTCTGACTTCCTCTCTCGATTTCTCGAAATCTGCGGGAGCTCCGCTCTCCCTGTCGAGGACCTGGAACGCCGCGAACTTGCCCGGAGCTATCTGGTCCGCTATCCAGTTGCCTTTCTGCACCTTGGATATGTTCGACATAAGCCCGGGAGAGAATACGCCGGAGAGGTCGCTGAAGGTTTTCCACCCAAGGTCCCCGCTTCCCGTTTCCGGCAGTATACCCGGCGCCTTGAGCGCTGATTCCCACGGTGCGCCATTTTTCACCACGGCCATGGCGTTTTCCAGGGCTTTCTTGTCGGCAGAAATGAGATAGCGGAGATGGAGGCTTGCAGGAGGGCGGAAAAGGTCCTGATGGCCGTCGAAGAAAGCTCTGAGGTCCTTATCAGCAACCTCGTAATTCTGGATGAAATCCTGCATGAAAATCATGGCCGCGGCGTCCCGCGAGAAATCCCAGAGCTGGGCGTTGACCTCTTCCTTCTTGAGGTATCCTTCGTCCCTGGCGGCCGAAGCGACGCGCCTTTCGGAAGCCAGCATCCGGAAGATCCCCTGGAACACATCGACGGACCTCTGAAGCTGGCCGCCGGAACGCTGAAGCTCGTTGTGGAAGGTTTCCAGCAGTTGGGAGTAAGCGATCTTTTCCTTTCCGACGGTTCCGGCCGTTTTACCGAGGTCTTCCTCCGAGGGCTTGTCCTTGCTTATGAGGCTTGAAACAAGAGCCGCGTCGAAAGATTCGGGGTACTTCGCCTTGAGTTCTTCGGTGGCCTTGATGACCGCTTTCTGGTAGCGGATCGTCTCGGCTCTCTTGAGGATCGAAGGGTCGGTCTTCGCGGCCGGGTCGGGGCTTTTCAGTTCCTGGAGAACCGGGACGATGTACCCTTCGTTCCCGTATTTTATAGGCTCGAGCACCGTGCCGGGAGCCGCGGTGAAAAAGTGCGGCTGTATTTCCGGGGGGACCTGCTTGAAAGCCGCTGCTCCGAGGTCGAAGGTGGACGGACCGTCTTTCAATTCGCCCCTGTGCTTTTCGAAGATGGCTTTGATGTCCCCGCCTTTCCTCAGCTGTTCGGCCACCGCACGGGCGTCAGCCAATTCCCTGACTCCCACTCCCATGATATGGCGCAGGGACTTCTCCTCCCTGAGGACAGTTTCGATCTCTTCCCGGCCGGGCTCGGTTTTTCCCTGGAGATAGCGTTCGATCATGTAATTTTTCGCAAGCACCGAACGCTCGATCCTTTCGTTCTGCCTCTCCCACTCGATTCCCGCCAGCAGGCCCTTCCTCCTGGCTCTTTCCGCAGCCACTTCACGCCGGACGAGCTGGTCCAGTCCCTTTTTAAGGCGTTCCGCGTCTTTCTCTTCCGAGAGCGAATGAGTCTTTACGAAGGCGTTCCACTGGAACGAGGATACCCACTTTCCGGCGACCCTCGCCACCGGTTTTTCCGGCCTGCCGCAGGCAAAAAGGGCGGCGGCAAGCATGAGTATCGCGAATGTCTTTCTGGTGTTGTTCATGAAAGTTCTCCTTTGAGTCAAGGGACAAAATAAGTGATGAGGAATCCGCACGCGGAGGCGAACAGGCAATAGTAGGAAAAAAGATGCAGCCTTCCGCCGGTCACCGCCCTCTTAAGAAAGAACAGCGAGGCGAATCCGGAAACGGCGGCCAGAAAGAAACTGACGATCATGACGCCGGTCCCGAAATTCGAGGCGGTATCAGCGATCCCCTTCATGTCCAGAAGGAAAGCGCCGCCGATGGCAGGGATCGAAGAGAGGAAAGAATAACGGAACGCGTCGTCCCTTTTTAATCCGCAGAGAAGGCCGGCTGCTATCGTCGAGCCGGACCTGGAAATGCCCGGAAGAACGGCCAATCCCTGGGCCAGGCCGATCAGGAGCGCCGAAACTGGAGAGATCCCGCCCAGGCCGGATTCTCCTTTGCTTCCGAATTTCGTGAAGAACAGGGCCGCCGCGGTAACTACAAGGAATGCGGCGGGCCAGGCCGTGGAAACGAACGCCTTCTCCACGATGTCCTTGAGCGCCAGGCCGATGATCCCTGTCGGCAGGGAGGTAAGAGCGATCATCAGGACCAGCCTCCAGGCCGTCCGGTCTAACCTGAGACAACCCTTAGCCAATCCCAGAAGGTCTCCCGCGAAATAAGCCGCGAGAGCCGCGAGAGTTCCGAAATGAAGCACGAGAAAGAATGGGAGAGCGTCCTTTTCGCTGATACCCGCAAGCGCGCCCGCGAATGCGAGATGGGCCGAGGACGAGACTGGAAGGAACTCCGTAGCGCCCTGGATCACGCCCAGGACGAGCCCCCAGAGAAGGCCCAAATCAGACCTCCATCACGACGGGGATCACGAGCGGGATCTTGGCGTCGTTCTTCTTCAGTGTTTTCTTCACTGCCGATTTTACCCTGGCCCTCACGATGTTCTGGTCCCGCATCTCGTCCCTTGTCAGCTCTCCGGCGAGGTTCCTGAGAGCGCGCTTGATGTCGTCCGAGAGATCCTGCTGGTTCTCGAGGGGAGGGTACCCGCGGTGAATTATCTCGGGGTCCGCTTCGAACCTGCCGTCCTGGGAATTCACCACCACAATCGGCAGAACGAACCCCTCGTTCCCGAGATGCCTCCTGTCCCTGAGGAGAAGCTTCCCGACCGGGTCGCCCGACTCTCCGTCGAGCCAGATCGTGCCGGCGGGAACGTTCGAACGGCCTATAAGTTCGCCGTTCTCGAACACGAGCGAGTCGCCCACTTCGGAGACCAGGATCCTCTCGTCCGGGTAGCCCATCTCCCTCGCGAGTTCCCCGTTCTCCTTTAGCTGCCTGAACTCCCCGTGGATCGGCACGTAATATTTGCCGCGCACCCAGGAAGCGAGAAGCTTGATCTCTTCCTTGGCTCCGTGGCCCGAAACGTGTATGGAGGGGTCTTCCGCGGGAGTCACGACCCTGCCGCCCTTGCGGTAGACCTGGTTTATTATCCTGCCGATCCTCTTTTCGTTCCCGGGGATGATCCTCGCGGAAAAGATTACCGTGTCGCCCTCTCGGATGGAAATGTTCTTTATCTCGTCGAAGGCGATCCTGCTCATGGCGGAGAACGGCTCACCCTGGCTTCCAGTGGCCACGACTATCATGTCGGAAGGTCTGACCTTCGGGATATCCTCCGTCCCGATTACAACGTTCGGCGGGTATCTGAGATGCCCAAGTCTTTCGCTGACCTCGATGTTGCCCAGAAGAGACCTGCCGAGGAAGACGACCTTCTTCCTGTACCTGGACGCGAGGTCGAGTATCCCCTGGATCCGCTGGATGTTTGTGCTGAAAAGGGAGATGATCAGCCTCTCGCCCGCCGAAGAGATGTGGGATTCGAGTCCTTTGAAAACTGTCTTTTCCGATCCAGCCATGCCTCCGACCTCGGAGTTGGTGCTGTCCACCAGGAGCGCCGTCACGCCCATTCCGCCGTAATCCTGGAAGCGGTTGAAGGAGGTGAGCCTTCCGTCGAGGGGGGTCTGGTCGAACTTGAAGTCGCTGGAATGGACGAATGTCCCGTCGCCGGTCCTTATTGCCATGGAGAAAGCTTCGGGTATCGAATGGGTCACATAGATGGGCTCTATCTCGAATGGACCGAACGTTTCCTTCTTGCCGTTGGAAAGCTCGCGGACCTCCTGGAGCTCTATGTCCATCTCCTCGAGCTTGTTCTCCAGAAGGCCCAGGGCGAACGGAGAAGCCATCACGGGCATGGGGAGCTGGCGCAGGAGGAACGGAACGGCGCCAAGATGGTCCTCGTGGGCGTGGGTTATAAGCAGGGCGCAACCGCCGGCGCCTCTCGTCTCCATGAGGTACTGGAAGTCGGGGATGACCCTGTCTACGCCCGGAAGGTCCGTCTCGGGGAACATCATCCCGCAATCCACGATTAGAGTATGCCCGTCCTTTTCGTAGAGGGTCATGTTTCTTCCGAACTCTCCGAGGCCGCCTAGAAATGAGATTTTCAGCATTTTTTCAGGATCCCGCTTTGATCTTGATAATCCCTGATTCTTTCTTTTTGATAAGCCCGAGGACGAAAAGGGCGTAAAGGATCTTTGCCGTCTGCGAAGTGTCCAGGGGAGAGACTTCGAGAAGCATCAGAAGGGTCCTTCTGCCGTCCACGAACCTGAAGATCCTCTTTTCGTCCGTCGAGAGTGGAATGGTCGGGAGCAGGATGAGCGCGTTCTCGCTCGGTTCGAACACGTCCTCCTTCTTGCCGAGCCATTTCACGACCCTCTTCGGGTCAGAGATCTTCTTTATCCCCTCTAGCACGACGAACCTGGTGTCGAGGCTGAGCTTGATGAGCTCGTCCTCTTTGAATTTTCCCACCTTGAAGGTGATCGTGCCTTCGGTCCATTCGAAAAGAGACCAGACGATGGCGACGACCTGTTCCTTGACGTTCTCGAGAAGCTCCTGCGCGGTCAGCGCCCCTATCTCTATGAGAACCTTGCCTTGTCTCTTTCCCGTTGATTTGAGCAGCTCCACGGACCTGTCGTACTGCTCCCGGGAGATCTTCTTCTTGGCGAGGAGAAACTCCCCCAGCCTGTCGTCGTCGAATGTGGACGAGGCGAAGATAACCTCTCCTCCTGAGATGTAGATGTCCTTCCTGCCCTTTTCGCAGGCGGCGCTGAGGACGCCCGGGACCCTGTAGTAGTTTATCTTCTGCAGGACCTCGGGAAGCGGAGTCTCGCTGACATCCCCTTCGTAGATGTAATCTCTCATCGTCACCCCACCGAACAAAGAATTATAGCTCTTTTCAAGGGGAAGATAAAGAGGGGCGGCGGCCGCCCGCCCGGGTGAATCCGCCCCTCCGTCGAAAAAAAAGGGCAGGAACGAGTCCTGCCCTCAGTTCGCGGAAAATCGTTATAAATCCTATTTTTTCTCGGCGGCGGAGCCTGCTATCGCCGCGAGCTGCTCGTAGGTCTGCCAGACCCTCTTGATGCACTCGTCGCCCGCCGTCATGTACTTCTCGACCAGCTCGGGCTTCGTCTTCTCGAGCATCCTGAATCGGGTCTCCTTCATCGCGAAGTCCCTGTAGGAGATCTTCGGAGGCTTGGAGTCGAGCTTCAAAGGGTTCTTGCCTTCGGCGATCAGCATCGGGTTGTAGCGGTAGAGGGGCCAGAGGCCGCAGTCGACCGCCAGCTTCTGGTGCTCCATTCCCTTCATCATGTCGATGCCGTGGGCGATGCAGTGGCTGTAGGCGATTATGATGGAAGGCCCGTCGTAGCTCTCGGCTTCGACGAAGGCCTTGACGGTCTGGCCGTCGCTGGCGCCCATCGCCACCTGAGCCACGTACACGGACCCGTAAGCGATGGCCATGAGGCCGAGGTCTTTCCTGGGGGTGGGCTTTCCTGACATCGCGAACTTTGCGACGCCTCCGATCGGGGTGGCCTTGGAGCACTGGCCGCCGGTGTTCGAGTAGACGCCGGTGTCGAGCACCAGCACGTTCACGTTCCTCTGTGAAGCGAGGACGTGGTCAAGCCCGCCGTAGCCGATGTCGTAAGCCCAGCCGTCGCCGCCGACGATCCAGACGCTCTTCTTCACCAGGCTGTCGGATACGGAGAAGAGGTCCTTCGATTCCTCGGTATTAAGGGACTGGAGCTTCTTCCTGAGGTCGTTCACGAGTCCGCGCTGCTTGGCGATCTCGAGGTCGTTCTTCTGCGGGTTCTCGAGGAGCGCCGAAACGAGCGGCTCGCCGATCTCTCCGGACATCTTCTTCAGGAGCTCGGTCGCGTATTCCTTCTGCTTGTCCACCGTAAGCCTGAATCCGAGGCCGAACTCGGCGTTGTCCTCGAATAGGGAATTGGACCAGGCCGGGCCTCTGCCTTCCTTGTTCTTCGCCCAGGGGGTGGTCGGCAGGTTGCCGCCGTAGATCGACGAGCATCCTGTCGCGTTGGCGACTATCGCCCTGTCGCCGAACAGCTGGCTGAGGAGTTTCACGTAAGGCGTCTCTCCGCAACCGGCGCATGCGCCCGAAAACTCGAAGAGGGGCATGAAGAACTGCGAGCCCTTGACCGTGTCCACCTTGACCTTGGAGATGTCAGTCTCGGGCAGGTCGAGGAAGAACTCGAAGTTCTCCTTCTCGGGCTGCCTGAGAGGGATCTGGTCGGCCATGTTGAGGGCCTTGTTCTCGGGGTTCGCCTTGTCCTTGCCGGGGCAGGTGAACCTGCAGGCCGCGCACCCGGTGCAGTCTTCGGGAGCGACCTGGACGGTCCACTTCATGCCCTTGAACTCGGCGCCCTTGTAGTCCGCCGATTTGAAGGTCTTGGGGGCTTTGGCGAGGAGGGCCGGATCGTAGGCCTTGACCCTTATCGCGGCGTGCGGGCATACAAGCGAGCACTTTCCGCACTGGATGCAAAGGTCCGGGTTCCAGACCGGGATCTCGAGGGCTATGTTCCTCTTTTCCCACTTGGCCGTGTCGGTCGGGAATGTGCCGTCGGCGGAGAAAGCTGATACAGGCAGCAGTTCGCCGTCGCCCGCGATGATCTTTCCGAGGACGTTCCTGACGTATTCGGGGGCATTCTCGGAGACGGTCGGAGGTATCCCGATCTTGCTGGTCGCCGTCTTGGGATAATTCACCTCCTGCAGGTTGGCGAGGGTGCTGTCGACCGCCTCGAAGTTCTTCTTGACGACCTCTTCGCCCTTCCTGCCATAGGTCTTCTCGATGGCCTTCTTGATGGCCTTGATCGCCTCGTCCTTGGGGAGGACGCCGGAGATCGCGAAGAAGCAGGTCTGCATGATGGTATTGACCCTGCCGCCCATTCCCGCGTCCTTGGCCACCTTGTAGCCGTCTATCACGTAGAACTTGATGTTCTTGTCGATTATCTGCTGCTGGACCTTCTTGGGGATCCTGTCCCACACCTCGTCCTTGCCGTACTGGCTGTTGAGGAGGAATACCGCGCCCGGCTTGGCGTACTTCAGCATGTCGTACTTCTCGAGGAAGACCGACTGGTGGCACGCGACGAAGTTGGCCGAGTTCACGAGGTAGATCGACCTGATCGGACGGGGCCCGAAGCGCAAGTGCGAGATCGTCACCGCGCCGGCCTTTTTCGAGTCGTAAACGAAGTAGCCCTGGGCGTAGTTCTCTGTCTCCTCGCCGATGATCTTGATGGAATTCTTGTTGGCGCCGACCGTTCCGTCCGAGCCGAGGCCGAAGAAGACGCACCTGACGACGTCGTCCTTTTCGATGTTGAAATCGGGATCGAAGTCGAGGCTGCTGCCGCTCACGTCGTCCTTGATGCCGACGACGAAGTGGTTTTTCGGCTCCTTCTTCGCCAATTCGTCGAAGACGGCCTTCAGCATCGCGGGGGTGACTTCCTTGGAGGAGAGGCCGTACCTTCCGCCGATGACCCTGGGGAACCCGAAGGGGAGCTTGCCCGCGATGTGGGCTTCGCTCATTGCCGTCAGGATGTCGGCGTAGAGGGGCTCGCCCGCCGACCCGGGTTCCTTGGTCCTGTCCATGACCGCTATCGACTTTACAGACTTGGGAAGAGCTTCGAGGAAGTAGTTCGCGGCGAAGGGCCTGTAAAGGCGGACCTTCAGGAGGCCGACCTTTCCGCCCTTCTCGTTCAGGTAGTCTACGGTCTCCATGGCCGTTTCGCACGCGGAGCCCATCAGGATGATGACCCTTTCCGCGTCCGCGGGGCCGTAGTATTCGAAGGGGCGGTATTTTCTGCCCACGACCTTCTCGAATTTCTCCATCGCTTCGACCATGATCTCCGGGAACTTCTCGTAGTAAGGGTTGACGGTCTCGCGGGCCTGGAAGAATACGTCGGGGTTCTGAGCCGTTCCCCTCAGGACCGGCTTTTCGGGATTGAGGCCCCTTGCCCTGTGAGCCCTGACGAGGTCGTTGTCGATCATCGCCCTCATGTCTTCGAATGCCAGCTGCTCGACCTTCTGGACTTCGTGCGAGGTCCTGAAACCGTCGAAATAATGAAGGACGGGGACCCTTCCCTTCAGCGTGGCCGCCTGGGCTATGAGGACGAAGTCCATGGCTTCCTGGACAGAAGCGGACGACAGGAGCGCCCAGCCTGTCTGGCGGCAGGCCATCACGTCGCTGTGGTCGCCGAAGATCGAGAGGGCGTGCGTCGCGACGGTCCTCGCGCTGACGTTGAACACGGTCGAGGTGAGCTCTCCGGCGATCTTGAACATGTTGGGTATCATGAGGAGGAGGCCCTGCGACGCGGTGAAGGTCGTCGTGAGGGCTCCGGTCTGGAGGGCGCCGTGGACCGCGCCGGAAGCTCCGCCTTCGCTCTGCATCTCGATGACAGAGGGGACCGTCCCCCAGATGTTCTGTTTTCCCTGCGACGCCCACTCGTCCGCCCATTCGCCCATGTTGGACGAGGGCGTGATCGGGTAGATCGCGCACACTTCGCTGCAATGGTAAGCCGTATAGGCCGCAGCCTCGTTCCCGTCGATCGTAACTTTTTTCCTGGCCATTTTCTGCTCCTTTTTCTGGTTTTTGCCTCGCGGGAGAAACCCACCAAGGGTTCAGCTCACGGGACTCTTGTCAATCTTGTTGGGATCCCCCGATACAAGGTACCGTATGATACCACAGATTCGGGAAAAATATAAGATTCCAGAAGTCCCTGATAACGTTAAGGTAGCGGACTCGGGGCGGGCGCGTCGCTCCTGCCGAAAAGGGCTGATATCTCGTCCGCGTAGAGAAGCCGCCACGCGGGGCTCTGCGCCAGCTCCATCGAGAGGAAATCGTCCTGATACAGCAGGACGAAATCGGGGGAGCCTCTTTCCAGCCTCTCATTCCATCCGGCTTTCACGTCGGCCGTGTCGCGCCACTCTTCGAGGTATCCCGGAGGGAACAGGAGCACGGCGGTCCTTCCGTCTATCGCGGTGAAGAGTTCCCTCGATGAGAAAACTATGAAGCCGCCCCAGTCGAACTCGTTCCATATCCTGCCTTTCAGGCCGTGCTGTTTCATGTATGAGACCGCGCCGACCGGGTAATCCTCCCTGTAAACCCTGTCTGGTATCGAAACGGGGTTGGCGGCCCTGAAGGCTATGGACGCGGCGGATATCGTCACAAGGAAGAGAGCCGCTACGGGACGGGCGCGCCTTACATTCTCTTCATTGAGTTTAAGAGCGCCAGCGAGGCCGGATAGAAGGCACGAGAAAAGCGGGGCGGTCGCTACGGCCGAGAACGGAAGCACTCTGACGCTGTAGAACCCGAAGGCGATCAGCGGCAGCGCGATCGCGAGGTGGCGAAGCCTTATCCTCTCCCAGAAAAGGATGCCGAGGAATACCAGGAGGCCGAAGTATATGAAGAAATACATGTTCGAAGCGAGCGGGTATTTCCAGACGGGAAGCCACTCGGAGACGAGGGTCTCCTGTCTTTGGGAGAAAAGTGAGCCCGCCGTCTGCCAGATCTTTATTCCGAAAGGATTCAGAAGCGTCGAAAGCGCGCAGAGGGGAACCGTTGCTGCAGATAGAAGGTTCTCTTTCGAGAGTAGAACGGAGAGCTTCTTTTCTTTAATCAGATCAACCAGCATGGATGTGCCCGAATGCATCCCGAGCACCATCAACCCCAGCCCGAAGAAGGCGTGGATGTTCGCCCACAGCGTGAAGAGCGCCAGGAGGGGGACCAGCCTCGCGGAGGGCTTGTACCTCTCCAGGAGGAAAACAAGAGCCGCCAGGAGAAGGAAAGAAAGAAGCTGGGTCCTCATGAGGAAATATCTGGCGATGATCGCCGTTATGACGGCGGCCGAAAGCATGGACACGGAAGGCATCTCTTCCCCGGCGCTCTTGAAAACAAAATAAGCCGCGCCGGCCGCCACCAGGCCCTTGAAGATGAATACCGCTGTAAACCCTCCCGCGTTGAAGAGAAGAGCGAGCATGATCTCGACGAGCCACTGCTGGTTCACCCATACTTTCCCGCCGTAAAGGTAGTTCCAGCTATCCTCGATAGCGATCTTGCCTTTTTCGAGGATGTCCTGGCCGGCCCTGATGTGCCAGAAGAGGTCGGGGTCGAGCATTCCCTGGAGAAGGGAAACGGAGAAGACCGCGAAGAGAAAGAGAACGACAAAGCCGGCCCTAGAGCGGTCTTTCATCTGCCGTCTCCCACCAGGGAGTTCTCGTCGGGCGTGCGCAGTTCTTTTGGTATCAGGCGGAGCGTTTCCCTGGACCTATCGATGTTCCCCTCTTTGCCGTACACCTGCGAAAGCATCCTTATCGCGGGATAAAAGGTCGGGTAGGCTCTTACTAAGTCTTCAAGAACCATCTTTCCCTCGTCGGTCTTTCCCGTCGAGAGAGCCGCCGCGGCGTAGTTCATTCTCGGGTAGATATCTCTCGGGGAGAGCTTCATCGCTTCGAGATACGCGTTCATGGCGGCTTCGGGCTTGCCGGAATTGGCGAGGCTGACGCCGAGGTCGTTGTATATCTCGGCGCTTTTTCTCACTTTCAGGGCGTCGTTGAAATAATGCTCTGCTTTCTGCGGCTCACCCATGTCCAGAAGCAGTTTTCCCGCGTCCCTGAGACCCTGGTAAAAGCCGGGGTCCTCAGCAAGCAGGGTTTCGACCTCGGCGAGGGCGAGCTTCTTCGCTTCGGGATCAGGCGGCAGAACAGTGTATGGCGAGTAATTGTTGAGATGTCCGAAGTCCGGCGTCGAGGCAAGGAACTTCTCCGAGACGAACAACGCGTGATCATTTGAACAGGACGCTATCTTCCATCCCCTACTGAACGGCCGCATGGACGATTTTTCCGGGTAGTAAGCTTCTGTAAAAAGAATATCTGCGTCGGGAACGGCATGGCCTAAAAACGGGGGAGTCAGCGGCAGCATCGAATAATACCCTTTGAGTTCCTTAACGCTGGCGGAAGGGAACACCTCGCCGCCGGTCAGGCGAGCCGCCTCGTCGTGAAATTGGGGAGGGCAGGCGATCTTGGCGCCGGTACCCCTCAGAGAAATCAGGATCTCCTTGAATCCTCCGGTAAGGGAGGCCTGTTTCTGCGGGATCGCGAGCGCCCACACGAGGGGGATGATGAACAGAACTTTCAGCGAGGCAGAAGTCTTCGCTGGATCCCGGGCGGGTATCACGGCTGAAAGAGCTGTAAGCGGGCCGAAAAAGAATGAAACGAACGCGAGTGAAACTTTTCCCGTATCCGGTTTTTCGTGAACGAAAAGCCAGAGGGCGGACAATACGAACAGGGCGAACAGGGGAGAGAGGATCATTGCCGGCGAATAGGGCGGGAATGCGCACACAGACAGGTAGAACGGAAGCAGGATGTCGCCGCTGAAGATCGATGCCAGCAGGGGAGGAGATATGAGCCCCGCGGCGGGAAGAAGGGTGGAAGCTGTCCTGCCGCTCATTATGATGCGGATAAGGATCGCCAGGAGGATGCAGACTAGAGCCAGCTTCGAAAAAAACGGAAGGATCAACGCCGCCGCGATAACCGCCAACGCCGGAGCGAAGGCCATGGCGGCGACCAGCGGCAGCGTCAACGCTTCTCCGCCGGCGGGAATGAGAAAGACGACGGCAGCGAGCGGAACCGCCGACGAAAAACTTTTCTTTCCCAGGATCAGGACGAGCAGCAACGCCGCGAGGGCTTTGAAGACGACCGCCGCACCCGTCCCGTTGAAGTTTTCGATCAAGGCGGAAGCCCCGCCAGGGGTCAGAAAAATGCCGGAGGGCGCAGGTGAAGCCACGGGTACTCCGGCAACGAAGACAGACACCGTTCCCGCTATTATCAGGATGAGTGCCGTGAAAGCGGCTTTTCTCGTGCCGGACAGGTTTTCGCTCATGACCCTCCACGCGAAACACCATTATATTCATTTTTCGAATAAGGTAAAGAATCTGATGATCTTGTCTTGCCCTGCAAAGCAACGCGGGGAGGCGGTCGATCCCTGTCAGAGGTCCGTTCGATGCAGGTCTCTGACATTCCGCCTGATTGACATTCCTGAAACAGAAGTAGTAGATTTGTTCTCAAGAGGATGTGAAACGATGAAGAAGGCAGAAGGCCATCCGGCAAGCCTCCGGGACGGGGACCGTATCGTCGTGATAGGCGGCGGGCCTGCGGGGTCGTTCTTCGCCATCAAGTTCCTCAGGGAATGCAGGCGTCTCGAACGCCGGATCGAGGTCGTCATAGTCGAGAAGCGCCGGGCGAAAGATCCGGGCGGCGAGGGATACCGCCTCGACGGATGCACTTTTTGCGCGGGGGGTATCTCGCCAAGATTGAACCGGGTCCTGAGACAAAATGATCTGGCGCTGCCCGGGGAGATAATCCAGAAGAAGATCGATTATATATGGCTGCACGGCCAATGGAAGAACTTCCGTTTTCGGGTTCCCCGGGGCGACGAGATGTTCTCGGTGTTCAGAGGTTCTCTGCCTTCGGGAAGAGGCGCGGGCGCCCGGGGACTGGATGGATTCCTTCTCGGAAAAGCCGTCGGGGAGGGGGCGCGCGTCCTGAACGGCGAGGTCCGGTCCCTCTGCTATTCGGAGTCCGGGATGCCCAGACTGTCCGTCAAGATGCCGTCAGGAGAACTGACCTCGATAGACTGCGGGTTCGCCGTGCTGGCCACCGGCATCAACGCCCGCTGCGGCCGCGATCATGGAGAGGGCTCCCTGACCGCTTCGATCAAGGAGATGAACCCGTCCTTTGTCCCGGCGAGGTCGCGGAGAGCTTTCCTTTTCGAGCTTGACCTGGGAGATGATTACCTGAAGCGCAACGTGGACAGGGAGATCCATTTCATCGAGTACGGTTCGGAACGCATAGACCTTGAACACACGGCGCTTCTTCCCAAAGGCAGATACCTGAGCGTGGCGATGATCGGCAAAAGCATAGACAGGGCGGCCTTGCCGCAGGACAGCACCCGGATCATCCGCGAGTTCGCCATGCTGCCGCATATCCGCAGGATACTGCCCGGAGTTGAAAGCGCTCCCGTCGCATGCGCCTGTTCTCCCATGATGGCTGCGGCTCCCGCGCGGAATCCCCGGGGCGGCCGGTTCGCCCTCATCGGGGATGCGGCAGGAGCGCGGTTGAACAAGGACGGGCTGTTTTCGGCTTACTTGACTGCAAGCACTCTGTCCCGGGCGATCCTCCACGACGGAGTCAGCGAACAAGCCATCGAAAGAGGATACGGCAAAGCGGTCAGGTGGCTCGCAGAAGACAACCGTTACGGACGGATAGTTTTTGGCATCAGCCGGGTGGCGTTCGCCTGGCCCTGGGTGAGCCGCGTCATGTACCAGTCGCTTGCCACGGAGTTCAAACGGCGGGACGAGGACAAGCGTCCACTTGGCTCCGTAATGTGGAAGATCGCCAGCGGCGCGGCCGATTACCGCGAGATCCTGCGCGAGATGTTCCGTTTTCCGGCGATCCGCGCCTTCATGGTGGGAACCGCCGTAACTTTGAGGAATGTCGCCTTCGAGCTGCTGTTCAGCCTGAAATGGGGGAAGAACGGCCGTTATCCGACGGTGGTGCTCAGGGAGAAACGGGAAGTGGTAAAGCGATGGTTGGCTTCCAGCCTGGGGGAGGAGGTCGACGGATCTCCGGACTTCGAGCGGATGTATGTCATCAAGATAAGAGGCTCAAGGGATAGGATCGCCGGAGAGCTGGCGAAGTTCGGCAGCAGGGAAGCGAAGTTCCTTAACCTTCGATTCGTAAGTGTAAGGCACCTCGGAGGCGAACCGAACGAGGTAGGCTCCGTTGTCCAGTACAGGGTCCCGCTCATAGGGCTGGCGACTGAAATGCGTCTTGCAAGGAAAGCCGGTCAGGGGACGTTCCTTTACCGGCTCGACGATTCTCTGGCGGATAGGGGGAAACTGATCTTCGACATAGCCCCCACCAAGGACGGCAACAACAAGCTGTCGATCTACGCGGCGTTCGATTATAAAAAAGGAACTACTTTGACGGGGAGGGTTTTCTGGTATTCAGCCAGGGCGCTGTTCCCGGAATTCGTTCATGACGTCGTGTGGAACCACGCGCTGTGCACGATCAAGGAAGAGATCGAAAAGTAGTCACGCCCCACAGCATTTCTTGTATTTCTTCCCCGAGCCGCACGGGCACGGATCGTTCCTGCCGATCTTGTCGTCCTTGTGGACTACCGTCGTCCCTTTCTTCTCCTCGCCCTTGGAAGGTGCCGAGTAGCTCCACTGCCGCTCCTTCCTTTCCACTTTCTTCTCTTCCTGGCGGACCTGCGGCTCCAGAAGCATCAGGTACCTGACAACTTCCTCCTCGACCCTGTCGAGAAGCGATTCGAAGGCCATGAAAGCCTCTTTCTTGTATTCGACGAGGGGGTCTCTCTGGCCGTAAGCCCTAAGGCTGATGCCCTCCTTGAGGTGGTCCATGTTCAGGAGGTTGTCCTTCCACTGGTTGTCGATCACCTGAAGCATGACGAGTTTCTCGTACTCGCGCATCAGGCCCTCGCCCAGCCTCGACTCCTTCTCCCTGTATTTGTTCTCGATAGCCTCTTTTGCCTTCTTCTCGAAGATATCGGCCGTAACCTGTCCCTGAATGGACGCAATGACCGTTTCTGAATCCAGGCCGAAGTAGTGATGGAACTTCGCCTTGAGAGCATCCCTGTCCCACTGGTCGTGAGGCGCGCTCCCGGGGGCGTGCTCTTCGAGGAGCCAGATGAGGATGTTCTCCGCGTTCTCCATCAGGTAACCGCGCAGGTTCTCGCCGGAGAGGATCCTTTTCCTGAGCGAGTAGATGGTCTCCCTCTGCTTGTTCATCACGTCGTCGTAATCCAGGAGATGCTTCCTTATCTCGAAGTTCCGGCCTTCGACCGACTTCTGCGCCCTTTCGATGGATTTGGAGACCCACGGGTGGGCGATCGGGACGCCCTCTTCCATGCCGACCCTGCCCATCATGTTCTTCAGCCTGTCGCCGCCGAAGAGCCTCATAAGGTCGTCCTCCAGCGAGAGGTAGAACTTCGAGGCCCCGCTGTCGCCCTGCCTGCCTGCCCTTCCCCTCAGCTGATTGTCGACGCGCCTCGACTCGTGCCTTTCGGTGCCGAGGATGTGAAGCCCTCCCAGTCCGACCACCTCGTCGTGTTCCTTCTCGTAAACGTCCCTGAAGAAGGCGAGCTGTTTGGCGTACTCCTCGGGCTGCGTCTCGGGGTTCGCCTTCGATTTGGCGAGCCCCTCCGGGTTGCCTCCCAGAAGGATGTCGGTTCCCCTTCCGGCCATGTTGGTGGCGATGGTCACCGCGCTTTTCCTTCCGGCCTGCGCGACGATCTCCGCCTCCTTCTCGTGGTACTTGGCGTTGAGGACGACGTGCCTGACGCCCCTCCGCTTCAGAAGGGCGCTCATCCTCTCGCTCTTCTCGATCGAGACCGTTCCGACCAGCACCGGCTGGCCTTTCTTGTTGAGTTCCTCGATCTCGTCGGCGGCCGCGTTCCACTTCTCGTCCTCCGTCCTGTATACCATGTCGGCGTGGTCGTTCCTCACCATCGGCCTGTGGGTGGGGATGACGACGACGTCCAGCTTGTAGATCTTGTCGAACTCCATCGCCTCGGTGTCGGCCGTTCCGGTCATGCCGGCCAGCTTCTTGTAGAGCCTGAAGTAGTTCTGGAAGGTGATCGTCGCGAGCGTCTGGTTCTCCTGCTGGATCTTGACGCTCTCCTTCGCCTCGATGGCCTGGTGGAGGCCGTCGGACCAGCGCCTTCCCGGCATCACCCTGCCGGTGAACTCGTCCACGATGACCACCTCGCCTTCCTGGATCATGTACTCGACGTCCCTGCTGTAAAGCTTGTGGGCGACGAGCGCCTGCTGGAGGCAGTGGAGGATCTCGATGTTCGAAGGCTCGTAAAGGTTCTCGAGGTTGAGAAGCTGTTCGCACCTGGCGATGCCCTCCTCGGTCAGGGTCGCGGTTCTCTGCTTCTCGTCGACAGTGTAGTCCTTCTCCGCCTGGAGGCGCGGGATTATGCCGTTCGCCGTGTAGTACTTGTCCACACGCTCTTCGGAAGGGCCGGATATGATCAGCGGCGTCCTAGCCTCGTCTATGAGGATCGAGTCCACTTCGTCCACCAGCGCGAAGTAGTGCGGCCTCTGCACCATGTCCTCCATCCGGTACTTCATGTTGTCCCTGAGGTAGTCGAAGCCGAACTCGTTGTTCTGGCCGTAAGTGACGTCGCAGTTGTACTGCTTCTGCCGCTCCTCGTTGTCCATCTCCTGCTGGATGCAGCCGACCGTGAGGCCCATGAAGCGGTACACCTTTCCCATCCACTCCGCGTCCCTCTTCGCCAGGTAGTCGTTGACGGTGACCACGTGGACGCCCTTGCCGAGAAGGGCGTTGAGATAGACCGGCATCGTCCCGACAAGCGTTTTTCCTTCGCCGGTCTTCATTTCCGCGATCTTGCCCTGGTGCAGGACTATGCCGCCTATCACCTGCACGTCGAACGGCCTCAGCCCGATCGCCCTCGAAGAAGCCTCCCTCACCGCCGCGAAAGCCTCCGGTAGGAGGGCGTTCAGCGCCTGATCCTCGTCGTATCCCGATGATAGCATCCCCGAGATCTTCTCCCTGAACTCCGCCGTCTTTCCCCGGAGCTGCTCGTCCGAAAGCTTCCTCATAGCGGGCTCGAGGCGCGTGACCTCGTATACCAAAGGCTGGATCGCCTTGACGTCCTTCTCGTGCTTCGTTCCGAATATCGTAGTCAGGATCTTGTTCAAAACCATGAGCCGAAACTCCTATCTTTCAGATTGATAAGGATACGCCAAATTGCCCGTTTCGGCAATCGGACGGGGGAGAAGAGGATTGAAGAGAGGCTTCTTTAAAAGCGATGTCGCATTTTGATAACCAGCGGTTCGAGAATCGTTTGCAACTGGATAAAGAATCGAAATCCAGCGGGGGACATGTTGCAAAAGACAAGTTGGGAATCTATAATATAGTTGCGGAGGATAGAAATGGCTGACAGGGAAAGCTTGAAGAGAAACCTTGAATGGTACATCGGCCACCAGGAAGAGCTGGTAAAAACCTATAGCGGCAAGGTGCTTCTCATCAAGGACGGAAAGCTTGTCAATGCGTTCGCGGACATGGAAAGAGCCTATATCGAGGCTCTGAAGCTGTTCGCGCCCGGAACATTTACCCTTCAGCCCTGCGCTCCCGGTCCCGAGAGCTATACGGTCACGATTTTCAGCCCGCAATACTGCATTTAATGCCGCTCCATAAGCTGCCCTCAAATCAAGTTCAAGCTTTTACCGCCCGCGCAGATGGAAGATTGTCCTCACTTAGAACCGAGATTGAAGTGTGGCCTGCATTTCATCCTGAAAAAGGCGTTTCTCCTCCCCCAAGTAAAAAATATGTCGGGATATACGATACCGGAGCCACGGGAAGCGCCATTTCCAAGAAAGTCGCACAGGACCTTAACCTTGAATGCATTGGTGTGATAAACGTCCAGACGGCAAAAGGCATTCACGAGTGCGACACTTTCCTTATCAATATAGGCATGCCCAACCGGGTTCTCTTCCCGATGATACGCGTCAGTACTGCCGATCTGCCCGCAGGAATAGACATGCTGATCGGTATGGATATAATTTGCAGCGGAGACTTCGCCATTACCAATTTCGATAGAAAGACAACCTTTTCCTTCAGGATACCCTCGACAGGCGAAATAGATTTCGTCAAGGAACTAGAGGATAAAAACAAGCCTGTTCCTACCCATTCGGACAAAGTTGGTCGAAACGAACCTTGCCCATGTGGCAGCGGGAAAAAATTCAAGCATTGCTGCGGAAAATAAGGCTGGAAAGGCCTTGCCTCAGATGGGGTGGGCCCGCAGGGGTCAAGTGATGAATTATGACAAAGAAAGGACTACCCATGTCTTCATCCGATTTCCCGCCGTTCGTTAAAAGCCTTCCCGAGGCCGACCTGCCGTTCGTGGGGCTCAGGGGCTGGCTGCTTATAAGCGATGCCGGGCTTGTGTTGTTCAACGAATCGGACATCGAGGCGACAGTGCCCGAGCATTCGCACGGGGAGCAGTGGGGGATTGTGATAGACGGGGAGATAGAGCTGACCATCGGGGGCACGCGACGGACATACCGCCCTGGGGACACCTATTTCATCCCTTCGGGAGCGCTCCATAAGGCGACGATCCATCCCGGCTTCAGGGCCGTCGATTATTTCGCCGACAAAGGCCGTTACAAACCGAGAGGAATTTAGAGGCATTTACTGTTATTCTGTTGATGTCTTGATGGAAGGAAAAAAAGGCGGGCCGCAAAGCCCGCCTTTTTCTTTACTGCGCTTGCTCTTCCTTTTTCGGCTTGTGGAATTTCCTGAAGGGTTTCGGGTTAGGCGCAGCCTTCTCGACCGATTCTTCGAAGCTCGTCTTGGGGCGTGCTTCCTCGCTGAAAAGCCTGCTGAAGGAGCCTTCTCTCAGCTGGCGCTCGTGGGGAGATCCTTCCCTCGGAGGCTTCCCCGCGAAGGGATCGTTTCCCCACTGGTATTTTTTCTCTTGATGACCGCCCTGATCCGGCCTGCGATCTTCGTGTTTCCCGTCTGAAGTTTTCAGGGCCGCGTGAAGGTGAGCGGGGTTGGGAGCGTTGTGCCCTTCGTGGACCGGTTTCGATTCCTGTGGTGGGCGATGAGGGCTATGGCCTTGCTGATGATGAACCGGCTTATGCCCTTTGCGGCCGCCATCGCGATGCGGCGCAGCCGCGTGTGCGCCGGGCTTAGGAGCATGGTCGCGGGAAGGGATATGGTCGTTCCTCGGGATGTGATGGTCCGGGTTCGGGGACTTGCTCTCGAAATCGAAATGACGCCCCTCGGGCATCCACTGCCTTGTCTTGTCGCCGGCATGCTTCGCGGGTCCCTTCTGCCTGGCGTTCTCTGATTTCCTGCCTTCATGTTGCGGCTGCTGCTGGGTCCTGGCGGCTTTCGCTTCAAGCTTGGCCTTGTGCCTGGCGCGATCTTCTGCCTTCCTGGCGCGGATTTGGGCGATCCTTTCGCCGATCGGCACTTCGAGCTTGTCGTCCGCCTTGTGTGCGTAATCGAATCCTCCCACCTTCTGGCGGGGGAAGGTCTTGCCCAGTTCCCTCTCGATTGCGCGCATGTTGCCCTCTTCCTGGGGGGAAACGAGAGTGTAGGCGTCTCCGGTCAGTTCGGCGCGGGCCGTCCTTCCCGAGCGGTGGATGTAATCCTCCGGGACCGCGGGAACGTCGAAATTGACCACGAGGCCGAGGGCTTCCACGTCGATGCCTCGCGCGGCGATGTCTGTTGCGACTAGAACCTGGAATTTGCCTTCCTTGAATCCTTTCAGGGCGTCGGTCCTCTGCATCTGCGATCTGTTGCCGTGGATCCTTTCGCAGGGAACGCCGTTCTTCGTCAGGAAGTCGGCGAGCCTGTTGGCGCGGTGCTTGGTCCTTGTGAAGGCGAGGACGCTCTTGGCTTCGGGCCTTTTGAGCAGTTTCAGGAGAAGATGCTTTTTAAGCTCCTCGGGCACGGGAAAAACCGAGTGGCGGATGCCCGCCGCGGGCTCGGACTTTCTTTCGATGTTGAGCGCGACCGGGTCTTTCAGGATCTCTTTCGAGAGCTTGACGATCGGCTCGGGCATCGTCGCCGAGAAGAGAAGGGTCCTGCGTTCTTTGGGAAGATGCTTCAAAACTTTCTTCACGTCGGGGAGGAAGCCCATGTCGAGCATCCTGTCCGCTTCGTCGAGGACGAGGTATTCGAGGTCGTCCAGCTTCGAATAGGGATACTGGAAATGGTCCAGGAGGCGCCCGGGGCAGGCTGCGATGAGGTCGACCTTCTTGTTGAAAGCGGCTACCTGCGGGTTCATGCCTACTCCGCCGTAGACCGCGGCGGCTTTCAGGTTCGTGTGTTTGCCGAGCATGTCGAAATGCTCGACTATCTGCGCCGCGAGCTCTCTCGTGGGGGCGAGGACGAGGACGCGGGTCTTTCCGCGGGGCTTGCCCAGGAGGTCGTTCATGATTGGCAGAAGGAACGCAGCGGTCTTTCCGCTGCCGGTCGCCGCGGCGGCGAGGATGTCCTTCCCTTCCATGAGGGGGGGGATCGCCATCTTCTGGATGGGTGTGGGTGTGGTGAAGCCGAGATCCTTGAGGGCCTCGTTCAGCTTCGGGTTGAGGTGGAACTGTGAAAATGCCATTCACTACTCTTTCTACGGTCCCGGGACGAAACAGTCGTCGGGGTGACCGATTCTTTGTTCCGGCTGATTGTAATTTCGGGTTTGGAACGGGAGCTGCCGGATAGGCCGCCGTTCTTGGCTCGCGGCGCGTCGAAGATGTTTCGCGCTTCCGTTGTTGCCGCCTCTTGCCGGGGCCAGACGGCCTCGACGAAATGTACTATCTCATACTTTCTTAGAAATAGCAAGGGTTCCGGGGGAATTGACACAATAACCCGCGGTTTGTTCTATAATGTCACCGGAGGATGCCCGATGAGCGAAAAAGCGATAGTTGCGATAATGATGGGAAGCCAGAACGATTACGACAAGGTGGAACCGGGGATAAAGATCCTGAAAGATTTCGGTGTCGCCGCGGAGGTGCGAGTTCTCTCGGCGCACAGGACTCCCGACCAGACGAAGGAGTTCGTCCTGGGCGCGGAAAAGGACGGCGTGAAGGTCTTCATCTGCGCGGCGGGGATGGCTGCGCACCTCGCGGGGGTCGTCGCCTCGCACACGACCCGCCCCGTCATAGGCCTGCCCATAGCTTCCGGAGCGCTGAACGGAATAGATTCGCTTTATTCTACCGTGATGATGCCGCCGGGGATACCCGTCGCGACGGTAGCCGTCAACGGCGCCCAGAACGCGGCATACCTCGCGCTGGAGATCCTGCAGGACCAGGTGGAAGGGCTATCCGATCACCTGAAGAACGACAGGAAAAAAATGGCGGAGAAGGTTCTCTGGGCAGACAAGAACCTGGGAAAATAAAATGGCCAGAGTTATAAACACTGAAGAAGCGGGCTGGCTCGACGAGGCAGTATCCCACATCAGGGAAGGCAAGCTGATAGTCTTTCCGACCGAGACGGTCTACGGCATGGGGATCAACCTGGAATTCCCGGAAAACCTCGAACACCTTCAGAGAGCCAAAGGAAGGGCTTTCGACAAGCCCATCGCGCTGATGACAGGTTCTCTGAAGATCGCCGAAGAGTGCTTCGAATTCAACGACCATTGCCGGAAGATAGCGCGGAAATTTTTCCCGGGGCCCCTGACCCTGGTCCTGAAGCGCAGCGAAAAGATCCCCATGTGGTTCTTCCCTGAGCGGAAAAAAATCGGCCTCAGGATCCCCGACAACAGGATCGCTCTAGACATACTCAACGCCTATCGCGGTCCTCTCGCCGTTTCCAGCGCGAATGTCTCCGGCTCCCAGCCGGCGCGAAACTTTGAAATGGCTCTGTTCTATTTCGCTAACGAGGAAGACCTTCTCATAATCGACGGCGGCGAATCCGCCATCGCCGGAGGCTCCACCGTCATCGAAGTGGTGGATGGAACCGTCAGTATCCTGAGGCCCGGTCCGATAGCCAGGGAGAAATTAGAACAAGCCCTTGTCGAATGAAAAAAGATACAGGATAGCCTGTCTCACAGGAGCCGGCATCTCGGCGGAGAGCGGCATCGCCACTTTCCGGGGGATGAACGGGATGTGGGAGAACCACTCGATCGAAGAGGTCGCGACTCCCGGAGGGTTCGCCAGGAACCCACTGCTTGTTTGGAAGTTCTACGAGGCGAGAAGGAGGCAGGCTCTCACCTGTCAGCCGAACAAGGGACACATCGGTCTCGCGAAGCTCCAACAGGTTGTCGGCGAAGAGAACTTCTGCCTGACCACGCAGAATGTCGACGGCCTTCATCAGAAAGCCGGGACGAAGAACGTCCTGGAGCTTCACGGAAGCCTCTGGCGTGTCAGGTGCGTAAAGTGCGGTCAGGAGCGGGAAGAACGCGGGCTCTTCGACGAGCTTCCTCCGAAATGCCCGTGCGGGGGAATGCTGAGGCCGGCCATCGTCTGGTTCGGAGAGATGCTGCCCGGGGAGATCTTCGAAAGCGCCGGAAGGGCCGCGACGGAGTGCGACCTCTACATCGTCGTCGGGACATCGGGAGTGGTGGAGCCCGCGGCTTCGCTCGCGAGGGTCGCGGCGGACCGCGGAGCCCGCGTCTGGGAGGTCAACCCCGACGAGACCCCGCTGACGAGGATGTGCGAGCGCTCCTGGCGCAAGCCCGCGGGAGAGGTCATGGGAGAAGTGGCCGAAGAAGCGGTGAAACGTGCGGCGATGAAGTCAGAATGGAGATTAATATGAGATCTGGTGTGTTGGGAGCGGGAACATTGTTGGTGATAATCCTGATTGGTGTGTTGAGCGCTGATTTCCAAGCTCAGGAACCGGGCAAGAAGCTCGAGGCGAACATGGAGCCCTTGCCACGCGAAGTTGCGGGCTATCTGGAAGCCATGGATAAATTCGAATGCTCCGAAACCCATGAAACAATGGAGCCGCTCTTCAACATGGCGAGAGCCGCCGGACGCTCTTTGATGAATCCAAATCCTTCGAAGGAAAGCAGTTACCTGGAAAGGGTGGATGAAAAGCTTTACCAATCCTTTCGGAAACAGATGAGAGGATTGGTGGTTGAGGAGGTGGGTGGGGATTATGCTCCGCAGGCGTATCCGGATTATCAGTACTTTCTCCGGTTGGCCATTAAAAAAGGCTTGGAAGAGGATGTCGATTTCTTTCAGTTGATCCAGGATTACGGCCCTTATTATCTGCAGGATATGTGGGCAAATACCAACGGTTGCACAAAATACATAGTCCTGCGTAATGCATATGAAAGGTTCGCGAAATACAGGAACCGGCATCCGAACAGCTATCAAGAAGCATTGATAGAGGAGATGCGGAAGATCGGCTGGGAATTCGCAATATGCACGTGTGTATGCGAAGATCGGCACGAGGGTACGCGGGAATTTTTCGCTTTTCTGGAACTTCCGCAGTACGGGGAATTGGACTTGAACACGAGAAAGTTTCTTCGCGAGATCGGGGATGAATTGAAATCAGGGACATCCAAGATAAAGTTCAATTGCAAGCAGTCGAATAGATGGGGGCCTTATCATTGAAGTCAAGAATTGGTCATGATTATGGCCGCGCAGTCACACATAAAAATTCTTGTTCCCACGCGGGATCATAAAGCAGTCTCTCGCCGCACTTTGAATTTCATTTCTCCGTGTAGGCTTTGCTGAACCGTTCGATCTTCGCGGCGAGATCCAAGTCCTTTATCGACAGTTTCTCCTCTCCGCCGGGCAGGGTCAGGATGGCCCTCGCGTGCGAAAGGAATATGTCGGGGAACCTGTCGTCGGCGATCGCTTCGAGCGATACGGCCTCCACGAACTGGACGGCATCGAGGTGGGCGCGGAAGATATAGTCCCTCTTGATCCTGCCATCCTCCTGTTTCCAGCCGGGAAGTTTCTCAAGTTCCTTTTGAAAGTACTCGGGATCGATGTGGAAGCTCATTTCGACTCCTTCATCTCGGCCCTTTTCCAGGCGGCCGTGGGAAAAGCGTCCCTCTCCAGTTCGGTCGGCGCCCAGGACCTCCATCTCGACAGGGCGCTGAAACCCACCATCGCGGCGTTGTCGGTGCAGTATTTCAGGGGCGGCACGGAGAACGGCAGGCGGTAGTTGCCGGCGAGCTCCGCGAACCTTTGCCTCAGGAGAGTGTTCGCCGCGACCCCTCCCGCGAGGGCCAGGGACCTCGCCTTGAAGATGTTGACCGCCCTTTCCGTCCTGTCGATGAGGTGGTCCACCACAGCTTTTTCGAAGGAAGCGAGCATGTCCGCCATCCACCCGGGGACGTTGTTCTCGTCGAAGACCGGGGGCGTCAGGCCGCTCTTGCCGAGCTTGTCGACGAACGACGTCTTAAGTCCCGAGAACGAGAAATCGAAGCCCTTCTTCATCCTCGGCATGGTGTACTTGTACGCCTTCGAGTCGCCCGTCCTCGCTATCTTGTCCACGAGAGGACCCTGCGGGTAGGGGAGCCCGAGCTTTTTCCCGACCTTGTCGAAAGCTTCTCCCGCGGCGTCGTCGCGGGTCGCCGACACGAGAAGGTAGCTTCCCTCTTTCTCTGCGTAAAAGATGTGGCTGTGGCCTCCCGACACGACGAGGACGAGGGCGGGGAAGGGGAGAGACCTGTTCTCGATCCACGGCGAGAGAAGATGAGCCTCGATGTGGTTCACTCCGTAGAAGGGAACCTTGAGGGCGTGCGCGGTCGTCTTCGCGAAGGAAAATCCCACGAGCAGGGAGCCCAGGAGCCCCGGGCCCATCGTGGAAGCGGTGGCCTTCACTTCCCTCATGTCGATCCCGGCCTCTTTCAGCGCGGCATCAAGGACGGGGATGATGTTCCTGAGATGTTCCCGGCTGGCGATCTCCGGGACGACGCCGCCGAACGGTGCGTGTGCGGCGAGCTGGCTCGAAACGACGCTGGAACGGACGATACCGTCCCTGTCGAGGACCGCTATCGAAGTGTCGTCGCACGAGGTTTCGACGGCAAGCAGGTATCCCATCATTCCTCCTTCGCTATCTTTTTCATGTTGGCCCTGTTCACGGGAGAGACCACTCCCTTCTCCGTGATTATCGCGGTGATAAGGTCGGCGTCCGTTACGTCGAAGCCGAAGTAAAGCCCCCTGGCCTTTTTCGGGGCGAACCTTTTGCCCGCGATGTTCACAAGCTCCCCGTCGCTTCTCTCCTCGATCGGTATCTCGGAACCGTCCCTAAGAGACATGTCTATCGTCGTCAGCGGCGCGGCGACATAGAACGGTATCCCGTGATGCTTCGCGAGCACTGCAAGCGTGAACGTCCCGACCTTGTTGGCGGTGTCGCCGTTGCCGGCTATCCTGTCGGCGCCGACCACGACGGCGTCAACCATTCCCTTTTTCATAAGGAACCCCGCCGTGTTGTCGCTGATGATCCTGAACGGAACGCCCGCCGCTTCCAGCTCGAAGGCCGTCAGCCTCATCCCCTGAAGGTATGGCCGAGTTTCGCAGGTGTAGACGCGCTTCACCTTCCCCAGCCTGTGGGCTTCGAAGATGACCGCGAGGGCCGTCCCCAGGTCCGGGGCGGCAAGCGCGCCCGCGTTGCAGTAGGTCATTATCGCGGAGCCTTTCTTTATCAGCTTCGCGCCGTGCCTGCCGATGAGCTCCGAAGCTTTCACTTCTTTTCTATGGAACTCGGCGGCCTTTTTCATCGCGAGAGCGGCGAAGTTCTTGTCTTGCCCGTGCTTTTCGAGAAGCAGGGTGAACTGCCTGACAGCTTCGTTCAAATTGACCGCCGTGGGGCGGGCGGAATTGACCTTCCCGGCTTTCTTCAGGAGGGACCTTTCATTGGAGCCGGGCTTTCCCGCCTCGAGGGCGAGGGAGTAGAACGCCACGATCCCGATCAGAGGCGCGCCGCGGACGATCATATCCGCGATGGCTTTGCAGCCGTCGTCCGCGTTCTTTATCCGGACATGCTTTATTTTGTGCGGCAGGAGGCGCTGGTCGAGGACGAGCACCCTGCCGTTCCTGACGATGATGGGAGCGGTCATTGATCCTTCTCCTTTCCCGGCGGAGATCCTTCAAAGAAGGGCGAGAGCACCCAGAAGAAAATGCCGAAAGCGAAGACGATGAACAGAAGCGATTCTATCACGGCGCCCCCCTTCGCGGGAGGAACGCGACGAACCCGCCGAGGATGATGAATAATCCTCCTATCCAGAGGAACGCGACGAGTGGGTTTATGAAGACGGTGAGGACGGCGGTCCCCTTGTCTATGTCGAACCCGGACATCACCGCGTAGACGTCCCTGAAGAGCGAGGTCCTGATGGCCGCCTCGTAGGCGGGAGGCTGGCCTCCGGAGATCGTGTTCTTGTAGTGGACTCTCATCGGAACGAGCGTCCCGAAGCGACGCCCGTCCGTGGAGAGGTCGACGATCGCCCTGATCCTGATGTCGTTCACCTTGGAGATGTCGGCGTCAAGGTCGTCGTGATCGAGCTTCGAAAGTGTTAATGTGATATTCCCGGCCTTGAACGATTCTCCGATTTTGACCTCTTCCTGGAAGTTCTGCTGGAACATCGATGAGAACGCCACGCCGATGCAGAAGATGATGACGCCCGCGTGGACGATGTTGCCGCCGGAAACTCGCAGGGCAGAGGCGAGAGAACTGGCGGTCCTTCCGGTGCGGGCCTTCTCTTCACGGACTTTCCGCAGGAACCTTCCGCCGATCACCGAGAAAGAAAACGCCGAAAGGGCGAAGAGCGCCGCGAAATAGAAAAGGGCCTTGGGCGAGCCCGACAGGACCTGCCACCACTCCCTGCGGCTGTAAAGAAGGATCGTTCCCGCCGCCGCGCAGACAAGTCCCGCCAGAGCAGGAAGCATGAGCGCCTTTTTCAATTCTCCCTGTCCGCCCTTCTTCCACGGGGCCGCCGTGCCGAGAGCCATCACAAGAAGCAGCATCAGTGTCACGGGCACCGCCTTGGCGTTGTAGAATTCGGGGCCGTTGAAAAGCTCTACGCCTGTGAACATCCGGTAAAAGATCGGGCTGGTGACGCCGTAGAAAACGACCGCCGCGAAAAGGCTGAAGAGCATAAGCGAATAGAGGACCATGCCCTCCCTGCCCGACGCCGATCCCAGCTCCGCCCGCGGCTTCATGAACTCCCTCCTCGCGATGAAGAGGTCGATCGTCGTGAAGAGGATCATCGCCATGAAAAAGAGGAATATCGTTCCGAGGCGCATGTACCATGGGATAGAAGGGTCCTCCTGGCCGAAGGAGTGGACGCTCTGCAACACGCCGCTCCTTGTCAGGTAGGTCCCGTATATCGTCAGGATGAAGGTGGCGGAGACGAGAAAAAAGCTCCACTTCCTGAAAAGCCCCCGCTTCCTTTCCATGTAAAGCGAGTGAAGGAAGGCCGTTCCAGTGAGCCACGGCAGGAGCGAGGCGTTCTCGACCGGGTCCCACGCCCAGTAGCCGCCCCATCCCAGCTCGATGTAAGCCCAGTAAGAGCCGAAGATGATCCCGAGCCCGAGCGTTATCCACGAGAAGAGGCTCCAGCTCCTTACGACCGGCATCCAGGAGGTTCCATGATCCCTTTCGAAGAGGACCGCGAGGACGAGGGCGAAGGGGACCGCGAAGGCCACCAGGCCCAGGTAGAGCAGGGGAGGATGGACCGCCATGTAGAAGTTCTGCAGGAGCGGGTTCAGCCCGCTGCCGTCGATCGTCGCGGCGAGCATGCGGGAGAGAGGCGAGCCGTCAGGCCCGGCCATCGGATCGAAAGGGTTCGTCCTGAAGCTCAGCAGGAAGAGAAAGAAACCCTGGATGAGGAAGAGGACCAGGCTTGAAAAGGGGATCAGCTTTTCCATCTTAGCCCTTCCGAGCTTCAGCGCGAGTAAGGCGTAGAGGGAGAGTATCCACTCCCAGAAGAGGAGCGAGCCGTCCATCCCTCCCCACAGAGCCGTCAGTTTGTAGATAAGGGGCTGGGCCCTGCGAGAATACTCGTAGACGTACCTGATCGTGAAGTCGTCCCTGACAAGAGCGATCACCAGAGAGAGGGCCGCGACGGAGGTGAGGGCAAGGATCGAGGCTGCCGTCCTCTCCGCGCTCTTGAGCGCCCTTTCGTCCCGCCTGAAGACCGAAAGGACCGCGACGACGACGCCCCACAGCGCCAGGGCGTGGGCGAAGTAGAGGGAGTAGAGGCCGAGAAGTCTCAACTCACTTCACCTTTTTTTCGTTTTCTTCGAGGCGCGATTCGTACTTGGAGGGGCACTTCACGATGATGTCCCGGGCTTCGAAAATGGTGTCCGACATCCTGCCGTCGACGACAACTTCCATACCTTCGGCGAAAGCCTCGGGCACGACGCCCTTGTAGCGGACCTGAACCCTGCTTCCGCCGTCGCTCATGACGAAGGTAATTCCCGGCGCGCCGCCGGAAGCCTTGACGCTCTCCTTCTCGACGCGGCCCATCAGGCGCACGCGTCCACCGGCATTCGCGGGAGAAGAGAGGAACTCGGTGGGCGTCATGTAGAAGACCTTGCCGCTCTTTCCTCCGCCCGAAAGGAAGAAGAGAACGACCGCTCCTATCATGACCGTGATCCCGACCGTCAGCTTTGTCCGCACGCGCGACCTCGAATAGTCCCAAAGTGCCTGAAAACACAAGATAAACCAAAACAGCCGCCTTTGCAAATTAATTCCGTTTTCATGGGGGAACGGGACAAGGATGCAGGGGCGGGTTCCAAACCCGCCGTTTGCAGGACGTGTTCTTTGGAGTCAAATACTAGGTCTCACCACGAAGACACGAAGAAAGACTATTTTCTGGTGTTCTAACGAAGAATCCGCGTCGAGACAAAAGAAAAAGCAACAATATCTTCGACCTCAGAGGAAGCAGAAGGTACAGAGAAAAAATAGTGAAAAGGGTTTTACAAGAATGGACAGGATTTACTGGATAAAGAAGCCTGTCATCACGAGGACTTCTTCAAAGCCGCGACAAGCGAAGTGATCTACCTTATCCCGGGAATGCATAATGCATGGCCTGACCCCGAACCCCGGGACGTGTTCTTTGGAGTCAAATACTAGGTCTCACCAAGAAGACACGAAGGACACGAAGAAAGACTATTTTCTGGTGTTCTAACGAAGAATCCGCGTCGAGACAAAAGAAAAAGCAACAATATCTTCGACCTCAGAGGAAGCAGAAGGTACAGAGAAAAAATAGTGAAAAGGGTTTTACAAGGATGGACAGGATTTACTGGATAAAGAAGCCTGTCATCACGAGGACTTCTTCAAAGCCGCGACAAGCGAAGTGATCTACCTTATCCCGGGAATGCATAATGCATGGCCTGACCCCGAACCCCGGAGTCAAATACTAGGTCTCACCACGAAGACACGAAGAAAGACTATTTTCTGGTGTTCTAACGAAGAATCCGCGTCGAGACAAAAGAAAAAGCAACAATATCTTCGACCTCAGAGGAAGCAGAAGGTACAGAGAAAAAATAGTGAAAAGGGTTTTACAAGAATGGACAGGATTTACTGGATAAAGAAGCCTGTCATCACGAGGACTTCTTCAAAGCCGCGACAAGCGAAGTGATCTACCTTATCCCGGGAATGCATAATGCATGGCCTGACCCCGAACCCCTTATATTCTCGGCCCGCCGCCAAACCTGCTATGCGCCATAGTATCACTCGTTCCGAATCCCTGAATGCCTTTCATTTCAACTTCACAGGGATTTGTGCTCCTTGTTTCTCTCCACTTCTCCGCACAAACCAGAATACCCTTCGCTAGTTTCTTGAGTTCAGGCCGATAATGTCCATTTGCAAAATCCGTCACAACATCTTCCCTTTTCATAAAGGATAGTGACCAAAGAGGATACCTAAAGCCAGAGTTGGTGCCTTCATCGTAATGATATTGCCTGCAGAGAGCCTTGAGTCCCTCAACATCGCCTCGTAGCTGGTACACATAGCTTTGATATTGTGGTGATCTTTCACCACTGTGTTCTGTTTCTTCTTTCTTCAACTGAGCTTCCGCCAATTCAAGCCCATCCTTGTCGTTTTCTTGAGCGCACCAGACAATATAAAGCCTCGTATAGTTGCGCTCTCCGCGTTCAGCTAGCGGTTTTAATAAAGGTTTCCATTGATTGGAGTGGAGTTTCCAATAAAGAACGATGAGTATCTCTTCACGCTCATCAAGTCGCGCCTGGGAGTTCTCTTGAAACGGTTCAGGATCAAAGGCTTTGACTAGCATCTTTTCAGCTTCTTTAGGGTCAAGACAAATTATAAGGTCAAGAAGATTGCGGTTGTTTTTCAAAAGCCAAACCGGAGGAAGGTCTGAAGATTTCCAAGGATAGTTCTTCCATCCGTTTTCCCACCCTGAAATCAGAACAGGAAGGATCTCCTTAGGATGGTTTCTGAGCGATTCTACAACGGTGGGTCTCATCGCTCTCAAAACGGGACTTTCATAATCCTGCCAGCCGCTTATAAGATGCGGATTCAAGAGGAGTTTCTTTATGTCGTTCGATTCAATATCCGTTGCGGGGTCATTGCGGGCGGTGAGCGATCCCGCGCTGGGACCCCAGAACAGCAACTTTATATAATTAACCTCGGCGGTTGTGAAGGGGGCAGTATCTGATACTTCTTTTTTGGTTGTGGCGCATCCGAGAAGAATAAGAAACAACAACAAAAGTATCTTGGCATATTTCACGGGTAGCTCCCTAAACAAAAGGAGAGGCAAGAAGCTTGAATCTTGAATTGCATGCACTTTCTCATTTCTCACCCATTTATTCTATACCTTCCTTTGAAAATATTCCCCCGCCCTTGGGCTTTCGCTTCGGGGCGGGGGTTGGGAGTGAGACAGGCAGCTGGGGCGGCGTCGACCTGCACTCGCTTGTTAGGCATGTTAAATGTCTCGATCATCTCACCGTTCGGATTTAGTTATTATCCGCGCCGCCATCCAGGACCCGATAGTGCAGGTGCTGGCACATCTTTCTTTTGCGGATAATACGTGACATCAGACCATTCGTATGGCGGTTTTCCAAGCTCTGCTTGGATGCCTGAAACTGCCTCTTGTACAGCAACGTGGTTCCACGGCGCGCTGACAATTACCTGGTATGTCAAATCCAGATAAAAGCAGACCGATATCTTTGTATTGTTGAGGCGGCCTGAAGCCCAGCGAAATGCAAGCCCCTGCTCATTGAGGCTTGTGAAGTCCAGCTCGGCAATAAATCGTTCGGCGGTCCGCTCTGCAGTCTCCCAACTATGGTCATTCCTTGCAGCTTCCACAGCAGCATCAAATTGCTGGCGCGAGAACGTCAGTGACCTAATTCCCGGAATTTTCGGGGAGAAACTGTCCCAGATAACGGTAATGTGATCACGGCTTGTATGGACTATCGCGTCGCCGCATCCAACTACCCCACAACTACACCGCGCGAATATCAGTTTGCCGAATTCTAGGAGCGCTCGGTCGGTGAAGAAATCTGGTGGGTCGATGCCAAGCATATCGTCGCAATAACATGCAATCAGATCCTGGCCATCTACGATGATGCGCACCTGGTGATCATTGGATGGATTGTTGGGTTCAATTACGAAAGAGATTTCAGCCATGATGTTCTGAATGCCTATCAATAAATAGACTGATCATTGTAACGACTCCTGGCATCCTCACGCCCATCTTCACCTCAGGCGTGTCACCGTCCGAGATACTCAATAAAGAAGAAGGAGAGAGAAGGATTAGGGGCATGGGTGGTCACCTCCTATAGTAGTAATATACTCCAGTGTCGGATTCTCCATCAGGATTGATAATGGTTATTTGGTTGTATTGGCCAGAAATGAGGAATTCCTTGATTTTATTGCCACTTTTCAAAATTATTTTGTTGGAGTTATTTACCTTGATTTCATAAGGGAAAGGCTGGTCGTTTATAGTTGCTGTGGCCCCGTCCTCAAATCCCGCCCCAAATACAATTAGCGCGAAGGGATCCTTCCGGGATTGAACCGCCAATACCCTGAGTTCTTGGGCTGAACCGCATATTGCGTATTTTTCAACCGGAAAGCTTCCCTGCGCGAATGATTGATCGGCTGCAGATGCGGACGTGTTCTCGCCTACAGCCTTCGTCTTGCGGGTGCGGGAAGAACTGGCTCCCGCCAAGGTATTGGTATTCTCCATGTAACTACATGGCGACGTCAGGTCACCGTTGTTGTCAATTGCGATAATGGCACCCCTGCAATAGGTATTTTCCGGACAAGTGGAGGCGGCTATAAAAAAACTTCCATCATTCTTTTGAACAACCTTATGAATAACCGTTTCGTCATTTCTGCCAACATGAAAATCCTTTTGCCACACAATATCACCGGAATGGTTGAGTTTCAGGACCCATCCTTTTACTGCTATCTTCTTGCTCCCGATATAGCCTGCCATGATTACACAGCCATCCGATGTTCCGCTGATAGATCCAAGTCCGTCCCTGAATTCATTGCCGTATGTCTTTTCCCAGACGATGCTACCCTGCGAGTTAAGTTTGACAAGCCAATAATCCGCAGAACCTTTGCCGAATGAATTGGTATTGCCTCCGACCATATAATGTCCATCAGCTGTTTGAAAGACCGAGCTGAAATAATCGTTCTCCGCGCCGCCGTACCTTTTCTGCCATATTATATTCCCCTGTTGGTCAAGCTTGATAACATAGCCGTCATCATTTTTCCATTTGGTTGAGTACACATAACCGGCAACCAGATAGCTGCTTTCCGTTGTCTGGCATAACGAGCGGAACCATGATATTTCAACAGCTCTGAACCTTTTCTGCCATTCAATATCACCTGCCGGGCTGAGTTTTATAAGCCACCCGCCCCCACCATTTAACTCCGTCCCTCCCGCAATCAAATACCCGCCGTCATTTGTTTGGATGATCGAGTTGCAGACATCTCGACCTCCGCCGCCGTAAGTCTTCTGCCACAAACAGTCCCCCAGGTGATCAAGTTTGATGACGCACACGTCATAATCCCCCCAATCATCGCCGAAGGAATTAGCTGACCCGCATATGATAAATCCGCCATCCTCGGTTTGCTTCGCATCTCCAAAGAAATCATCCCTGGTCCCGCCAAATTTTCTCTGCCACAAAAGGTTCAACTGGCTGTCCATTTTCGCGATGCAAAGATCCAGATATCCTCCAGTGAAGCACTGGCCTCCAACCAGATAACCACCGTCTGAAGTTGGGGCTATTAATGAAAGAAATGAGTCCCCGCCATCGTCCAGTATCATGATAGATGGTTCCTCCCCGACCGCCGAGAGACCTGCAACTAGAAAAGAACACAAGAGCAGCCATGATTTTATTCTTTTCATCATTCCCTCCATCTTCTTCTATTATTCTATACCTTCCTTTGTAAAAAATCCCCCGCCCTTGGGCTTTCGCTTCGGGGCGGGGGGATCTTCAGCCTTCAGCCATCAGCCTTCAGCCTGCCCGTCAGGGCGCTACACCTTCGCCGCAACTGGTGCGCCTTCCTTCTTTGCCTCTTTCTCAGCTTTGTCGCCCTTAGCGGCGGCCTTGAAGTAGGTGTCCGCCTTCTTGGGCGTCTTGTAGAAGAGCCTCGTCAGGTCGCGGTAGTTCTTCTTGTACTGGTCCAGCCAGTTCACCTTTTCGGTCTGGAGCATCCCGTAGGTCTGCATCTCAACTTCCATCGCTCCCTTGTGCGTGTCTATCGCCGTGGCAAGAGCTTCAAGCGCCGTCCTGATCGGCCCGGCGTGCGCGGCTATGACCGTCTCTTCCTCCTCGGCCAGCTTCGCGAGGATGACGCTCGCCTTCTGAAGCTCGACTTCCAGAGGCGCACCCACTATCCTGGACATGCCGTCGGGATAATTGTCAGGCAGGAAAGGATCGCTTGCCATGTAAAATCTTAGATTTGTCGTCGGTGATGCCTCTGAACCGAAGTTGTAAACTGTTGCCGCAAGAAACAACATGTCATTGGGTTTTACCTGACTGGCCTTCGGCGCAAGCATGGTTGCCAGGTCAATATACCCCTCCCACTCAGCAAACAGTTTTCCTGAATATACATCCCATGCCGAACAATCACTCTCCAAGCTTTTCCTCTGTTTCTTAGTCAATTTTGCGCCGTCCTTGCCCCCGGCATCCGTCTGCTTTGCTTCACTTGTCTTTTTAATCATGGGGGTTTCCACACCAGATGGTCGTCCGGTCTGCCCGTTTTTGTCCTTTTTTCCCGCAAAGGTCCCCTGCTTGGTTCTTATTTGAATCTCGTCAATCCCTTCGGCATATCCGATATATCCCAGAGTCGCCTTGCCTTGCGCATCGGTCAACACTTCCTGTATTGTGCCCAAATGTGGCCCTTCAAGCACCTCCATTGTAAGAAGCTCATTATCGATAGGTTGTCCGTTGGCCTGATTGAATAATGTAGCTTCAATTTGGTGAAGCTCTCCCAGCGCGTGCTTGCCGTAATCGGGCGTCGCCGTCATCTTCGGTTCGCAAGGCCATGGAAGGTTTTCCTTCAAGGAATCCGCGTTGTAATAGACCAGGTAATAAAATTCATCTTTTCTTTGCGCCTGGGTCGAGTTTTGGATTGCCTGAATGATATCCGCGAGCTTTTGGTTGACGGTCGTCAAATCCCCGTCATATGCAGACTGCCTCGCAATGGTCAGTTTTTGATAAATCACCCCATACAGATCGTTGTCATATACCCAGCCGATTTCCTTTGACTTCGAAACATCAGCGATCAATTTATCCCAATGCTGAAAAGTGCCGATTCTGAATGGACTAGGTCCCAAAGAGTAGATTTTTCTTAAATACTCGAATTCGATATCACTGCTATCAAAGTACTCGTATTCTTGAACTCCTCTTGAAGTGGCCACTTGTCCCAGATAGATATCTAACCTGGGACTAACCCATATCTGGGTTAAAGAAGGCGGCTTGAAGGACTTTATGACGCATGGGTTTGTTTCTGATCTTCCCACCGATACAGGCCGGTCAATGCTAATAAAAGGTTCCCTTGGAATCATATTTGATCCCGTGGGAGTTCCCCAAGCCTCATGAAGACTTATCATGCAGTAGTTTTCATAATAATTCCTGGCTCTTGGTGTATCGACTTCTGCTTGTGGAAAGATCACATCATCGTCAGATGAGGAAAGTGGTATAGAATACCCGAACACATCCAGGGTATTTGTTGATGGATTTGCCAACAAATAATTATACCTGTAATACCACCAGCCCTCCACATCAGGCCCATAGCTTATTGAACAAGCAGCAGTTAAATCGTCAAATACTGCGGGTGGAGGATCTGCAGCAAAGAGAGGAATGAGAAAGAAAATAAAACATAGTGTCATAATCCTTTTCATTGATCGCCTCCCATCAATCCAATTCCAGATGCATAAGAGAACCAGTCGCATGTTTTTCGGACAGTCCCTTTTTACTTGCTTTACCATCGATCCAAGTCTTTACTGTCATTTCGTATTCTGTGCCATCATCCTGTTTAATTTTAATTGTACTTGTAGAGGCCATATTCGAGCAATCTGTTTGTCCTGAGTCACAGACCAAACATCCTCTTAGAGGCATATTTTCCACAACAGTGCTGTTGGGATCAACTGATTTTCCCACTCTGTGATACCAATGTCCATCTGTTTGAGGATGGCATTCCCAATCGCCCCGAACATCATAAATCCCTCCATACATAAGGCTGAGATCATTGAAACTAATTTTCACAAGTAATCCATCCGGATGATTTGTATTTGTCTTTAAAAGTTTGTACGCTGCCCTTATTTCATCAGCAAGTTCGGTCAACTTATTTACCATCGACTGGGTTCCATAGTAGTTGGAAATATGTTTGGGTTGTTCGGGCACAGTGCACATCTTTATATATGAATGGGCGGTATCTTGTGCGTTTATATTGCCTTCCAACTCAACAAGATTTTGCATATGAAAAGGCATTTCGATTGTTTGGGAAATAAAATTGTCGGGATCCTCAACATCATCTTTCCAATCAGAATTTCTCATCATAAAGTCATGTGTTCTTTGCGCTTTTGGTATTCTCGCCCTTGCAACAAAATTGACCAAGCCAGATGCCTCAGGCTTTGCTATTTCCAAATATACATGACCTTGATGCTCTACATCCTTTACATTAGTAAAAGTAGTATCAATAATTTCCTTGACTCCGCCAACACTAGTTAGCATCGCTTGATACTGAGAAGGATCTGCTATTCTTTCGTGGTTGTGACAACCCATATACCAACATGGATCGCATGTGCTGGGAACGACAATTGGGATAATTTTAAACTGCCAGTCAATAGGATACAATTCACCTGTTGGCAGGTAATAAGAGACTGCATCAAGAAAAAACGGGGACGGTCTCACGGCATGGCAGGGGTCTGGTAATTTCTTATCAGGTATTGTAGGAGTGAAGCTGTCTGTTATAAATTTTCCTGTCACACAAACGTCTTGAGCAAAAAGAAAAGTGCTCATAAATAAAGATAAAAAAACCAGCATACAAAAAGCGGTCATCGTTTTCATCGAATAGTTCCTTTCTTGATAAGACGTTACTTATACCACCTGACGTTTTTAAGTTTACTCTTAACATCCTAATTGTCAATAGTAGTTGTCCTTGCTTTCAAGCAATCCCCGGATAAAATCCCTCCGCCTTCGCACCGTGGGGGGACGAGGCTCAGGCGGAGGGGACGCATCACCGCAATTTTAATCACGCCTTCGGCGTCTTCTTGGACGCTCTCGTCGCGGCGGCTTTCTGTGGGGCTTTGCGCTGAGCGGCGGTCTTGCCGCCGCGCTTGAGGATGCCGAGCTTTTCAAGGAGCTGGGGCTGGTCTCTGAGCGTGCTTGCGGGGTCAGGTCTTTATATTTAGTCAGATAGCACAAATCCTGACACGCTAAAAGTAAAGACCTGACCCTAATTACACGCAACCGAATCAGGTCCAGTAATATCATTCAGACCTCCATCCCATAACCGAACCAGAGCTTCATCAAGATCTATAAAAGCTTCGATAGCAAGATCGTTTATTCTCATGCATTTTCTGTTTTTCATTAATGCATTCTCTCGGAATATTTAATGGAATTGCTATTCATTCCTTTTCCATTTCTCTGATTATTTTTATCGTCTCGACGCTGACGGTGGTGACGCGGCGGAGAAGGTCGATCACTTTATCCTTGTAGTCGGCGAAGCGATAGGTATTGAACTTCTCTGCGATGGTTGGGTCTTTCGGCTTCTTTTCCTTGTACTGGTCGAGAATCCATTCGAGGGCGGAGCGGTTGCCCAGCTTGTAATCCCAGGCCTCCTTCGGCACGCCCTTGAGGAAGGATAGCTCGTCAAGCTCGATGATTCCCGTTTCCTTGTCGGCTTTCAGCTTCGCCTTTATCCTGGGCTCGCGCTTGTAAAGCGGCTGTGGCTCGCATACTTCCTCGCGCAAAAGGTCCTTCTGTCTTTTGACCTCGGCCTTTGTTTCCATTTCCACAAGATCAAGGGCAAAAGGCTCAACGGACTCGTAATTGATATGCAAATCCATCAGCTTCTTCCCCCAACCCGCCCACTTCCGGAAGTCGGCATAGAATGGAATGCGGGAGAATTCCCGCTTCAGGTTCAGCTCGTATTTCTTGCGGTACGCGGGATCGTGAAGGACACCGTAGCAGTAGTGAAAGATATCCTCTTTCTTAATCTTCTTGTCCGAGTAGTGCTCACTGAACTGCTCAAGTCCCCAATCGGTGATGTTGTCGATCCTCTCACCGGTGGGAGAGTAGCGGTAGAGGGGATAATGACAAGCTCCCCCATAAAAGGAATTATAATCAAGAATATATTTTGTTGAGAATGGGCTCCATTGAACACCGTTGAGGCTATTGATAATTATGCAAATATTACCTGGAAATATACTATTCAGTTGGTATTGCATCTCATTAAGCTCTTGGCTGAAGTAGAGATTGCGTTTAACGAATGGTCTGTATAGGCTCTCTGTTATCAAACGCTCATTGAAAGCATATTTTTTACCTTTTAACAGATCATTTTTAACCGCTCTGGTCCATTTTATGGAATAATCAATCTCGGCCTTAATTTCTTCTTTCTTTTTTCCTTTAAGCTTCTTCAAGTCGCTATTATAAACATCGATAAGGTGCTGTACCTTATTCTTTAAAAGCTGAGAATCATCATCATAAACCCACTCATCCCTTGCAGTTACAACGCCAAGCGAGAACAACTTAAAAATAGCGTTCGAGCCTCTTCCAAGCTTCACATCTTTGGATGCAAGTGGCAGAAGTTCATCCCAATTATTTTCCTCCGCCAAATTGATCCAATTGTTGTTTTTATCTGGCTTCGCTGGAGTGAAATGAAGCTCGGAAAGGTTGCCGACTTTCAGGTATTCTTTCTTTTCTTCGCCCTTGGCGTAATCCTTGATGGCGTTGTAATAGACCTTGAAGCCGGTCTCCTTCTCGTTCTTCACCAGAAAATAGACCGCCACGCCGACCCTGATTAGATCGCTAAAGACGTTGCCGCCTTCTCTTTTTCGCCTTTCACCGCTTGTCCTGGCGTTTCCTTTCAAGTCTATGATGTGCAGTTCGTTGAATTCCTCTGAGACACACTTCCGAAAACCGTCATAAGTCCTCGAATCGATGAAGGAATTGTTGGAAACAAAGGCGACGATCCCGTTCTTGTCTACTCTATCGGAGGCCCAGCGCAGAAACCTTGCGTACATGTCATAGACTTTCGTTTTTTGTGCGGTGCTGTGCTTGATGTAGGTTTCCTTGATCCTCTTGTCTATCGAGGGATACTCGCGGTTCTTGTTGTTCTCGTTCTCGTTGAGCTGGTTCGCGTTGTAGGGCGGATTGCCGATGATGACGGATATCTTTTTGGCGTTCTGCCGCTTGATCCTTTCGGAGTTCTCGGAGCTGATGGCGAAAAGGCTGTCCTGTTTCGCGAAGCGCTTCAAATCCTCGCCCAGGCTGTGCTCCAATCCTTTGATGTTGTCCAGCGTGTCCACGAAGCAAAGGTTGGGAAATTCGGCGTATTGCCCCATCTTTTGCTTGTAGGTGTATTCGATGTTGAGGTTGGCGATGTAGTAGGGAAGGATCGCCACTTCGTTGGCGTGGATCTCGTTCTTGAACTTGTATTCAAGGTGGTCTTTCGGTATGGCGTGTTCGATCACTTCGCAGATGAATGTCCCCGTGCCGGTGGCGGGATCGAGTATCTCGACGTTCCTGTCTGCGAGGGTCTTTCCGAAATGCTTGTGAAGAAGGTAGTTGGTGCTTCTCACCATGAACTGGACGATCTCGTTGGGGGTGTAGACGACGCCAAGCCTGTCTGCGGCCTTGGGGTTATAGACCTTGTAGAAGTTCTCGTAGAGGACTTTGAGGAATTTCTGCTTCTCGTGGTGGTCGGCAATCCCGGCGGCGGTGGCGTTTATCGCCTCGTAGTAGTGGTCTATCGCGTCAAGAAGGTTTCTTCTCTCCTCGCGGGTGAAGAGCTTCGCGACCAGGTTTTCAAGCTCGGCGGCTATCGTGTTGTGGCGGTGGAAGTCGGGGTCGTCGAAGATCTTGTTGAAGATGTCGCTCGTCAGGATATGCTGGATCATCATTTCCCTGACATCCTCAAGGGTGACGGCGGGGTTTATCTCCGCCTTGCAAAGGTCGAGAAACTTGCGGCGGGCCTCAATGTATTCGCTTTTTGCCTCGCTTTCCTCGACGATCTTTTTTCTGAGGGTTTCAACAATTACGGGTATGTCCGCCTTGAACCTCTCTATCGCCTCTTCGAATTTATAGATGGTCTCGCTTTTGAAATTGATGAACTGCCTGATGATCGCGTCAAGCTGTTCGCTTTTCTTGAAATCGGCCTTTTGAACTTCCTGCCCTCGCTGGAAAAGGACGGCGGAATGGCTGTCCTCGAAAAGGATATTGGTCAAGGGATAGCCCTTTCGGACTTTCGCCTCGATCTCGGCCGCCATGTCGTCCTTTTCGTCCTTGCTTTCCCACAGGCCGACATCAAGGCCCCAGAGGTTCTTCACCACGCCGTCCGGCTTGACCTTCTTGCCGTAGGCGCCCATGACATAAAGCTCGGGCACGACTTCGTAGTTCAAGGTGCGGGCATAGGCGTTAAGGAGGTTCAGGAATGGCGTTCTGATGGCAAGTTCGTTCCTGCTCTTGCCGTATTTATACGCCCTTTCCACATTTTCGTAATATTCGTTGATAAGAAGCTTAGACATATATTCCTTCTTTAGATCCCTTTTGGTTTCTTTTTCTTTTCCAAATTATAATAAAGTTGTTTGGCTTGATAATGTGCTTCAATGTCATCAAGACAAGAATAAAAGAGCTTTTCATTTTCGTCAGCAGTATGGATTGCGTAGCTTAACTCTTCATAGATTTTAACAAAAGATGGAAATTTTTCTTTCACTTCATCCAATAAGGTGCTCATATAAAATTCAATCGCTTTATCTCCTTTAAGAGATTGACCTTTGCTAACGATCTGTCCTTGTTGTTCAATCAAAACTCTCAAGAAAAATAATCCCGCAAGCACTTGCCCGCTCTGAAATGCAACGATGGCATTTGACCAGTATTTTGCTACTTCTTTGGGAATGACTTTAGGAACCTCAACGTGTTCTATCATGCTGCGACCAGCTATTGTCAGCTTGTCTATGAAGCGTCGAACTAAAAATATTTCCGGCTTACTGTCACATGATTGACATTGGTAGGAAAGGACGAAGATTTGCTCTGTATTATCTGTCTCATAAAGATAATCCGGGTGCTGACAAAAATGGGGCAGGGCATCCTCTCCATATACAGGTTTATAAGGCTCTTTCCTTTCGCAATTATTACAAAATAGCTTTATTGTCGGCAGATTGATCACGGCTTCAAACATCTTTTTCCCTGGAAGGGGACTCGGGGGTCTTCTATCTTTGCATTGCATAAATTCCCATGGTGCTCTAATAAAATATAACAGCTGCTTCATGACATAAGATTCCATATCATCGTTATGTTCTGTTTGTTGTCCCATAAGTATTCTTGAAGAACCGCTCGCCATCATAGCGGCAATTGCTTTTTGTGCCTCTTTCTTGATTTGTTCTTGCTCCAGCTTTGCCTGATCTACAATTGGGTGCCAGTCAATAGATAGGCTTTGATAAAGATGTTTTGTCTCTAAAAGCAGACGGAGATTTTCAGAAATCTTGTTGGATATAATGCTATGCAGGTCCTTAATTCTAAATTCATCCGGATTCGTCATCATATACCCTTTCCTTTTATATTATACTCCTCCCCCTTTGCAATCCAAGCAACAGATCGGAAGGGTAGGTTGAAGGCTGAAGTTCAAAGGCGAGATCCCGCCACGCTCCGCTCGCATACTCGCTGCGCTGAACACTCCCCCGGCAGGGAATGTGCCCTGCGCGCGAAGTGAATTCGACGCTTGGCACCACACTTCATGCCCTTCGGGCAGTACTGAAGGCGCAAGGCTGAAGTTCAATAGGGGAAATAATTCCACCGTTTTAAAATTTACAATTTAAAATTTGAAATTTAATATGAAAGCAAAGCTTGCCGCCAGATTCTCCTGCCGCAACCCCTAATCGCCCTCAGCGGCCTCGGGTGCTTTCGACTTTTCGGCTTTTTCAAAGATGGATATGAGCCTGCCGGCGAAGAAGGCGTAGAGCGCGCCGATCAGGATGAACATGCCTCCGATGCCGAAGACCCATTTGTCCTTGTCGTAATTCCAGTTCCAGATGACTGCGGTAAGGCCGAAGACCATGAATGCCGAGCCGACCCATCTCAGGATGGATTTGCCGTACTGCTTGTAGTTGTCCTTGTTGAGCTTGTATCCGATCATGCCCATCATCACATAGAGGCAGCCTATGAAGGCGAGGAAGGCGGGCATCCGGAACTTGCCTTCTTCGAAAAGGATAAGGGCTGAGGTTATGATGACGACGCCTTCGACGATGTGGAAAAGGGCGTGGGCGTGGCCGGATTCCTTCCTGCGCGCGGCGTTGTAGATCGAGCCGGCGATCACGAACAGCCCGGCGGCGAAAAGAAAGCAGACGTGGACCGGGTACTGGGAGAAGTACTTCATCTTGTCCAGCGCCTTGAGGAGTATCTGCACGCCGATCAGGAACCCGGCGAATTCGGTGGCCAGTTTCTGAAAGAAGGCATTCTTTTTATTGTCACCGCTCTTCGAGGTCATCTCTTTATCCTCGCCGCGTTTCCTCTATTTCCTGCCTGGTCATTTCGACGGGAGCGGCATCTTGACCGTGTGGACGAATCCCTTGTCCTTTTTCTCCGCGACGGTTAAAGAAAGGAGGTAGGACGAGTTCTCGGGGATGGCGGGCGGGGGAGTCCCGAAGGAGAGGGAGACCTCTTTTTCCCTGTCGGGGTAGAGCTCGACGGATCCGTTCTTGCCCATGTCCGCCGCGATCTTATCCTTGTAGAGGTGGTATTCCTTCACGCAAAGGTTCCAGCTCGGCTCATCGTCGGGGTCGGCTGTCGCGGCGAGGACGCGGAGGTTGTATTTCTCTCCAGGTCTCAAGCCCTCCTCTTCTCCCACCGCGAGGGTCAGGAACCTCTGGGACATGCCGTCGGCATAAAGGGATTTTCCGTCCTCGTCGAGGACTTCGACCGCTATGTCGGTGAACTTGCCGAAATCGGAGGAGGACATCTCGAGCTTGAAAGCGACCATCTCGTCGCCAGGTCCTATCTGGAACGGCCGGGTGAACTCGCTGCCGCTCACCTTCTCGTTCTTCTCCGAGAGGCTGCCCGTGATCTCCGCCGAGAGAGTCGCTTTAAGCGAATCCGACCGTTTGGATGTGAGGATCAGCTTCGCCTTGGACGGCGCTCCGGCGCTGATCTTGAGAGGGGAGGGGAGGCACGCCTTGACGGGTGAATCGAGGGCTTCGATGGTGAAGCTGACGTCGCCCGTGTTCAGGTAGTTGCCGTAAAGGACGATCTCGTAAACGCCCTTCTCGAAAGGCGGGGAGAGGGTTATCACTTCTTCTCTGTGTTCCCGCGAAAGGACGGCGAAATCTCTTTCGCGCCCTTCGGGGTCGGCGAAGTAGAAATAAACTCTTCCGTCAGGATCGTTCTCTATGGCGACCTTGAAAGAAGCGCCGGCGGAATCGGCTCCGACCCTGAAGAAGCTCCTGTTGACCTTGGCTTTTCCGACCGAGCCGTCCACCTTCGGGAATGCGCCGGTCTTAGCGTCCGCTTCGAAGGGGACGACCACAGTCACGGGGATCATCCATTCGGGGCCGAGAGAACCGTCCGTTCCCTTGAGGAAGAGCTTGATCTTTCCCGAATAGAGCCCGGGCTTCTGGAGGGCCGACCGGTTGAAGTTGACGTAGATCTTCGCGGGCTCTTCCGCCTTCATGTAGCAGGAGCCCTGCGCGAGCGAGAAGAATCCGCCCTCGGAGGAGAGGTCGAACGCCTCGAAGAACTTCACCTGTTTTTCTTTCGAGTAGTCTTTCGGGAAAACGGGGGAGACTGTTATCTCCTGCCGGTCCGCGCCCTTGGGGTAGAACGCGCCGCGGTAGAAGACGGCGGGGCCTTTGCCTGTGGCCATTTCGGGAGACTTGGTTTCCACCTTGAACGAAAGGACGGGGTTCTCCCTCTTCGCCAGCGATCTGTATATCTCCAAGGCCCTTTCGATGTTGACGAGGCCCCATCCCTGGTCGAGGATGTTGTAGCCGGGGATCTCCTTCGCGCTTCTTCTGAGTGCCGCGTTGAGGATGTCCCTCCTGATGGGAAGCCTCTCCGCTTTCGCCGCGGAGAGGACGAGAGCCACTGCTCCCGCGGCCTGGGGCGCCGCCATCGAGGTCCCGCGCATGACATTCTTGCCTTCTTCCCAGAGAGGGACGGTGGCCGCCGCGAAGCCGGGGCAGACGAAATCGGGCTTGTTGTATTCGCCGCCGCGGGAGGAGAAGCTGAAAAGCTCGTCCTGGGCGAGATTCGCGCCGTAAAGGTCTTTCGCCGTCGTTCTGGCGAGGACCGCTCCGATCGAAAGGACATTGGAGGCGCAGGAGGGAAGGCCGGCGGTCGAGATCTGCGGCCCTTCGTTGCCGTTCGAGACGGTGGCGCAAACCTCGGGATTGTCGGCGAGAAGCTGGTCGATAAGCTCTTCGGCCTTCGACATTCCCTCGTCCTCCGCGCCGATCCCGTAGGACATCTGTATGACGAGCGGCATGTCAAGCTCCTTCGCCTTTTCGACGGCATAGCGCCAGGCTGAGATCATCGAGCCGGGCGTGGTCGCCCCGCCGGAGTAGGCGTTGTTGCCGATCTTGAGGCCCATCACGCAGGCTCCCGGGGCTATCCCGTTGAACTTTTCCTGGCCGTCTATCCTGCAGCCCGCGGCTATGCCCGCGACGTGCGTCCCGTGGGAGCCGTCGGCGGCGTAGAAGGCGACCTCCTTTTTCTCCGCGTCGATGTTCACGGCGAGGTTCATCGGAAGATACCCTGAGTGGCGGTCCCTGCCTTCGAGCTGGAAGTATTTCCTTCCCGTTGAATAATCGGATAGGGGCTGCTCGCCTTCGAGGCTGCCGTTCCCGTCGCGGTCCAGGAGGACTTTCCATTCGGGCTTGCTTCCGGCCTTGTCCTCGTAAAGGATGAATCCGAAGATATCGTTCTCAGCGCCGTTGCCGTTGAGGTCCTTCACCTCGGAGTTCTTGGCTGAATCTTCGTCGAAGTAGCCGACGAATAAGTCCTTCGAGTTCGCTCCGGGCAGAGCCTTTTCCCAGCCGAAGAGGCGCTTGCCGCCACCCGAGTATATCGAGCCGTCGTCCTTCGAGACTTCCGCCTTTTCCGCCTTGAACGCGTACTGGCCGCTGAAATCCCTGGCGTCGATCATCTTGTTCTCTCCGGTCGTCGTCCTGTCGAGGCCGGCAAGCCCGAGGTCCACACCGGAGTCGCAGACGGCGATGATGACCCCGCGCCCGTCGTAAGCAGGATGCTTCGCGACGAATTCACCCGCGCCTATGGTCGAAGTGGAGAGGAACTCCCAGTTGGCGCTATCCTTTTTCTGAGCGCTGAGCGCTGTGAACGCGAGGACAAGGACGATAACGACGAAAAGCTTTTTCATGACGGCCTCCATATAAGCATCAGCGTGTTATTATATCTTACTCGGGATATCAGAGGTAGAGATGGGCTTCTTCTCCGGTTCTGAAACATTCAAGTCGCTGGAACACCGAAATTTCCGACTCTATTTCTTCGCCCAGATGCTCTCTCTCATGGGAAGCTGGATGCAGATGACGGCGCAGAGCTGGCTTCTCTGGAGGCTCACCGGTTCTGAGCTGCTTCTCGGGTTCCTGGGGTTCGCCCAGATGGGGCCCGTCCTGCTGTTCGGGATCTTCGGAGGGCTGGTCGCCGACAGGCTCCCGAGGAAGAAGCTGCTCCTCTTCACTCAATCGATGGCCCTAATCCAGGCCGCGACGCTGGCGTTCCTGGCTTTCACGGGGCTGATCACGCCCGTGTACATCCTTGTCCTCGCGGCGCTGCTCGGGACGATAAACGCCTTCGACATGACCGCGAGGCAGACCTTCCTCGGCGACATGGTGGGAATGAGCGACGTCGGCAACGCGATAGCCCTCAATTCTTTTCTTTTCAACATGGCGAGAGTGGTCGCCCCGCCTGTCGCGGGAATCATAGTGAGCCTTTACGGAGAAGGGCCCTGCTTCGCCATGAACGCCGCGTCTTTCCTCTTCGTCCTCTTGGCGCTGGTATTGATGGACGTCGGCGGCAGGAGCGGAGGATCGGGCTCGACCATCATCGCTTCTCTCAGGGAGGCGGTTTCATTCGTAAGAAGGGAGCCCACGACCTTCAGGCTGATCCTTCTGCTGTGCGTTACGAGCCTGGCGCTCCTGCCTTACGCCTATTTCCTGCCATATTTCGCGGACAAGGTGCTGGGAGGAAAAGCGGAAATGCTGGGGACTCTTCTGGCATCGGCGGGCCTCGGCGCACTTGTAGGCGCGCTTCTCATGGCGAGGAAAAGGGAAGTATCCGGACTCCCGTGGGTGATGGGGGTTTCTTCCCTGCTTCTCAGCGCCGACCTGGCGCTTTTCTCGCTTTCAAGGTCGCAGGTCCTGTCGTCGATCCTGCTTTTCTGCGCCGGGCTGTGCACGATGCTCGCGGCCTCCTCGGCAAACATATTCCTTCAGACGACGGCGCCGGAACGCCTGAGGGGAAGGATCATAAGCTTTTACGTGACAACATTCGTGGGGTTCCCCCCGCTGGGAGGGTTCTTCATCGGGAACCTCGCGGAAAGGTTCGGGACGGGAAAAGTCCTCCTGTGGTGCGCGCTGGCAACGGCTGCGGCAAGCCTGTTGTACCTCGCCGTGACCGGGAGGAAGAAGGTTCAGCTTTCGGGCTTGTAGGAGCGGTTCAGCTCCCTGACCTTCCCTGCGAGGTAAACCGCGACTGGAGGGGGCACGAACTCCTCCAGCGGGCCGCCGAGAAGCGCCACTTCCCTCACATGCCTCGACGAAAGGAAGACGTGTTCCTCGCGGGGCATGAGGAATATCGTCTCGATGTCGGGTGCGAGGCGCCTGTTGAGGAGCGCGATCTGGAACTCGTACTCGAAATCGGTGAGGGCTCTTATCCCCCTTATGATGTGGCTCGACTTCCTCACCCTCGCGTAATCGACGAGGAGGCCGTCGAAGGCGTCCACTTCGACGCCCGGCAAGTCTTTCGTGCATTCCCTGAGGAGCTTGACCCTTTCGTCTATGGAAAGAAGGGAATTTTTCGATGTGTTCCTGAGGACGGCGACGACCACTTTCTTGAACAGTTTCCTTGACCGTATGATCAGGTCGAGGTGGCCGTTGGTCGGAGGGTCGAAGGAACCGGGATAGATCGCTATGCTGTTCATATTTCTCCTCGGTACGGGAAGATTCTGATAGAATCGTCTATGTTCGGATTATGACTGGAGGTCTCATGGACGGCTGTCTTTTCTGCAGGATAATAAAGGGGGAGATCCCCTGTTCGAAGGTTTACGAGGACGAGGAGGTCTTCGCTTTTCACGACATTTCTCCGCAGGCTCCCGTGCATATCCTTGTGCTTCCCAAGAAGCATATACCCGATCTTTCCGAAATGAAAGAGGAGGACTGCGGCTTGATGGGAAAGCTCGTGTGGGCTGCCTCCTCGATCGCACGGGAAAAGGGGTTCGCCGGAAGCGGTTTCCGACTGGTCGTCAACACGAAGGAGTCGGCGGGGCAGTCGGTCTTCCACGTCCACATGCACCTGATGTCCGGAAGGAATTTCCACTGGCCTCCGGGCTGAACTAGCCGCAAAGGGCGACCACCTCGATCTCGACGAGGACGTCCTTGGGAAGCCTCGCGACCTCGACAGTGGCCCGCGCGGGAGGTTCGTTCTTGAAGAACTCTCCGTAGACGGCGTTCATTTCCGCGAACATGTTCATGTCCTTGAGGAAGACCGTCGTCTTGACGACCCGGTCCAGTGAGCTTCCGCCGGCGGCGAGCACTTCGCTCAGGTTCTCAAGCACCCTTCTGGTTTGTATTGCGATCCCGCCCTCGACGATCGTCATGGCGGCCGGATCGAGAGGGATCTGTCCCGAACAGTAAATGAAACCGTTCGCTTTCACGGCTTGCGAATAAGGACCTATCGCCTTCGGCGCTTTCTGGGTGCTGATGATCTCTTTGTTCATTTCGTTCCCTCCAGAACAAGGGGGGTCGCCGGCCCGAGAAGCCTCGGCTTGGCATCCTTCCCCGAATCGAGCAGCGTGAGAGATTCCACTCCTGACAAAAGCTTTACCACTCCGAACGGCGCGGCCTCGTCGCTCAGCCAGACTTCAGCCGTCCTTCCGTCCTGGGAGACAAGCTTGACCCTAGAGCAAGGGATGGTCCTGGCGCCGATCTGGACCTTATCGTCGGGCATGCCCTGCAGCTTCCCGGTCGTAGGGCCGATGCCGAACGCGGGGGAAACGCTCTGCTGGGAAGCCTTAAGCTTGTCCAGGGTCTGCTTGTCTATTTCAATGATCGGTCCGTCGCCGCTCCTGAGCCTTACCTTCAGCACGTTGGAGTCGTCGGTGGGGTCTCCCGAGACTAGAAAGGCCGCCAGGCCCGTCTCGCCCTGGACCGAACTTTCCACTTCGATCCAGAAATATTCTTTTTCTTTTGCGACTACCGATATGGTAAGGAGTGCCTTCTGCCCGCCCGAATCCACCATCTCGTACTTCGACCACCGGCCGACCTCCGGCTTGTAAACGTGATAGAACTGCGGGAAGTACGAAGATGCCGACAGAACGATCGGCATGAGAACGACAAGGGCAAGAAATTTCAGCTTCATCAGTTTTTCTCCTAGTTCCTCAGGGAAGTGATCGGCGGGGGAACCTGCCCGCCCCTCGATACGAAGCCCGAGGGTGAGAACAACTTCAGTTCCTGGACGGGAGCGTCGCCGAGAAGGCCGCCGAAGGATACTATCTCGCCTGCCTTCTTGCCGTGGACCGGGATCACTCTCACGGCCGTGGTCTTGGCGTTTATTATCCCTATGGACAGCTCGTCCGCGAGGAATCCCGCGAGGATGTCCTCGGGAGTATCGCCGGGTACCGCGACCATGTCGAGGCCCACCGAGCAGACCGCGGTCATGGCCTCCAGTTTTTCGAGGGTGAGTATCCCTTCGTGGGCGGCGCTTATCATCGCGCCGTCCTCGCTCACCGGGATGAAGGCGCCGGAAAGGCCGCCTACCGCGGAGGTCGCCATTGTTCCGCCCTTCTTGACCGCGTCGGTGAGCAGTGCCAGCGCCGCTGTCGTTCCGGGCGCTCCGGGCCTTTCGATACCCATCGCCATCAGGACCTCGCCGACGGAATCTCCCAGTTCGGGAGTCGGGGCCAAACTTATGTCAACTATCCCGAAGGGGATGCCCAGCCTTTTCGCGACCTCGCGGCCGACGATCTCTCCGACTCTCGTCACCTTGTACGAAGCTTTCTTTATGACCTCGGAAAGCTCGCGGAGGTCGCACGGGCCTCTCTGCCTGATGGCATCAAGGACGACGCCAGGCCCCGAGAGCCCCACGTTGATCATTACCTCCGGGTTGCCGACACCGTGGAAAGCCCCCGCGATGAACGGGTTGTTGTCCACAGCGTTGGTGAAAACCACGAACTTGGCGCAGCCTATGCTGCCCCGCTCACGGGTCATGAAAGCGGTTTCCTTTATCAGCGCCGCGGTTTTGAGGACGGCGTCCATGTTCAGGCCGACGCGGGTGGTTCCCACGTTTAGGCTGGAACACATCCTCGATGTGACCGTAAGGGTCTCGGGGATGGCGGCTATCAAGGCTTCGTCTGCCCTGGTGAATCCCGATTCCACGAGGGCCGAAAATCCGCCGACATAGTCGAACCCCATCTCTCCGGCCGCCCTGTCTATCTCCTTCGCGATCGTAACGTAACTCCGGGGCTCCGGCCTCGTCGCGATCAGCGATACCGGCGTTACCGCGAGCCTCCTGTTGGCGACCCTGATGCCGAGGCTGTCAGCCACTTCGGAGACCGTTCCCGGAAGGCTGGCTCCGTAGCGAGTAAGTTTTTCGTAAACCTTCCTCGCCGCCGCCTTGGGATCTTCGTCGGCGCAATCCAAAAGGGTGATTCCCATTGTGACGGTCCTTACGTCGAAATGCTCGACCTCCGTCATCTTGATGACTTCGAGGACTTCTCTTTTTGTATAGCTCATCTTCTAGATCCTGTTGAGTTCGCGCATCAGGTCTTCGTACTGGAGGAACACTCCTACTTCTTCCCTCCCGCCCCGCTCTTTGAGGAGGGACTTCAGCGAAGGGAAATCGACCTTTGCGCCTGAGGGATCGACTATCATTATCATCGCGAAGTTCCCGTGCAGTATGGTCTGGTTGATGTCCACGATGTCGACGTTCTGCTCCGCCAGGATCTCCGAGAATGCGTGGACTATCCCAGGATGGTTCTTGCCGAGGACCGTGAGGACCGCGAGCCGCTGGGAAGAAGGTCGGTCGCCCGCGGACAGCTCTTTCTCGGCCAGGAGTATCAGTTCTGCGGCGACCTTCTCGAGTACGCTCTGAGAGGGCGCGGGGGAGATGTGGTTGACAAGAATGGACGCGACCTCGAGGGCCATCTGCCTTCTGTTCATCTGTACTCCTTACTCCTTAACTTGAGACCCAGAGATATTCCGGCCTTACCAGCGGGGGCACGAGGAAGAGCTTCAGCCCCAGCACGTCGCGCCTGTGGGGGACGACCGCTTTCTCGTGATATAGGAAGAGCAGGGGGGCGTCGTCCAGCAGGACCTCCTCCGCCTTGCGGTAGAGCTCTATCCGCTCGTCGATGTCGAGCGACCTTCTCGCCTTTTCCGCGAGGGAGTCGAGCACGGGGCTCGTGTATTTCGTACCGAGGATGTCCCCGGAGCTGCTGTGGAAAAGCACGTAGATGAAGTTGTCGGGGTCGGGATAGTCCGCGTACCAGCCGGTGGCGTATATCGGGGGGCGGCCTTCCTTCTTGTTCCTCGAGGCGAAGTCGTCGTGGGTGAGGCTTTCTTCATCGATAATGATGTTCACCGCCTTCAGGCTGTTGACGACGAAATCGAAATCCTTCCTCTGGTTGACCCTGCTCTCGTCAGTGGGGACTTTCACTCTGAAGCCGTTCGAGTGGCCAGCTTTCGTTAGCAGCCATTTCGCCTTGTCGGGATCGAACGGGTAACCCCTCTGCTGAGGGTTGAACCCGAGGATGCCGGGAGGAAAGATGCCCATGGCGGGTTTCGGATCGGTCGCGGGATGTTCCGCCGAGAGAGCGTCCTTGTCTATGGCGTAATTGACCGCCTGGCGGACCTCCTTCTGGGCGAACGGCCCTACGTCGCACCTGAAAGTGAAGAAGGTAGTGCTCAGCAGCAGGGCGCTTTCGAACTGGCTCTGCCATTCTTCTTCGCGGAAGAGCTCCTCGAGGGCTTCCTTGGCGAGGGATGGCACTATGTCGACCGACCCTTCCCTGAGCATCGCGACCAGGTCGGTCGGAGTCTTCGCGCTGTAATCGAATACGACCTTGTCCACGTTAGCCACGGTCTTGTCGAAATAATCGTCGAAGCGCTGGAAGGTCACCTTGTTCCTGTCGGTGTCGACGACCTTGAAGGGGCCGCATCCGATAGGGCGGACCATCCTGAGGGTGCTCTCGTCGACGGCTTCGGAGGGGATGACGGACGCCTCGATGGCCGTGAGCATGTTAAGGAAGAAGGCCAGAGGTTCCTTGAGGTGAATCTCAACGGTCTGTTCATCCATGACCTTGAGGCCGGTGATGGTCTTGGCCCTGCCCTCCAGGAATTCTTCCGCACCCTCTACCCAGTTGAGGAACCACTTGCCCTCGTTGTCGAGAAGAGGGGACAGCGCGCGGTGCCAGGAGAAGAGGACATCCTTGGCGGACACCTTTCTTCCGTTGTGGAAGAATGCGTCTCCTCTCAGCCTGAAGGTGTATACGAGGCCGTCGGCGCTCACCGTCCATTCCTTGGCGAGTCCCGGGACTATGCGTGTGCCGTGGCCGAACTTCACGAGCGTCATGTTGTAGTTGTGCGAGAGCTCGTGGTTGAGCCTCAGGTTCCCGTAGACCGGGTCAATGTTGTAGGCGTGCCTGGTGAAGCCGAGCCTCACTTCTCCGCCCTTCTGGGCCTCGGGGAGCTCGAACCTGCTCAGCTCCTCCACCAGCAGGAGGGAATCCTGCCTCAGGTTGGAGCTTGTCGAGGAGAGGTCCCTCGCGCTGCCGAGGTTCTGGTCCGAAGCGCTCTTGATCGTGTCCATCGCGTCGACCATCTGCTGGCCCAGCTTAGACATCGAGATCAGCGCCTGGTGGGCGGAGGCGATCGCGATCTTCACCTTCTCCATCCCGTTCGAGATCATCTCGGCGCCCTTTGCCTGGTCGTGCGTCGCGCGGTCGACGGCGTCGGTGAGCTCGACCATCGTGGACGACCTCTTGGCTATGACCTGGCTCGTCTTCGCCTGGTCTCCCGTGGCGATCGAGATCCTTTCTATCCTTTTCGCCATCTCCTCGATTGCGGCGGTGACCTGCCTCGATCCCTTCGACTGCTCGCTGGCGGCCCTCGCGATGTGGCTTATGCTGGATTCGGCGCCCGATATAGCCTCGCTGATCCTCTGCAGGTTCTCCAGGGCGGCCCGCCCGAGTCTCACGCCCTCCTGGGCGCGCAGCGACCCTTCGGACGCGGTCTTGTTTGCTATGTCTATGTCCTTGTGTATCGAATTTATGATGTCTGTCACTTCAGCCGTCGAGCTGGCGGTCCTCTCGGCCAGGTCCCGGATCTCTTCAGCGACCACTCCGAAGCTCTTGCCGTGTTCGCCCGCCTGGGCGGCGATTATCGCGGCGTTGAGCGCGAGAAGGTTTGTCTGGTCGGTGATCTCCCTGATGACGTTCAGTATCTTTCCTATCTCCCTGGAGCGTTTCCCGAGGGATTCCATCGCGGTCTGGTTCTGGGTCACCGATTCCGCGATCTTTTCGAGGCCCTTTACCGTGTCCTGGACCGTCTGGAAGCCCAGCCTGGAAACCTGGGATACCTGCTGGGAAAGCGTTTCCGTGTCCCTGATGTTCTCCTCGATCTGCCCGATCGTCGCGTCCATCTCCACCATCGAAGCCGAATTCTGCACGGCGAAGGCGGAAAGGCTGTTGGTGTTTTCCGCGACCTCCTCGAAAGAGGCGGACATCTCGGTCATCGAAGAGGTTATCTCGTCCACGAACGTCGCGAGCCTGTGGGAAGCTTCGGCCACTTCGTCGATCGACGACCTCATCTCGAGGACGGAAGAAGCGGTCTGCTCCGCGAAATTCGAAAGCGAATCCATCTCCTCGACTACGATCTCGATCTCCTTGTCGAGCTGTTTTATAGACTTGTTCGCCTGGCTCACGGAGGCCACCTGCTCCTTGGCGTCGGAGATCAGGTTCCTCGTCTTTTCGGTGATACCGCCCGCGACGTCGGATACGTTCTCGCCCATGTCCTGGAGGTAATGGATCAGGTTGCGCATGGACCTGAGCAGCCTCCGGAACCCACCGAGGTGCTTCTGGACAACCTGGAAATGCTCCCTGTTGTCCGATGCGAGCCGCCCCTGGGCCAGGTCCAGAAGGACCTTTTCGGTGTTCTCCCTCTGTTTTCCGACGACCGACTTCACGTAGTAGGAAAGCCCGATCCCGGAAATGAAGGAAAAAGAGGCGAGAAAGATCCAGAAGGAACCCGTGGACATGACAGCCGGAGGCATGATGAGAGCGGCCAGCAGCAGGCCGAAGATGAACACGGCCGTCCCGCCTCCCAATGCGTTCCATAAAGAATTCTTGATCACGAAGACCTCCCTTGTGGGATTTCTCCCCTTTATATTAAATATGGTAAAGGGGTTGAAAGTCAATCCGCCGTCCTGCACGGAGCGCGGAGACTCGAAGGGGGCCGGTCCTCTTTTCTTGACACGGACTCGCTCGTGGCAATATAGTAGTGTTGATTTGTGTGCAGGAGGCGGCCGTTCTACCCCGAATAGAGCATATCCTGGAAAAAGTGAAGAGCTACAACCCCACATCCAACGAGATGCTGCTGAGGAAGGCGTACCTCTTCTCCGCGCTCGCACACGAAGGCGTGATGAGGAAGGACGGGCGGCCATACCTGAGCCACCCCATGTCCGTGGCCGACATCCTGGCGGACCTGAAGATGGACGATGTCGGGATTGTAGCGGGGTTCCTCCACGACGTGGTAGAGGACAACCACACAGTGACGATCGAGAACATCGGCGACAGGTTCGGGCCCGAGGTCGCCCACATCGTCGCGGCGGTCACCAAGATAGAGAGGGACGTGCCCCTCGACCAGCAGATGAGCAAGGAGGAGGCGGGATACGAGAACATCAGGAAGCTCATCATCGCCATGGTCGAGGACATCAGGGTCATCTTCGTCAAGCTCGCCGACAGGCTGCACAACCTCAGGACAATGGAAGGCATGCCGAGGGAGAGCGCGAGGAAGAAGGCGAAGGAGGGGCTCGAGATATTCGCGCCGATCGCGAACAGGCTGGGAATCGGAAAGATTAAGGCGGAACTGGAGGACCTCGGGTTCAGGTACGCATATCCGGAAGATTACGAAATGATCAGGTCGGCCATCCAGGAGAAGAGGATCTACAGCGGAGGCTTTCTGGAGGAGACGAGGACGCAGCTCACGGACCTCCTGGGGAAGAACGGCATCAGGTGCGAGGTCCAGGGAAGAGTGAAGCACCTCTACAGCATCTACAGGAAGATACTGAGGCAGGGAATAAACATCAACGAAGTCTACGATTACATGGCTTTCAGGATCCTGGTCCCGGAACTCAGGGACTGCTATTCCGCGCTCGGCTACATCCACAGCAGGTGGAACCTGGTTCCCGGGCGTTTCAAGGATTTCATCTCCGATCCCAAGGAGAACGGCTACAAGTCGCTTCACACATCCGTCATCGGGCCCAGCGGCCAGCCTTTCGAGATACAGATCAGGACCTTCGAGATGCACAGCCAGGCGGAGAACGGGATCGCGGCGCACTGGAAATACAAGGAGGGCCGTTTTGTCGAGGAGGATGACGACAACATCTCGACCTTCAGGAAGGAGATAGAGGACTCATCGAAGAGCTCGGGCGCGGAGTTCCTCAACAACCTCCACATAGACCTTTACCCCAAGGACATATACATCATCACTCCGAAGGGAAAGGTGGTCCACCTCGCCAGGGGCGCCACCCCGCTGGACTTCGCCTACGCGATCCACACAGACATCGGGAACCAGTGCGTGGGCGCCAAGGTCAACGGCAAGCTGGTACCGCTCAAGACCGAGCTGAAGTCCGGCGACAGGGTGGAGGTCATGACGAACCCGCAGGCGCACCCTTCGAGGGACTGGCTCGAAGTTGCCAAGAGCACGCGTGCAAAGAGCAAGATCAAGGGCTGGCTCGCCCAGAACGAGAAGAGCCTCGCCATCGAGAGGGGCCGGGAGTCGTTCGAGAAGGAACTGAGGAGGCTTAAAAAGAATCTCAGGGAACTCTCCGAGAACGGAGCTCTTGAGGAGGGACTGAAGAAAAGCGCCGTTCCGGACCTGGACAGCCTCTTTGCGGAGATAGGCTACGGGAAGATAGACCCGCGGGTGTTCCTCAAAAGGATCCTCGGCGGGGAGGAGGAAGAAGAAAGGTCGAGACATCCGGGGCGCAGGGCTTCCGATTCTCCTCCGATATCGTTCGGCGGGGACTCGGATTTCCTGATGAACCTCGCCAGGTGCTGCAACCCGGTGGAGGGCGACGAGATCAGGGGTTACATAGCCAAGGGCAAGGGGCTGGTGGTGCACAGGAACAGCTGTTCGAACCTCAGGAGGCTCGCCGAGATCCATCCGGAGAGGGTCTGCGAAGTAAACTGGGAAGGGAGGGGCGGTACCAACATTTTCGAGATACCGCTGTCTATCGTAGTGCACAACAGGCGAGGGGTGCTCGCCGGCGTCACCAAGACGGTGTCGGACGCCGGGGCTGACATCATGAGCTGCGACGCAAAGAGCCTCGAGAAACAGGGAGTGGGGGAGAAGGGGATGATCAGGATCAAGGTCCTCGTGAAGGACAAGGGTCACCTGAAAAGGCTTCTGTCCATGCTGAGCGACCTTGACGGAGTAGCGTCGATATCTAGGAACGCCCCCTGATTGGGAATTCAGCCTGGAAATGTAGTAAAATATTTAGCTTCGAGGGGCTCCACGGGGAGGAACCGTGTGCGGAATTTTCGGTATCGTGACAGGCAGAGAAGAGAACCTGGGAGGCATCCTGGTTGAGGCGTGCAGGAGGCTTTCCTACAGGGGCTACGATTCGGTGGGGTGCGCCGCGATCAGCGCCGGCGGCGAAGTGGACCTGAGGAAGGACGTCGGAAAGGTCGAGGACGTCTCGAGGAAACTGAACTTCGGCGAGATGTCCGGCTGCAGGGGGATCGCACAGCTGAGATGGGCGACCTTCGGCGCTCCTTCGATAGTGAACGCCCAGCCCCATTTCGATTCCGACAAGGAGATGGTGGGCGCCCACAACGGGAACGTGGTCAACAATGTCGCCCTCAGGGACCTTTTCAAGAAAGAGGGGTTGACCGTCAGGTCGACCAACGACGGCGAATCGTGCGTGCACGCCGTGGAGCTGTTCCTCAGGAAAGGTTTTTCCACGGAGGAAGCCGTCAGGAAGGCGAACGACCTCCTCGAAGGCGATTACGCGTTCGTGATCGGCAGGAGGGACGAAAAGACGCTCTACGCCGTCAAGAAAGGGTCCGGCCTCGTCGTCGGGCTCGGCGAGAACTCCAACTACCTTTCATCCGACCTTCCCTCCCTGCTTTTCCTTACAAAGAGGATAATCCGCGTCGAAGACGGCGAGATGGTGATAATGGGCGCGGAAACCGTTACGATAAAGAGGATAGACGACGGCAGCGAGGTGAAGAGGGAACCCGAAGAAATTACACAGGAGATGGGCGCCGCGCAGAAGGGCGGGTACCCCCATTTCATGCTCAAGGAGATCTGCGAACAGCCCGTCGTGGCGAGGGACCTTCTCCACCTTCTGAACGCGAGCCCCCACGCGAAAATGTTCCTCTCGAAACTTCAGAACGCCCGCAACATCTATTTCATAGCCTGCGGTACCAGTTACCACGCCGCGCTTTTCGGCGCGACGGCATTCGCGAGGTACGCGGGAAGGACCGTCATCCCGGTTCTTGCCCCGCAGTTCATTCCCCAGTACCTTCCCACCGTGGCGAGCGGCGACGTGGGGGTCTTCGTCAGCCAGAGCGGAGAAACGAGGGACGTCCTCAAGGCGATGATGATGGCCAAGGAAAAGGGTATAGCCGCTCTCAGCATCGTCAATGTGCTCGGGTCGACCATGATGAAGGAGAGCGAGGTTTACATACCCATCGCCTGCGGGTACGAGATATCCGTCCCCGCCACGAAGACCTTCATGAACCAGGCGCTTGCGTTCCTCTACCTGGCTCTCAAGCTGGGAGGCAAAGATACCTCGGTGCTGGATCCGCTCCCCGGCCTTATCTCGGAAACGATAAAGATGTCCAGGGAAAAGGTGGCGGATGTGATCCCTCATCTCAAGGACCAGGAGGAGTATTACTGCCTCGGTTACGGATCGACATATTCGATGGCGCTTGAGGGAGCGCTCAAGATAAAGGAAGTGACATATTCTCACTGCGAGGGCATGCTTTCGACGGAGTTCAAGCACGGTCCTCTCTCGTCGGTGAGAAAGAACTATCCCGTCGTGTTCGTCGTATCACCCGACGACATTCCCGTTTCTCTCAGCGGGATCAACGAAGTGGCGTGCAGGGGAGGGTACACGATAGTGATATCCGAAAAGGACGAAAGCCTCAGGGCCAACGCGGGCAAGACATTCTTCCTGCCGAAGAGCGGAGAGCCGCTCGCGTCGCTTCTTTCGGTGATCCCGCTCCAGCTCATGGCTTACAGGCTCAGCGTGGAGCGCGGCTTCGACCCGGATTTTCCCAGGAACCTGAGCAAGACGCTGACGGTGGATTGAGAGAGATGGCGGAAAAGGTCTTCCAGGGCAAACTGAAGGCGATCCCGATCCCCGACCTGCTGACCTTCATCAGCATGGTCAAGAAGACCGGCATCCTTGTCGTGGATGCTTCGGGCGTGACCAGGAAGCTCTGGTGGGAAAAAGGGGAACTGGTCTTCGCGGCATCGACGCACCCGGACGAGGCGCTTGGCTCTTTCCTCGTCAGGCACGGCAAGATAACTCAGGAACAGAACATGAAGTCGGGCCTCCTCGTGGAACCGGGAAAGCGGCAGGGAAAGGTTCTTGTCCAGATGGGAGTGTTGACGCCAAAGCAGCTCTGGTGGGCGGTCAAGAACCAGGTGCTCGAGATAATTTACGGGATATTCAGCCTCGGCGACGGAACCTTTTATTTCACCGAGGACGAGGAACCCACGGAGGAGAGGATCAAACTTTCCACCTCCACGACCAACATCATCATGGAAGGCATCAGAAGGCTCGACGAATGGCCGAGGATCAAGGAACTCATCCCCGACGACATGGCCGTTCCCAGGCTCGTTCCTCCGGAGTTCAGGGACGCTACCGTCAAGTTCCACGAGGGCGAGCTCGAGATACTGAACCTGGTAGACGACGACAGGAACATCAGGGAGATCATCCACGTTTCGCCCTTCGAGGAGTTCGAAACGCTGAGGATCCTGATGGCGCTCCTCCTGGCGCGCTACATACACATACCGGGAAGCGCCGTGCCTGCTGAAGAGGACGTGGAGGATGTATCCGTCATCGAGAACCTCATTGACCAGTACAACAGGATATTCGGCGAGATATGGAACGAGGTGGGGGAGAAGATTGGCCAGAAGGAAAGGCAGGACATGTTCGACGAGGTGAAGAACTCCCTCGGCGAAGCGATCCTGGAAGGCCCTTTCTTCGACGCGAGAGGGCACCTTCCGACCTCATCTTTGATGGCCAACGTGGCGGACCTGCCGCAGGAAAAAAGGGTGAAGCTTCTCAGCCTCGCTTTGGAGAACCTGCTCTCCTTCCTCCTTTTCGAGTCGAGCAAGCACCTCGACGCCGAACAGAAATCCTCTCTCTACAGGCTTGTGGAATCGAAGGGCGGCTGACCGGGGCGTCAGCGGCTGTCGGTGAATCTCGCCGGATCGAACAACCTGTCGATCTCATCTTCAGTGAGAAGATTCTTTTCAAGGATAACCTTCCTGATAGGGACGTCCCTGGAGATCGATTCCTTGTAAAGCTCTGAAGCCCTGTCGTACCCGAGGACGGGCTGAAGCGCCGTCACCAGCGACGGCGAGTTCTCGGCGTGAATCCTGCACTTTCGGATGTCCGCCTCTATACCTTCCACGCATTTCTCCGCGAATAGAAAGGCGGCGTTCGACAGGATTCCGGAAGCTGTCAGAAGGTTGTAACCGAGAAGCGGCATCATCGTATTCAGTTCGAGCCTTCCTCCCATCGCGCAGATCGTGTTGGCGGCGTCGAACCCGGCGACCTGGGCGGAGACCATCAGGACCATTTCCGGCATTACCGGGTTCACCTTCCCGGCCATGATGCTCGAGCCGGCCTGGAGCGAAGGGAGGATTAGTTCGCCCAGCCCGCAGCGCGGTCCGGTCGCCATGAGCCTGATATCTTCCGCGATCTTGGCCATGGACGCCGCGGTCCGCTTCATGGCGCCGCTGGCGCTTAGAAGGCTGTCCCTGGAGCCGAGCCCCTCGAAAAGGTCGGGCTGCTGCCCCAGATCGAGTCCGGTCTCTTCGGAGAGCAGCTCTATCGCACGGAGGGGTATCTTACGGTCAGTCCCGAACCCTGTTCCCACTGCCGTCCCGCCGAGGGGCAGGGCCGACAGCTCGGTGAAGCACGCCCGGACCGAAAGCGACGAATGATCGACCTGGGAAGCGTAAGCCGCGAACTCCTGCCCGAGAGTCACCGGAAGGGCGTCCATCAGGTGGGTCCTCCCTGCTTTGACGATCTCCCTGAACCGGATAGACCTGCTTTCAAGAGAAGCCATCAGCTTTTCGAGCGAGGGTGACAGTTCGTCCCTGAACGAAAGAAGGAGGGCAAGCTGGATCGCCGATGGAAAGACGTCGTTGGACGACTGCCCCATGTTCACGTCGTCGTTGGGATGGACAACGCTTTTGTCTCCCTTTTTTCCACAGAGGAACTCGGCGGCTCTGGCGGCGACGACCTCGTTCACGTTCATGTTCGTGGAGGTCCCCGACCCCGTCTGGAAAACGTCCAGGGGGAACGAATCGTCGAATTTTCCCTCGGTTATCTCCCTGCAGGCCGCAATGATGGCTTCGGCTTTTTTCCCGTCCAAAAGGGATGACTCCATATTTGCCTTGGCGTAGCAGGATTTTATGATGGCGGCCGCCCTGACGATCCCCGTCGGGACCCGGATACCGCTCACCCGGAAATTGTCGATCGCTCTCGCGGTGTTGATGCCGTAATAGGCGTCTTCGTTAAGCCTCACCTCCCCAAGACCGTCCTTTTCGACCCTTTCAGCCATTGCTCTCTCCCTGCTGGAAATGCCTCCGATGTGACGGATATCACAGAATTCCCGACGTTCCGGAAGTATAGTATCATAAGTAGGATGAAGGAGGCCGTCATGTTCAAGAATTCCTTTCTGGCAAAAAGCGTCGTTTCGACAGTCCTGATATCATGCCTTTGGGTAAATGTTTGTGCGCTGGAACTTGAGATCAAGGATGTCAGAGTGGACGACTCCGTCGAGCTGATATCATGCGCCTACCAGGGAGAATTGGACAGGCACATGAAAGGCAATGCGGACGGGGCCTTGTCCCCAGGTGAAAGAGTTCGGTTAGCAATAACGGTAGAGAATCGAACAGGATTCGACATAACATACATGCATGCCGTCATCTCTGACGACAGCATTTTTCTTAACACCATAAGCCCGAATTGCTACGCCGGTACAGGTGGCGGCGGGATCGGCGTCAGGTATGTCGAATTTGGTTCTTGGGGGAACGGTGAAAAAATGTCCAACTTTGATCCTTTCGTCGTCGAAGTCTCCCAAGACATGGCCTGCGGGAAGTTCGTTGAATTCGGAGTGACTTTCTATTACAGGACATCCGATCCTACCGGAGGCTGTTACAGTTCCCCGGACCTGTGCAGTGAAACGCATTATTTTACCCTTCCCGTCTTTGCTCTAACTGATCCGCTGGTGTTGCAGGAGGAAAAAGCCCCGGTTCCGTCAAGCGACGATCACACCGTCGTCAATGTCGCGACAAATTCGAGAGACATAGGATATGTAATCAGCAGGTCGGGAGCTTGGGAGGTCGAAGGCTGCTATTTTTCAAGGATGGACTACGAGGGCACTGTAATGTGGGGCCCCAAGCGTATTCTGGACTACGGAATAAATGGCGACAACAACGCCTTCTTTTACAACGACAAACTGGAAAAATACCAGCTTGTCAGGGTCGGTTACGACGGGTTCACGATCGTGTCGATCCCTGATACCGAAAGCGAGGCGGTCACTTCTGAAACCATGAATTACCCGAGCGTGTTCCCGCCATTCTCCGAAGCTGTTATAATCAACTCCTGTTTTTATGACAACACAACTACAGTAGATCCCATGATAGTGGTGGTTTTTGAAGCAGACAACCTTCATACGTACATTTGCAAATATCCACCAATGGCGCCTTATTCGCCTTCGCAGGCAACAGACCTGGGCCAGACAAGTTCCTATTCACCTTCTTCTTGCTCCTCGACTGCCTACCTTCCCGAGGACGAGGCTTCGCTAACGCCGGCGGCCTATTTCGTGGCTACGGACGCACACGACGGGACCAAGAATGTGATCAGGGTCTCGAAGATCCGAGCATTGGACCTCTTTCTGATGGGAACCTACGAGATTCCCGTATCGGTGGAGTACTCCACACCGTCCGTTGTTATCGACGACATCAACAGAATGGTTGTGGTAGCGTATGACATCCCGGCCTCTTACAATCCCGGCGGCAGTATACGCTGCACGGTATTCGACGAGGACCTTGTTCCCGTCAATCTTGACAAGGAGATCGAACCTCCCGATCCCGATCCCGATCCGTCGAATCTTTATTACTCGAAAATCCCCAGGCTTATATTTAACTGCGGGAATTTCTACATGGTTACCCAAGAATCCAGGTTCAGCGCCCTCTCTTCTAGGGTGATGGCCGGACTCTTCGATCCGTACAGCTTTCCAAACCCAAAACTGCTGACGGCCGGCTACGCTTCGGAGGAATGGCTCATGATGGGCAATCTCAAGTCGGTCAACGCCGGGGACAGGTGCTACGCTTTCTGGAACGACTCACGTGATACATATCCCGGGATAACAAGCATCCATTACTCCGCGGGGATTTATCAGGACATCAGGATGCCTTATAATGCCAATGTCTTCGACGACGAGATAATTTCTCAGGCCTACGAACATACGAACCATCCATCCCTTGCGTGCAATGCGACGAAGTGTCTCACCGCCTGGGTGCACCAGGATTCAACCGACCCTTGGGGAAGAAACATCTTCAAGAGGGATCTCTCCGCCGACGGAACCATGCTGGACTCAGCGCCTGTCCAGATATCTTTCGGGAACGGCGCGTCATGGTACTCTCATGTGACCGCCGTGGATCATGGAGGGGTCTTCGAAGTGTTCTGGCGGGAAGGAGATGTTATCTCCAAATGGACCGAGCCGAATTTCACGGACAACGGGATATACACGCTTTACAACATTGACAGCCTTTTTCTGGACGCGGCGCCTTTCGGCAGTTATTCTGACCTGCTTCTTGTCAGGGACATGAGAGGCACAGACACGGGGGTGAACCTTTACGCCGTGAAGTACGACCACGGCATTGGTGTAAGCTACGAGGTGAACCTAACGAATTATCAGGATACGATGACGAATGTAATTATGGCAAAATGTGTCTCCGTGCCTGGATCCTCGAACGAAATCGCGGTGGCCTGGCTCGAGGAGGAGACTGGCCAAATGTTCAGGGTGAAGGTCGCAGTTCTAGGATTCGATCTGAATTATGTTATTGACCACGGCGTCTCTTATCCTTACACCGTAATGCAATCGCCCACGGCCCAATCTGTGCTGCAGTCTTTTGCAATGGCGGCCAACGAGAGCGGAATAATGTTTCTATTGCCGAACGGGTACATGTATGACTACTATCTGGACTATTTGTTTCTGGAAACTGAAACTGGATATGTCAGCAGAGATTCGTTGAAGCAAAGGCATTTTTCATACTGGTACTCACCCTTTATCTTTCCGGGGATGCGTTGGGATGGCAATCAATTCCTGTATTCCTGGCTCGAGAGGGGATTGGGCACAGAAAGACTCTTTTTCTACGGTAAATTTGATGAGTGCGGTTCCCCGATCGCCTGGCCGGTAAGGATCGCTTCTCCAAAGAGCTACATGTTCCCCCCTCCGGAGAGCGAGGCAAATTACGAGGTTGAATCTACTGAAAAAGGAGCCCTTGCCATATATACGAAAGGATCCGGGAGTTCCCAGGCCAACGTTTACCTCGCGGCAATGAGTTGGGAGCCGGATTCCATGTCATGCGCTCTTTACAACGATGCCCCAGTCTTGTCGGCAAACGGGGCATACGCGATAGAATACGGGAGCGGCATCACGCTTAACGGCACGGCGGCAGACGACACGGCTATGGGGGATTACATCGCAAGCGCGGGCTGGGACGTCACGGGCGATTCGGTTGTCGACTTCGACGGGTTGCAGCCGATTATCAGTTTCGACCAGTTGAAACAAAAAGGATGGGTTTCCCCCAGAAGCTCGGCGGTATCGTTCATTGCGGCGGACCGTCACGGTTTGTCTTCTTCGGCGTCGACCACGCTTACAATCCAAGACACAACTCCCCCGACGGTTGAAGTCAGCTACCCCGACGGAGGAGAGACGCTCCGAGTGGGTGGCAGCTACACGATAATGTGGACGGGATCCGACAACTACCAGCTGGATCATTTCAATGTTTACTATTGCACCGACTGGAACGGAGACCCCGATACTGCCACCTGGATAAAGATCAACTCTTCGAACATACCGGGAACACAGTTCTTCTACGACTGGACGATCCCGGATGATCTATCTTCCACCTGCAGGGTAAAAGTGGAAGCCTTCGACAAGGGGGTTCCTGAGGTAAAGAACAATTTCGACATCTCCGGGGAGAATTTCTACATCGTGCAGGCGACGACGTCTTCGATAAAGACTCTTATCCTGAGGAGCACGAACAGGATCAACCAGTTTTACCCGGGACAGGCGACTCTGGTTGGCGAGAAGTTGGCGCAGCTTATGGTGAACGGGAAAGTGACAGGTTTCATCGTTGAACTTGACAGCATACCGGGCCTTTCGACGCTATACGACACCTGGGACGGCGAGCCGACGAGCGTGACCAAAGCCAACGCGGTGGCGGAGGCGATAAGGGCTTATGTCGCGAACCTGGTGCGGACGGACTACACGAACGTCGAATACCTTGTGATCGTGGGCGACGACAGGATCGTTCCGTTCTACAGGATAGCGGACGCGACCCCCGGGGCTTACTCCGAGGACGACTACACGGGAAGCGTGGACTGCGCGACGGCGACGGGCGGGGCGATCTGCCAGGATTACTACCTCACCGACAACATATACGGAGACATCGGATACTGGAACGGAGACTCGTGGGAGGACTACGAGGTCACGACGGAAGGCTCGAACTTCATGGCTCTTCCGGACCTCGGCATCGGAAGGCTCGTCGAGACACCTGAGCAGATAGCGACTACGATCGACGCCTTCATCACGATGGACGGGCAGGTGACGCTGGACAGCCTGACGACGGCGAACGTCTTTGTCGCGGGCTACGATTTCCTCACGGACAGCGCTACGACGATCAAGGACAAGTACGACACGCCGTACATGGTCGACAACCTTCTCGGCGGGGCGTGGACTCACGACCAGCTGGAGACGGCGCTTTTCGAAGGGCTTCAGGAGCCGACCCCTCATCCTTACGTCCTGAACAGCCTGAACGGCCACTGCACGCACTACACGATGGAAACTCCGAACGGAGGGCCCCTTCCTACGACGGAGATGGAAGCGGACCATCCGGGACAGTCTCTTAACGGAAGGGTCTTCTACAGCGCGGGGTGCCACAGCGGGCTGAACGTTCCGTCGAGCTTCACCAACAGCTACGACCTTCCCGAGATGATGATGGAGAAGGGGGCGATCGCGTACGTGGGCAACACTGGATACGGCTGGGGGCTGAAGCACGGGACGGGCTACACCGAGAAGCTGATGGAGATGGTGACGGACAAGATGCTGGCCCAGCAGATGATTTCCCTGGGCCAGGCATTGTCGCAGGCGAAGAGGGAATATTACATCCAGGACAAGAGATATGACGTTTTCGACGAGAAGGTGCTTTTCGAGAGTACTCTCTACGGCCTTCCGATGTACAGGATAGTGATGAGCCAGAGCTCGATCGTCGCGCCCAGGGATTTCTCGGGGGCGGCCGGCCCGGATCACGAAGAGGTGAACGGGATAACGCTTGACAAGAAGCTTGTGAGGGCGGACGATTCGAACCTTCTTCCGTCGGGAGTGACGGAGCTGGCGCTCAACTTCGAGTTCGGTCCGGGAACGCATCAGCTCGTCCATACGGCCGACGGGGATTACTACAAGCTTAACGGGAAAATGAACGGCGAAGCGGGGGATTCCCTCCAGCCTCTCTTCATCTACGAAAGCAGGCTGTCGGGAGTCGTTTCGCACGGAGTGATATTCACCGGCGGTACGTTCACGAACTACGCGGATTTCGAACCGGTCATCGCCACGCCTGAGAGCAGCAGCCCGCTCGTGCCTCCGGAACCGATAGCTCCTGTTATGGGAGCATTTGTCCCGACGGTGAACGTTTCCCATCCGCAGCTTCCATCTTCGCTTGTAAGCACCGATCTGACGAAGCTGACGGTTTACACGGGCTACTTCAAGAAATACCCGGGAGAAACCACCCTCGGGACGGAGACCCTTTTCGACACTGTCGGGTTCTCCGTGTATTACAGCAATTCATCGGACAAGACGGCGCCGTCCTTCCCGTCTCCTCCCGCCGAAGGGGGGGATTATCACACTCTGACGGGGACCAATTGCGCTTTCTCCGTGCAGGCGTCGGACGCGGGAACGGGGCTTTACAGGGTTCTGGTGACCTACTCGGACAATACAGCATCTTGGCAAAGCTTGGACCTCGCCTATAACGGATCATCCTCGAGATGGGAAGGATCGCTGACCCTTTCGAACAGCATAACCTACTTCGTCCAGGCGGTTGACAACGCGGGCAACTGCAAGGTACTCAAGAGCAACGAGGGGATGTCGGGCCTCGACCCCGCGACCGGGCTTCCATATGTGGTGGCGGCGAGGCTGTTCGAGGTGCAGTTCCTTGATAGCGATTCGGACGGGATGCCCAACGACTGGGAGACGGCCAACGGCACGAACCCCGACGTGGCGGACGCCAACGCCGACCCGGACGATGACGGTTTGACCAACATCCAGGAGATGGTCAATAACACGAACCCCCAGGACGAAGATACCGATAACGATGGGATGGAGGACGGCTGGGAAGTGGCGAAGGGACTGAACCCGCTTGCCGACGACGCCGCACTCGACCCCGACCATGACAGCCTGACGAACCTTGACGAATACGGAGCCAACACGAACCCCTATGACGCAGACACGGACGACGACTCGATGCCCGACGGATGGGAGGTGACTTACGGACTTAATCCGCTTGCCCCGGACAGTGCCCTGGATGGTGACCTCGACGGGTTGAACAACGGAGAGGAATACGCGGCCTCGACGAAGCCCATCGCCTGCGATTCCGACGGTGACGGCGACAACGACGGCTCCGAAGAAAACAACGGCAGGGACCCGAACCTGGCGGGTGACGGCAAAAGGATAACGATATTCGAAACGCTTGACGGCGAAGATGTGATCATCAACTGGCCGTCGGGTTCCGGGGACAACGGGGTGATAGACGGTCCGTACTGGATATACAGGTCCACGGTTCCCTACCACGGATCCGCGGACGAACTGGCGACGACCCCTCTTCCGCTGGAAGACGGGACGACCACATACAGGGATGTCGGCGCCGCAGGTGGCACGGAGACCTACTTCTACACGGTAACCAATTCGAGGTACACCGCTCCCGCTCCCGCCATCGGCGCGATAGTACCTTCAAGCGGTCCAGCCGGAACGGCGGTAAGCATATACGGGACCAATTTCGTCACGGGGGCGACGGTGAAAGTAGGAGGGGTGACTGCCGGAAGCGTTGTTGTCCAGAACGCGTCGCTGATAACCTGCGTTGCTCCGGCTAACAGCCTCGGGGCGAAGGATGTCACGGTAACCAATCCCAACGGCCAGTTCGTTACGAAACCGGGCGGTTTTACCTATACCGCGCCGTGACGGCTGATGAGATCTTCGAAGAGGAGGGGGCTTTGAAGAGAAATGGCAGTTTTTCGAAGGAGCTTGATAATACGATGGCTCTCGAGATCTTCCTCGACGAGATCGAGAAGGTCAGAAGCGATTTTCAAAAGGAAAGAGCGGTCGATCGAGGGAGCGTAATTCCTGATGATCCTCACGAAACCGCTCTTGGCCTTTTTCTTCTCGCCAAGTTCTCTTTGGATGTCTGAGATGTTGTAAGCTGAATTTACCATGTATTGGATATTGCCAAGCTTAAACGCCACTTTGGAAGTTGTCCTGAACTGACGCAAGGCAAGGCATGGCTTGCCAGAAAAAAAATAAATGCCTCCAAGAGCGTTGTAATATGACATAGCCGCATATGGGTACTTAACCTGATCGACAAAACTTCCTGCGTTGATTAATGCTGATAATGCTGTTTCTGTATGTCCGAGAGCATTAGCCGATATCGCTATCGTCGTTGAAGCGCCTACCACATTCATTCTTGAACCTATTTTTTTGGCAACGGTCAAAGCTTTCTCGGCATTTTCAAGAGCCAGTTGGTTGTCCCCAAGCGCCAGAAAGCAATTAGAAAGGCCGAAATAAGCGCGAAGCATCAGCTCGAAAGCGGCTATCTGGGATGAGAATTCCAGTGCCGTCGAATAATAGCCTTGTGATTTTGGGTAATCTCCTTTGAAATAAAAGATACTGCCGGATAAGATATAAAGCGATGGCAGTTCATCCTCGAGGGAAAAGTCCAGCGTTGTTTTATATCCTTTTTCAAGAAGGGTGATGGCATCCTCATATTTTCCGAGTCTGATAAGGGAGGACACCTCATATCTAACTGTCGAAACGGCGATCTTTCCGTTTTTGATCTTTTCCGCAATAGTTATTAAGGAGTCCGCCTCCTCGACCGTCTTTTTATAATCTCCTTTCTGGTCAAGGATCGTAAGTTGAAGGAACCTGGCGTTTACAGCCGTAGCCTCGCAGGAGCTATCCCGAAGTTTCGCCAGGAGGGACATCGCTTCGTCGTATTCGCCAGTCGAAACCAGCGATTTCGAGTAATCTAAAAGATCCATGTCTCCAAGCTTATAACCGGCACTCTTTCCGTTTTTCAGGCAGATTTCGTAAAGCCTTCTGGCTTCGTGAAAGGCGCTTATGCCGAATGCGTTGCGAGCAGCTTTTAGAGAGTATTCGAAAGCCTTCTCATGATTCTCGGCGCCTGAGAAATGATAGGCAAGGATCTCCCAGCTATTATCAGAATTGTCCGTCTGCTCTATTTCTCTGGCGATCTCACCGTGCAGGGCTTTCCTGTTGGAAACAAGGATCGAATCATAGGCGACATTCCTGAGGAGTTTGTTGGAAAAGCGGTATTTCGAACCTTCTTCTCTTTCTATCCCGATATCCTGCATTTGATCGAGGATGAGGCTGATCTCGGAAAGTTCCATCTTTGGAAAATAAATCTTGGAGAGTGTTTCGGCGTCGAAGCTTTCACCCATGCATGACGCCACCTTGAGAAGGTTCTTCCTTGTGTAATCGAGGTTGTCCAGGCGCATCATCAGGATCTCTTCGATGGATTTGGAGACCCTGGAAGCGGCGTCGGAATTCCAGACGACGAAACCTTCGCTGTTAGTCGCGATAGCTTTCATTTCTTTAAGTCCGGATACGATCTCGTTCAGGTATAGCGGGTTGCCCGAGGAGCGTTCGAGAAGGAATGAAATAAGGCTTTCAGGAACCGCCTTGGCTCTGAACCTGGCAAGAAGATATTTCTCGATGCCTTCTTTATTTAAGCCTGTCAGTGAAAAAAGCTGCATCTTTCCGAATGGAGGCGTGTCCCTTCTTCCGATAAGTTGGAACTTCACGGACTTGGAATCGAACCTCTCGAACAGTTTTGAGAAGAGATCTGCCTCTTCCTTCCCAGTCCTATCGAAGTCGTCCAGGATAAGGAGGTGTTTCCGAGAACAAACCCCGAGCAGCTTCGAAAAAAGTTCTGCAAGCGTTTCAAGTTTCTGTTCCGCGGAAAGGGCGCTGATGACGGGAGTCGGATCCATCCTTTCATTGATAAGGATCGAAAAAAGAGGGAGGAGGTCAGCCTGTCCGGGAAATTTATCACGCAGAAGGTCCAGCGCCCCTCTACCTTCTCCTTCCGAGGATGTGACAGCCCGGAAGACTTTCTCCGCCGAATAGAATGGATGAGGGGGAGAGATGGGGGCTGAGAGAGAAGTGACTTTCCATTTATCTGCGGGAAGGGACATCGCGGCTTCTTTCGCGAGCGCGCTTTTTCCGATGCCGGGCGGTCCGTTCAAGTATACGGGCTTAGGGGAGCGCTCGATCAGCGAGAGAAGCTTCTTCAGTTCGGCCTCTCTTCCAACGAAAAGAGCAGAGGGCTTCGAGCCTTCCATCTCGGAACGGCCCGAAAGCCTGAGAGGGGTGCTGACAGAGGTCTCGGCTTGCTTCCCTTTCAGCCTGAGCTTCCGGTAGGGCCCGTAGGAGAACTTCTTCCTTGTCTTCTCCCGGACATCGTTAGACACGAGGACGCTGCCTTTCGCGGCCGACATCAGCCTCGCAGAAACGTTTACCGTGTCGCCCATGACCGTGTATTCTCGCCTGTTTTCCGAACCGACCATTCCGGCATAACAAATACCCGAGGTTATTCCGACGGACTGTCCGCTAAGCCATTTTTCTTTCTTCTCAAATTCTTTCAGCTCGAGGGCGAAGGCGACGGCCCTCTCCTCGTTGTCGGCGTAACTTTCAGGCGCTCCGAAGAAGCAGAGGAACTTGCTGCCCTTGTCTCCCATGTCCATCCTGTTGAAAGATCCTCCGAGCCCCCGGAGCAGGCCGGTAACCTTGAGGAAGTAATGCTGGAGGAGCAGGTGGTTGTTTCCCGCCCCCAGGTCTATCGTGGGAAAGGAAACGAAGCAGGACACGACGGGCCTGTGCTCGGATAGCATCTTCTCGTTTCCCATTCGTATGTGTTCGAAGACGGCGGGAAAGAGGAACGGTTTTACCAGTCCGGGATCCGCGACGGCAAGATCTTCGCCTGAGACCCGTTCCGTTGGGCAGGCAAGCGCGGTAAGCGAAGCGAATCCTGCTCCAAGGGGGGACAGGTCCGCGATGTCCTTCAGCTCTTCCGCGCAGGCGGGATCTACCACGGTCTGCCCCGGGGAGGCGTGATGCTCGGCTTCGGCTGTCTGGTCTATCGGGTCGCCGGAGAAAACATACTCCAGCCTTGCCGATGGATCTCCCAGCACCATGAATTGAACCGTGCCCCGGGAAATGCCCGTTTTGAGCTTGAGCGAAAATGTGCCGAAAGGGGTCTTTGCTTCATAGTCGGAAACTGAATCAGCAACGGACAAGGCCGAGGAGCATGCCCTCAGGAGCGGCCCCTCTTTGTTTTCGCCGGGCATCCTTTCGAACAGGATCGTCAGGGCGTCGCCGCCGAACTTCACCACGTCGCCCCCGAAAACGAATACGCTCTCAAGGGCTTTACGGAAATACGAGGAGATCGTGTCGGTAAGGATCTCGGTCCCTTCGCGCCCGTGCTTCGAGAGGGTTTCCGAGAGGGGAGTGAACCCGGAGATGTCGAGGAACGCGTAAGCGCCTTCGACTTCGCGCGGTTGAGCGATCAGGCTATCATGAGAGCCTTTTGCCAGCAGTCTCAAGACATACACGGGAAGATGAGCCTCGTGGCTTCTATCTCGTTTGCCGGCGATTTCGTCCCGAGGGCCCTTGTCCAAAGCTACTCCTCAAAGGCGATGATAACAGATAAGGGGTCATCTATAAAACAGGGAATATATGCGTTCGCATGAAGGTTGACTTAAAATGGAGGTGCAGATGAACATCATCACGGCCTTGAACAGGATGGAGGAGATCGAAAAGAAAGCTTCCGAGCTTTACAAGCATTATCAGGGTCTTTTTCACGGGGACCAGGAAGCGGCATATTTCTTTTACAGGATGCATCTGGAGGAAAAGGGGCACAGGAACCTTATCCAGTACGTGAAAAAGCTTGTGAGGCAGAACCCTCGGCTGTTCCACGACCTGGATGTGACCGAAGAAGAACTGGGGAGGATCGTGGCCATGATCGACTCCCAGCTTGAAAGAAAAAAACAGCCGAAACTCGAGGAGGCGGTGGCGATAGCCGAGGAACTGGAGATCGCTCTCGCGGAAGGCTACCTCAAGAACCTCCCGCTGAAAAACAACCGCATACTGCTCGATCTCTATGGAGCCCTGGGTGAAAAAGACCACACCGAGAAAATAACCGCCTTCAAGGCGAAGGTCGGGGTGAGAGACTGAACCTGATCTCCGGCTTCTGGCTCAAAGGACCGGGGCGGAGCAGAAACCTGTCTTCGTCTTCTCAGGCCTTTTCTTCCAAGGTCCTCTTGTAGGCTTCCTTGCCTTCCTCGAAGCCGGCTTTAAGGGCGTCCTTGTGCACCCGGGCCGATTCTTTGGCCTCCGAAAGGCTTTCAAGAGCTTTGTCTTTGGCTTTGTTGAACCCATCCTTGAGCTTCGCGCGTGTCTCTTTCCCGGAAGCAGGGGCGAAAAGAAGGGCCGTCACTCCGCCGGCGACAACCCCCAGAAAGAACGCCAGTGCCACATTACCGGTTGCCTTTTTCATCTATTCCTCCTCGTTTTCCGCGTTATCTTCCCCGCGGGAGAAAAGCCTTTCTATGAGGGAATAACCTCCCCTGAAAGCGTTGGCGATCATGGACACGGGCCTGAATATGGAAACAGCGTCCTCTACCAGGGTCGAGGTGGAGTCTATGGCCCCCCTTATCCTGGAAACGGCCATCTTGGTCTCCCTGATCGTTTCCTCGCTTTCCAGGATCACGTTCTCCGCTCTCGCCAGAAGCTCGTTCGACCGCCTGACGGTTTCCCTCAGCTCCAGGACGACCGGCATCAGGGCGGTTATGAGCGCCGATAGTTTTTTCAGCGTCGCGACAAGATAGACGACTCCGATCACGATCGCCGCGACGGCGATGGCAAGAAGCATGTTATTGAAGGTAAAGGTAACGGTCATTCCAAACCTCTTTCCAACCCGCGAAAGGGTCACTGATAAATATAGGTCAAAACGGGAATTTTTGCAAAATAGTCGACGTTGGCGAGTTGACAATATTTATAAACTGCTTGTAGAATAACGCTTGTGTCAACAATCGCACTATCATACAAGTCTGAGAAGGAGGAGGAAATGATTCCCAGGATTAGTTCTGAAAAGAGACTCATTTTGTTGTTCTCGTTCATCGCTCTGCTGACAGGACAGTTCATTTATGCGGAAGTCCGGGGGGTGTGTCCTGACGAGAGTCCAGCGGGAGCGATCGTCGTGACGGCCGACAATGGCTGTTACACGGGGACCGACCCTGGGCACGGCATCCGCCCCGGCGAAAGGACCGGGGGGAAGAAGAATGCCCCCGCTCCGGAGAGTCTCTCCGGCTCTTATGTCTCCTTCGATCCTGCGAACGGCGACGACTGCTGGTTCCCCGGCACTGTGCACAACTTCGCCTTCACGACTGTATCCAGCACCACGGATTGGGAGTATGTATACAATTTATGGCTGAGGTTTCCAGCCGACTGGACTGTCACTAATGTGGCAGTTGTGGGAACACCGGCCTGCAGTTCCGGCGGTTCATTTGGCACGATGTCCTGGTCCAGCGTTTCCTCGAACGAGATCAACATCATACATTCTCGTTATCAGGCCACCACGGACACATGTACGGTAACTTATCTTGTAACCGTTACGACGGGCGCCGCGGGCCCCGACGCTCCGGTCTCGTGGTTCTGGGACGGGGACGGATACGGAAGCGCTCCGCACAATCCCTGCTCCAGTGACAACTATACGCCGTCCGGGCAGAGCGCGTGCGACCAGGCCACGAACCCTCCGGCCACCGTTCCCGCCTGTTCACTTTCAGGGATCTACCTGTCGGTGAATCCGTCGTCCCAGGAAGCGTGTCCCGGGGAGGGTGTCACTTATCCCGTAACAGTGCAAAATTATACCGGAGCGGCCGCGACATTCAATATTTCAGTTTCGGGCAACTCCTGGGCCGTAAGCGCCCCCGCGACAGTGGGGCCGGTCGCCGACAGCGGAACCTCGACATTCAACATAACCCATACGATAGATCCGGCCGCTGCGGACGGAGCGGCCGACACTCCCATGATAACCGCAGTCGATCAGGCGAACGCGGCGACCAGCGATTCGGCGACGTTCACAACTTCTGCCGGCATTGAATTCTGGCACACGATTCCCTCTTCTTCCCCATCTTGGCTGGGCGCGGGATATCCGTGCCGCGGGTGCACCGCCAGGAACGCTTCGGGGCAGTGGAACACGTATATTATAGGTGACACTTCGGGATCCGGCCCCGTAGGGTTCTGGGCCTACAATCATTCGACCAACGTCTGGAGCCAGCCGGGGCCCTCGGGGCTTCCGGCGGACCGCTGGTCCCCGGGTTGGGCGTATGATCCGGATACGAACCTCTGTTACATGACGGGCGGAGCCAATACGCCCGGAGGCGGAACTTACAACACGGCTTACGCTTACGACCCCGTTGCGAACGCCTTTACGGCGCTGCCGAGTTTCACCACGATAAGAGATTTCCATAACTCATGGGTAGGCACCATCGACGGAACGAAATATCTTATTGTCGGCGGAGGAGTGAGCGGCGCATCAACATACCTGAGTTCGACTCAATGCCTCAACCTCAGCACCAGCACATGGCAGGCGGAGAACACGGTCATGCCGGCGTATTCGTTCGGAGCACGATGGGGTGCGGCCGAAGGGTTGACCGGCAGCCGGTTCTGGGTGGCCTCAGGAGCCGACGGCTCAGGAAACCTTGTCACATCCGCATATTACTTTGACGATTCGGACAACGCGTGGCACGCCGGCGGCGATGTCCCGACTCCGGTTTATCGCACGAACGGAGCAGTATCCGGTGGCGACTTTTACGTTATAGGAGGCTCCATCGGCGGGTTCTCTCCATCGGATGCCGTCCAACGCTACTCGGGAGGAACATGGGAAACCCTCGACCCGATGCCTCACAGCAGGATGGACCTAGTCTGCGGAGTCGGCGCCGATGAGAATATATGGGTCGTGGATGGATACACGACTGCAGCGGGGTCCGATTACGTGGATTACCTGGAGTTCTGCGAGGGAACGGGCGGATGCCCAACGATAACACTTTCCCCCGCGACACTTCCCGAACCAACCGTGGGTCTCGCCTACAGCCAGACGATAGCGGCGTCAGGCGGAACTGCGCCTTACACATACGAGGTGACATCGGGCGTTCTGCCGGCGGGCTTGACGCTTGATCCGGCGACCGGAGTCATTTCGGGGACGCCGACCTCGGCAGGCTCTTACACTTTCACCATAACGGCGACCGACGCGGCCGCCTGCACTGGAACGATAACCTACACGATGAACATGGGTTACGGGTGGAACCTGTCCGTCGTGGACGACGCGGGCCGCGCGAGCGCGTGCCTGAACACGGACACGGGCTACTACGCGTGGACGGTGCTGACGGGGTTCGGGGCAGGAACATACGTGGGGCGCTCCAACGTGACCTTTGCTTACAACACCTACTACTTCCAGAGTCCCATTCCGAGCGGAATGAACCTGAAGGTGAGCATGACGACCAACAAGGCGTCCGGGAGCTACATGTCGCCGCCGCTGAGGGAAAGGTCGATCTGCATAGACGCAAACATCACGGACAACCCGGCGTGCCCTTGATCCCAGAGGTCGTATAGCAGGCCGAAAGGCTTTTTGAAAAGAGAGCGGCGGAGGTTAATGGCCTCCGCCGTTTTTTTGGGGGAAAGTAAGCCATGCGCTTTGATCTTTGCTCAAACCGCATCGCAAAGTGTGATTGCCGTCACAATAACCAGCGTTTTGATTGACAATAGATAATTTAGCTGATAATGTAAAACCGTCAAAAGGAGCTGTTTATAACTGTTATAGTTCAAAAGGAGGAGAAAATGGTACGAAAGAAAGGTTCAAGGTACGCGTTCATTCTTGTCGCCGCGCTGATTCTTATGTTGACCGGATCGGCTGTGAGCGCGCAGGTGACGGTGTCGAGTCCCGGCAAACCGGTACTGCTGGGCGATTTCACAGGAGGTCCCCGGGCGGATTCCCGCAAATGCCAAGCTGCAGGCAGAACGGAGAGCACAGGGGCTTTCGAGTCCCTTCTGCCGGATTCCCCGGGTCAGGTCGGGGAGCAGACCGATCCGCCTTCAGGAAGCAAAGCGCCGGTAAGCCTTGTCCTCGACGACGGAACAGTCGAAAACAATATCGGTATTGGGGGGTCCTGGGAGATGCTATGGGTAAACAGGTTCACTCCCGCGCCGGGGGAATTTCCATTCAATCTCACGGAAATGCAGATATATTTTGAATCGGCAGGCGCGGTCAATATCGGCGACGATATCGTGCTGGTGGTTTACGAGAACACCACCGGAAATTCCGATCCGGCGGTTGGTTCAAACCTTATTTATACTCAAGCTGTGACCGTTCAAGCTTTGGACGCGTGGAATATTTTCACTCTGACGACCCCCGTGGCCTTCACAGGTCCCGGCGATGTTATCATAGGCGCCATAGGACTGGAAGTTCCGGGAACGAGCTACTGGCCTGCCGCAATAGACCAAACCGCCACCCAGGGCCGCTCATGGGCCGGATGGTATCTGGCCAGTCCTCCGCCCGCTTCGCCGACACTTCCGCCAGATGATACCTGGATCCTCATCGACACTTACTTCCCCGGGAACTGGCTGATAAGGGGTGTCGGCGCTACCGGGTCGTGCGTGCCCTTTTATGAGCAGCCTCTGAGCACAATAAACACCAGTGCCTGGGTCGACCAGGATTTCCCCGACATTCCCGCTTACAGCTCTTACCTGGCTGACGATTTTACCAATGCCGCTCCCTGGACGATAGATGTGATAACGACCCCCGGTGACGGCTGGAACTCTTTTACGACACTGATGAACGCGACCAGCCTTAACTGGGCAATCTACGCCGACAACGCGGGAATTCCCGCCGGCTATCCCGGAGACGGCGTGACGACTCCCGAATGGAGCCTGAGCCTTTCCCCAGGAGACGCGAGCGTGGTGCTGTCGAACGGGACCCTCGGCCTGCCCAGCAACGTCGAGGTCACCCTTTCGGCGCCGCCCACAATCCCGGCGGGGACCTGGTGGCTGATCTTCTGGCCCGTTATGAATTTCAGTCCTGACGGGCAGTACGGACGGCAGGGGTCTGATACTACAAACGGAAACATGGCGAAATTCATCAATCCCGGAGGGGGGTTCGGCTACGGTACCGCGTGGCAGGACTGGACAATCCTGAGCCCCGGCCTGCAAGACATGGCGTTCTCCTTCTGCGGGACCGAAGGGTCCGGCTCGGCGTGCGACACGCTTCTCAGCGAGAATTTCGATTCGGCGGTCCCGAACGCTCTTCCCGCGGGATGGATTTACACGGTGACGAACTGGCCGTCCGGCACAGAACCAAGGTGGTACACTAACGCCGGGACGCACTACCCTTCTGGTATCGCGGCGCATTCTGCGCCCAACGTAGGCTATTTCAACTCCTATAGCGTGGCCTCTCCAAAAAGCGCACGCCTGCACTATACAACGCCGATCGATCTTTCTACTTACGATGATTCGGCGGCCCTCAAATTCTGGATGTACCACGATACCGGATATACATCGAGCGCCGATAGAGTCCAGCCTCAGGTGTCAACGGACGGCGGGACCACCTGGATCGACGTTGGAACAGCGATCAACCGCTACGACGGGACCGTCCAGTGGACAGAGCACACGGTCGACCTGACGGCTTATTGCGGACAGCCGAGCGTTATGATAGGCCTTCACGGGATAAGCGGCTTCGGCAACGACTGCCACATTGACGACATTACCGTCGAAGGCTGCCAGTCGACCGGGGGATGTTCGATCACCATCGCTCCCGCGACTCTTCCCGACGCCACCGTGGGTCTCGCCTACAGTCAGACGATAGCGGCGTCAGGCGGAACTGCGCCTTACACATACGAGGTGACATCGGGCGTTCTTCCCGCGGGCCTCACCTTGAATCCGGCTACGGGGGTCATTTCGGGTACGCCTACGTCGGGAGGCTCCTACACCTTCACGATAACGGCGACAGACTCCGCTGCCTGCACGGGAACGATAACCTACACGATCAACTTCGATTACGGATGGAACCTCTCCGTGGTGGACGACGCGGGCCGCGCGAGCGCGTGCCTGAACACGGATACGGGCTACTACGCGTGGACGGTGCTGACGGGGTTCGGGGCAGGGACATACGTGGGGCGCTCCAACGTGACCTTTGCTTACAACACCTACTACTTCCAGAGTCCCATTCCGAGCGGAATGAACCTGAAGGTGAGCATGACGACCAACAAGGCGTCTGGGAGCTACATGTCGCCGCCGCTGAGGGAAAGGTCGATCTGCATAGACGCAAACATCACGGACAACCCGGCGTGCCCTTGATCCCAGAGGTCGTATAGCAGGCCGAAAGGCTTTTTGAAAAGAGAGCGGCGGAGGCCGAAAGCCTCCGCCGCTTTATTTTTTGATCCGGCGGTTGTAAGATTGTCTGGTGAGGTAGGATGGCTTTTTTCCTGTTGAAAAAACTCGCGTCCCTGGCAGTGACTTTCCTTCTGATAACCGTGGTCGTTTTCGCGGTGGTGAAATTCGCTCCCGGAACGCCGTTCTCGATATATCAGGCATCGCAGGAAAAAGCGGTTGCGAAAATGGCTCCCCAGGATTACGAGGAGTTGCTGAAAAAATACGACCTCGACAAGCCGATGGTCGTGCAGTACCGGAAATGGCTGACTTCGCTTCTCTCTGGTTCACTTGGGGAATCGTTCTCCGAGAGAAGGCCGGTCGCGAAAGTGATAGGGGAGCGGCTGCCCCCGACGCTTTTCCTGAACTTCCTCACACTGCTTCTTATGCTTGTGGTCTCGATCCCCATAGGCGCAATCTCGGCTCTGAAAAAGGACGGCGCCTTTGACAGGATATCCGGAGGCGTGCTGTACGGACTTTACGCTCTTCCCTCCTTCTGGGTGGCGGTCCTCATGATCCTGCTTTTCGGAGTCACTCTGAAGGTCCTGCCGTTCTTCGGCATGCACAGCGACGGAGCCGATTCTTTCGGGCCGGTCCGCTATGCGCTCGACATGTTTTACCACGCGCTCCTTCCGGCGTTCTGCATGGCGCTGGGGGGCCTGGCCTTCCTTTCGAGGTTCACCCGTTCGACCCTTCTCGACGCTATGCATCAGGATTTCGTCCGGACCGCCAAAGCAAAGGGCGTTTCGGGAAGAAGGCTTTTTTTCGGCCATGTCCTGCGGAGCGCACTAATACCTTTCGTGACGCTGTTCGGCCTGATCCTGCCGGAAATGGTGGCCGGAAGCGTGATCATAGAGTCGATATTTTCCTGGCCGGGGCTGGGACAGCTCTACCTCAAGGCGGTCTACACGAGGGACTATCCCGTGATCATGGCCGAGAGCGTCCTGGGAGCGTTCCTTGTCCTGGTCGGAAGCGTCGCGACCGACCTCGGTTACTACGCGGCCGACCCGCGGACGAGGAGAGGGTGATGAAGGGCGCGGCGCTACTTCTATGGAAAAGAAGCGGTTCGAGGTTCGCGCTTGTGGTGATAGCACTGCTTTTCGTCGTCGCCTATTTCGCGCCTCTTATCGCCAACAGCAAGCCTCTCATCGCTTCACATGAAGGCGGCATACGCTTCCCGGCGTTCAGGGACATCTATCCCTTCAACAAGCTCCTCAAGCCCGACGCGGTCTCTTTGAAACTCCAGCAGGACCCCGACTGGCTGAGGCGGGAGGAGGGAGAGGGCCGTCCCGGATTCTTCCTGATGCCCCCGGTACCATATTCCCCTCTGGAGACGCGGCTCGACGACATATCGGCACCGCCCGCTCTCGGAACCCGCCATTTCTGCGGATGCGACGACAACGGCAGGGACATCCTGGCCAGGCTTTTATACGGAACGAAGAACTCTCTTCTCGTGGGGTTCCTCGCGGTCGGGATCGCGGGTCTGCTGGGAATAGCGATAGGAGGTCTCGGGGGGTATTACGGAGGCCTGGTCGATTCGCTCTTCGTGTCGCGCATCATAGAGGTGATGCTGTCTTTCCCGACATTTTTCCTCATAATCACGATCGCGGCGGTGATCGACCCGAAATACCTCAACATTTACACACTGATGGTCATCATCGGGCTGACTTCGTGGACCTCGGTAGCGAGATACACGAGGGGGGAATTCCTGAAGCTGAAAAACATCGATTACGTCCAGGCCGCCAGGGTGCAGGGCGCGGGCAGCCTCCATGTCATCAGGAAACATCTTCTGCCGAACTCACTTGGACCGATACTCGTGACGCTGACCTTCGGGATCGGAGGGGCCATCCTTTCAGAATCGGGGCTTTCCTTTCTCGGCGTGGGGGTCCAGCCTCCGGAGCCTTCGTGGGGCAACGTGCTGTCGATAGTCCAGAAATCGTGGGATTCCTGGTGGGTAGGGCTTTTCCCGGGGTTCATGATCTTCATGTCGGTCCTGTCTTATAATCTTCTGGGCGACGCGCTCAGAGACGCGCTCGACCCGAAGGAGCCGAGTTGAAGAATAAACGGGATACCGCCGGTAAGGCGGGCGCCGGTATGGTGACGCTGGCATACGCGTCGGATCCCAGGTTCATGGACGCGGAAAGAAAGACCTTCACCGACAGATGGAGCGCGGAGTGCGAGATCCAACGGATACCGGGAAGCGTGGACGCCGGCCAGCTTGCATCCAGATTCCGGGGCAGGGGATTGTTCGAGGCCGTGACGGTGCTTCATATCTGGCAGGCGGAGAAGTTCTCCGCGGACGCCGCTGAGGCACTCCTGGATTTCCTTGGGAAGCCTGCCGCGGATGTCGCTCTTTTCATCGAATACGCCGGAGACCTGTCGGAAAAGAACAGGAAGGTTCCGAAAGCCTGGAGGGAGATAGAGGCGATCACCGGCGCGGTCAACTGCAACCCGCCATCCGCGAAGTCCTACATAACCAGAAGGATCAGGGAAGCCGGGATGAAGCTCGAAGACGAAGCGATGGAAGCTCTCGACCTTTGGGCCAACAGGGACCTCGCGCTGCTTCCCTCCGCGCTCGACCTCCTCTGCCTGGCCGCGATGGAAACCGGGACCGTCACGTCCCGTGACGTCTCGGAACTTCTCGGAACGGGAGGAAGCCCCAACATATTCGCCCTCCAGGACCATTTCCTGCAGAGAGACAGGGAGGGTGTAGTCAGCACGGTGTTGAGAATAGAGGAAGACGAAGATGCCATGCCCCTCGCCTTCGTGTCGGTGCTCGCAAGGCACCTGGACATCATGATGAGGGTTCACGGACTTGTCGCGGGAGGTTCGCCCGCACGGGAAATCAGGCCGGACATGATAGAAAAGTCGCTATTCCCGTGGCAGCTGGAAAAAGCCAAAAGGGACGCCGCAAGGTGGTCTCCGGAAGAAACGGCGACCGCCCTCACGGCCCTGGCGGCCCTCGACAGGGCTCTGAAGGGCGATCCCGGGGAACCGTGGGCGACGGTGGAGAGGCACCTGCTCAATATCCTGTCAGGCGGAGAAGCGCGGGCGGCATCCACTTGACCAATTCGAGTTTTTGTTCTAAAAAGAAAAGCTGGAGGAGGGAGCGCCGATGCAGAGGATAAAGATCAAGGCCGACACTTCGCTCTCGAAGTGGTCCCTGGAAAAAGCCAGGGAAGTCTATAACATAAGGGAGTGGGGCAAAGGCTTTTTCGATATCAACGAAAAGGGCAACATCACGGTCAGTCCCGACAAGGACAAGAGGCGGTACATCGACCTCCGGGAGCTTGTCGAGGACCTGCGCATCAGGGGCATATCCGCTCCGATGCTTCTCAGGTTCACCGACATCCTCAGGAAGAGGATCGAGGAGGTCCAGGGCGCTTTCACCAAGGCCGTCAAGGAATACGAGTACAAGGGTAAATATTACGGCATCTACCCGATCAAGGTTAACCAGAGCCGTCAGGTGGTCGAGGACATAGTCGAGTTCGGCTCTACCGTGAACTACGGGCTGGAGGCCGGGACTAAGGCCGAACTGCTGATCGCGCTTTCCAGTTCCCTCAGCCCCAAATCGATAATGATCTGCAACGGGTACAAGGACGACGAATACATAGAGATGGCCCTCTGGGCAAGAAAAATGGGAAGGCAGATATTCATCGTCGTCGAAAAGCCCTCCGAGGTCGACCTGATCATCAGGTGGTCAAAGAGCCTGAAGGTCAAGCCTCTGGTTGGCATCAGGGCGAAGCTGACGGCCCGCGGCAGGGGGAAATGGGAGAGCAGCGGAGGGGACAAGTCAAAGTTCGGCCTCTTCCCGTCGGAGATAATATATGCCGTGGAGAAGTTCAAGGCGGCGGGGCTCGCTTCCTCCATAAAACTTCTCCATTTCCATCTCGGCTCGCAGATAACTTCGATCCAGAGCATAAAGGAGGCGCTCAACGAAAGCGCCAGGATCTTCGTCGAACTGTGCAAGATGGACCTGCCGATGGAATATTTCGACGTGGGCGGCGGGCTCGCGGTGGATTACGACGGCAGCAAGACCAACTTCCCGTCGAGCGCCAACTACACGATCGAAGAATACGCATCGGACATCGTTTCCGCGTTGAACGAGATCTGCACTGAAGCGGAAGTTCCGACGCCGAACATCATTTCCGAGAGCGGCAGGGCGCTCGTCGCGTACCACTCGGTGCTGATACTCAACATCCTGGGATCGAGCCAGCTCGCGGAGGAAACGGTAAAGATCGAGATCGGGGACGGAACCCACGAGCTGGTGAGGTCCATGAAGGAAACCCTCGATTCCATGTCCACGAAGAACTTCCAGGAGAGTTACCACGACGCGATTCAGATAAGGGACGACTCGCTCACTCTCTTCAACGTGGGGATACTCTCGCTCCAGGACAGGGCTTACATCGAAAGGCTTTTCTGGGAGATATGCAAGAGGCTCGCGAAGGTCGTCAAGAACCTCGATTACGTTCCCGACGAGTTCGAGAACCTCGACAAGTTCATCTCCGACACCTATTATTGCAACTTTTCGGTCTTCCAGAGCCTTCCCGACCACTGGGCGGTGAAGCAGCTCTTCCCTATCTGCCCGATCCACAGGCTGAAGGAGGAGCCGACCCGCACGACCACACTCGCGGACATAACCTGCGACTCCGACGGGAAGATCGACCAGTTCATCGACCTTCACGACGTCAAGCACACAATCGAACTGCACGACATCAACGACAAGCCCTACTACCTTGGCGTTTTCCTGGTCGGCGCGTACCAGGAGGCTCTCGGGGACCTTCACAACCTCTTCGGCGATACGAACATAGTGCATATAACCGTCACCGGTCAGGACAGGTACAGGATAGAGAGGATCATCGAGGGCGACACCGTCAAGGATGTCCTGGGGTACATGCAATACCAGAAAAGGGACATACTCAACGCGATAAGGAGGGACATAGAGGACGCCATCGACGACAACAGGATAACTATCCGCGACTCCGCACGCATCCTCAGGTTTCTCGACGACGGCCTGGAGGGTTACACCTACCTCGAATAGATCAGAAGGGCGGAAGCCTGGAAAGGCGGGAGTTCAATAAGGAAGGGCACCCCAACCGTGCCCTTTTTTCTTGTTTAAAGCTTTTCGGAAAGCGACCGGGCTGAAGTGTATCCTCCGGCCGGATAAATGCCCAAGGGTATTCATTGATCATGTAAAAAAAGGGCGGGGAGAACCCGCCCTTGCGATAGTTTTCAAAAGTTGTATCCGGATCAGGAACCGCCGCCCGAAAGCCCTTTCAGGAAAACGTCGTTCGAATCGTACTCCCCGAGCTTCTCGAGCAGTAGCTCCATGGCTTCCACGGTGGAGAGCGGGTTCAGGATCTTCCTGAGGATCCACATCCTGTTCAGCTCGAAGGCGCTCGTGAGGAGCTCTTCCTTCCTGGTCCCGGACTTGTTGATGTCTATGGCGGGGAAGACCCTCTTGTCGACGAGCTTCCTGTCGAGGTGGATCTCCATGTTGCCCGTTCCCTTGAACTCTTCGAAGATTACGTCGTCCATCCTGGATCCCGTGTCCACGAGAGCAGTTGCGATGATCGTCAGGGAACCGCCTTCCTCGATGTTCCTCGCGGCGCCGAAGAACCTCTTGGGCTTCTGGAGGGCGTTGGCGTCGAGACCTCCCGAAAGGACCCTGCCGGACGGGGGAGTGACCGTGTTGTACGCCCTGGCCATTCTCGTTATGGAGTCTAGGAGAATGACCACGTCCCTGCCCATCTCGACGAGGCGCTTGGCTTTTTCCATGACCATCTCGGCGACCTGGACGTGCCTCGTGGGGGGCTCGTCGAACGTCGAGGACTGGACCTCTCCCTTCACCGAACGCTGCATGTCCGTGACCTCTTCGGGTCTTTCGTCTATCAGAAGGACGATGAGGTAGGCTTCCGGGTGGTTGGCCGTGATGGAGTGGGCGATCGCCTGGAGAAGCATCGTCTTTCCCGTTCTGGGAGGCGAAACGATGAGGCCCCTCTGGCCGAAGCCGATGGGGGAGATCAGGTCCATCACCCTGCCGCTCAGCTCGTCCTTGATCGTTTCCATCTTGATCCTGCGGTTGGGGTAGATGGGCGTTAGGCTGTCGAACCACATCCTGTCGCGCGCCGCGGCAGGAGGGTCGAAGTTGATGGCGTCAACCTTGATAAGGGCGAAATACTTCTCGCCTTCCTTCGGCGGGCGCACCTGCCCGGAGATGGTGTCACCGGTCCTGAGGCCGAAGCGCTTTATCTGGGAAGGGCTGACATAGATGTCGTCGGGCCCCGCCAGGTAGTTGTAATCGGGCGCCCTTAGGAACCCGAAGCCGTCCGGAAGAGTCTCGAGGACCCCTTCGGCGAATATGAAGCCGTTCGCTTCCGCCTGGCATTTAAGGATCTGGAAAATCAGTTCCTGCCGCTTGAGGCTCGTGGCGTTCTCGATCTCGTATTCGCGGGAGAGCTTGAGAAGGTCCTGCGGAGCCATTTCGTGGAGCCTTGCAAGGTCGTGAGTGTCTGTACCCATTGTCACCTCTCTTGGAAAAAATAAAAACGATCAACAACAGTTTTGTTTTCGAACCCTAAAACATATTCAGAATCAAGGCCGGAATCTTCAAAAAGCTTAAAATACCTTCTCAACCCTTTGCGAGTCGTTCCTTTCCAGTGTCGGGGTCGGGCGGGGCAGGAAAGGGTCTTCGGTGAGGGCGATCCTTAGAACCTCTTCGAGCGTGTCGACGAAACGAAAGGTCATTCCATCCTTTAGCTTAGCGGGAACTTCTCCGATGTCCCTCTCATTATCTTCCGGAAGAATTACCTCTGTGATCCCGTGCTGCCTGGCGGCCAGGACCTTCTCCTTGATGCCGCCGACCGGGAGGACTTTGCCCCTGAGGGTCAATTCGCCGGTCATCGCCATTATATGACGAACGGGGATTTTTGTAAAGGAGGAAACGAGGGCGGTGGCCATTGTTATTCCGGCGGAAGGCCCGTCCTTGGGTATCGCTCCCTCGGGTATGTGGATGTGGACGTCCTGGAGTTTCATGTAGGTCTCAGAAAGGCCCATCCTCTTGGCGTTGCTCCTGATGAAGGAGAGGGCGGCCTTCGCTGATTCTCTCATCACCTCGCCCATCTGTCCCGTCAATTCGAGATTGGACCTCCCGGGCATGAGCCTTGATTCCACGAGGAGCACTTCCCCCCCGTTCTGCGTCCAGGCCAGGCCTATCGCCACGCCGACCTCGTCGCCGTCCAGCACCTGCGTTTCCTTGAACCGCTCCAGCCCGAGCAGCTCCCTGGCTTTTTCCCCGCTGATCTTGATCTTCGGGTGCCTGCCGTCCCTGACGACCATGTGGGCGATCTTCCTGAAGATAGAAGCGACCTCTCTTTCGAGGTTTCTCACGCCGGCTTCCCTCGTGTATCCCGAAATGATGGCTTTCAGTCCGTCCTCGGTCATCTCGGCGTCTTTCGCGGTCAGCCCGGTCATTTTCATCTGTTTGGGGCAGAGATGGTTCTGGGCTATCGATATCTTTTCCGGAAGCGTGTATCCGGAGAAATTGATTACCTCCATCCTGTCGAACAGCGCCGCAGGGATCGAGTGGGTGATATTCGCGGTAGTGATGAAGAAGACCTGCGAGAGGTCGAACGGGGCGTCCACGTAGTGGTCCACGAATCCGGTGTTCTGCTCCGGGTCCAGGACCTCCAGGAGCGCGGAGGAGGGGTCTCCACGGAAGTCGGAGCCGAGCTTGTCTATTTCGTCAAGGAGAAAGACCGGGTTTCTTGTCCCGGCCCTCTTGACGAGCTGGATTATCTGCCCGGGAAACGCTCCGATGTAGGTCCGTCTGTGTCCCTTGATCTCCGCTTCGTCCTTCACTCCGCCGAGAGAGAGCCTCGCGAACTCCCTTCCCATGCTCCTGGCGATAGACTTTGCGATGGATGTCTTTCCTACGCCGGGAGGACCCACGAAGCAGAGTATGTTGCTCTTGTTCTCCTTGGAAAGCTGCCTTACGGCGAGGAATTCCAGGATCCTTTCCTTGGCTTTTTCGAGGCCGTGGTGGTCCTCGTCCAGTATCTTCTGCGCCAGCTTTATGTCCAGCCTGTCTTCCGAGGCTTTGGCCCACGGCAGGGCGGCAAGCCATTCGATGTAGGACCTCGAGACGGTCGCTTCGGCCGATATCGCGGGCATCAGCTCCAGCCTTTTCAGCTCCGAGAGGACTTTTTCTTTCGCAGCTTCAGGCATTTTGGCCGCTTCTATCTTGGCTTTCAGGTCATCGATGTCGGAGGTGTTGTCCTCCCTGCCGAGCTCCTTCCTGATGACCTTCATCTTCTCGTTCAGGTAATATTCCTTCTGCGCTTTTTCAATCTGCTTCTCGACTTCCTTGTCGAGCTTCTGGTCGAGGTTGACGTGATCTATCTCCGTCAGTATGGTTTTCCTGAGAAGCTTCAGCCTGTCGATGAGGCTATGGGTCTCCAGGATCTTCTGCTTGGCGTCTATGTTAACGGGGAGAGCCGACCCGACCTGGAACGAGAAGGGCGCCGGGTCTTCGGGGCCAAGGGAAACCGGGGGAACCTCGTTCTGAGTGCCGGCAAGCTTCCGGGAGAGTTCTTCATAAAGCCGTTCCACGTGCATCGCAAGTTCTTTGGCGGCCGTTCCTTGCTCCTCCCTGTCTTCGCAGGGGAGAAGCGACGCGTAGGGCGTTTCGGCGTCGAGAAGGAGGTCCGTCACGAGCGCCCGTTCGATGCCTTCCACGAGGAGCTTGCTGTGACCGTTGGGAAGCTTGATCGAGTTGACTATCTTGGCTATCACCCCCACCTTGCACAGGTCCGCCTGCCGGGGCGTCTCCACCGAAGGGTCCTTCTGAAGGACCAGGAAGATCCTTTGAGATCCCTGCATCGCTTCCTCAACGGCGGCAATGGAGTTCTTTCTTCCCACCAGGAACGGCTTGACCGTCCCGGGGAATATGATCATGTCCCTGAGGCCTATGAAAGGAAGGATCCTGTGCCTGTCGATTGTCCGGTTCATGCTGTCCATCGCGGCGGCCGCTTTTTCAGCCGACGTTCTCCATCACGACAATAGGTTCCGATTTCCTGAGGACCACGTCCTTGGTGATCACGACTTCCTTGACGCTTTTCTGCGAGGGGATGTCGTACATGAGGTCAAGCATTATCTCCTCGAGGATCATCCTGAGGCCCCTCGCGCCGATCTCCCTGGTTATCGCTTCTCCGGCGATCGTGTCGATGGCCTCCTGGGCGAATGTGAGCTTTATCCCTTCCAGGTCGAAAAGTTTCTGGAACTGTTTGAGGATGGCGTTCTTGGGCTGGGTGAGGATCTGCCTCAAAGCGTCGACATCGAGGTCGTGGAGCGACGCGATGGTGGGGATCCTTCCCACGAATTCCGGGATCATGCCGTACTGGATGATATCCTGCGGCTGGACTTTTGAAAGGAGTTCCCACGATTTCTGCTTCTCGTTCATGGGAGGAGTGCCGCCGAAGCCTATGGAGGATTTGTGAAGCCGCCTCTCGACGATCTTCTCCAGCCCCACGAAAGCGCCTCCGCAGATGAAGAGGATGTTCTTCGTGTCTATCGGGATGAACTCCTGGTGCGGATGCTTCCTTCCGCCCTGGGGCGGGACGTTGGCGACCGTGCCTTCCAGGATCTTGAGAAGGGCCTGCTGAACGCCCTCTCCCGAAACGTCCCTCGTGATGCTCGGGCTGTCTCCTTTCCTGGAGATCTTGTCGATCTCGTCGATATAGACGATGCCCTTCTCCGCGCGGGACTTGTCGCCGTCCGCGTTATTCAGGAGCTTCAACAGTATGTTCTCTACGTCTTCTCCGACATATCCGGCTTCCGTCAGGGTCGTGGCGTCGGCTATGGCGAAGGGGACCTGAAGGAAATTGGCCATGGTCTGCGCCAATAGCGTCTTCCCTGTTCCTGTAGGGCCGATAAGGAGGATGTTGGACTTCTGTATCTCCACCTCGTCGGATTTCCGGGGAGGGGAGAATATCCGCTTGTAATGGTTATAGACGGCGACGGCTATTCTTTTCTTCGCCTGCTCCTGGCCGATGACATAATCGTCCAGGTAGGTCTTGATCTCCTTGGGCTTGGGCATGGAGCCGTAGCTTCGCTCTTCCTTCTGAGACGGAAAATCCTCGGCGAGGATCTCCTCGCAGGTGTCTACGCACTCGTTGCAGATGAAGACGTTCGGCCCCGCGATCAGTTTCTTCACCTCTCTCTGGGATTTGTTGCAAAAGCTGCAGCGGTGCTCTCCGTCTGAGTACTTTTTAGTCATTGCACATCACCTCACTGTCACGGCTTCTTCTCACCCTCTATTGTATGATGAGTGGAAATTTTGTCAATAAGGCCGTATTCGAGGGCCTTGTCCGCCGTCATGAAATTGTCCCTTTCGCAGTCGCGCCTGACCTCCTCCAGAGGTTTGCCCGTGTGCTTCACCAGGATGTTGAAAAGAAGTTCCCTCATCCTCAGGATCTCCTTCGTCTGGATGTCTATGTCGGTCGCCTGGCCGCTGGCTCCTCCGAGCGGCTGGTGCAGGAGGACCCGCGAATTGGGTAACGCGAACCTTTTCCCTTTTGTTCCCGCGGCGAGAAGGATGGCCGCCATGGAGGCCGCTTCCCCGATGCAGATCGTGTTGATGTCCGGCTTGACGAACTGCATCGTGTCGTATATCGCCAGGCCCGCCGTGATTATTCCTCCGGGGCTGTTGATGTAGAGCCAGATGTCCCTCTGCGGGTCTTCCGCCTCGAGGAACAGCATTTGGGCTATCACCAGGTTCGCCAGGTGATCGTCGATCTCGTCGCCGATGAAAATGATGTTATCCTTAAGGAGCCTGCTGTAAATGTCGTAGGCTCGCTCGCCCCTGTTCGTCTGCTCAACGACTATGGGTATCAGCATCTTTTCCTCCTTCGGCTTCCGCCCGCGCCGGTTCCGTATATTTGATCCCCGCTCGGCCTGCCAGCACCTCGAAGACCTTCTCCTTTGCGAGGTTGAACCTTATATCCTCGAGCTGGTTGTGCTTTTCCAGCATCTGCCGGACCTTCTCCGCGGGAGCGTTCTCCCTCGCGGCTATTTCCGTAATGACGCCGTTCAACTCATGGTCGGTGATCTTTACGCCTTCCTTTTCAATCAGGCCGCTGACGATGTAATACGCCCTGACCGATTTTTCTACCTCGGGCTTCTTCGCCTCTATGAGCTTGTCCCATTCTATGTTAGCTTTTGCGGGATCGATCCTTCTTCTGTGGAGCTCTTCCGCGACCCTGTCGATCTCCTGCCTGAGCCGGTTCTCCACGAGCGTGGGGGGGACGTCGAAATGAGTCCTGTCGAGAAGGACTGAAAGCAGCTTGTCGTCCCTTTCGTCCCTCTGCATGTGTTCGTTCGCGGCGGCGGCCTGTTTTTGAGCTGCATCCCTGAGCTCCTGTACGGTCTTGAACCCGCACCTGGACGCAAGTTCGTCGTCGAGGGCCGGGAGGGCCTGCCGGACTACTTTCTGGAGCGTTACGGCGTAAGTCCCGGCCTCGTGAGGACCGCCTTCGGGGACCACAATTTCGAAGGTGTCGCCGATGTTCCTTCCCGCCAGGGATTTTTCGAATAGATCCTCGCTTTCTCCGTGGCAGTGAAGGAAGACCTCCTTCGGTTCGGAGGCGCCGGCCTTGAGAAGCTTGGCGGGACAGAAATCTCCTTCTTCGACGGGACCTTCTTCCATGGTCTTGATGGACGCGTTCCTCTGCCTGAAGGAATCGACGATGGCGTCGACCTGTTCCGGAGTGGCTTCCCGCCTTGTCACCTCGATCTCGATTCCGTCAGTGTCAATGTTCGGCACCTCGGGGAGGAGTTCGAAATAGACGGCGCCCGAGAAGCTTTCTCCCACTTTCAGTTCCGGTTCGTCCGCGAAGGGAGCGCCGAAAAGTTTCAGGTTCTCGCCTTCGACGATCTTGTCGGCGACGGTCCGCAGGAGCTGGTCCTTGAGCTGGGATGCGATGGGTCCCGCGAATTTCGACCTTACGAATTCGGCGGGGGCTTTTCCCTTCCTGAACCCGGGGACCTGGGCTTCCTTCCTGACCTCTTCAACGATGAGGGAGTAGGGCTCTCTCACCTCTTCCCAGTTCATGGCGTAACTGTATTTGTTCATGCAACCTTTTTTTTCCTCGAGCTTGAATTCCATTTTCCTGCTTGTCCTTTCTGTTCCCGCCTGGCCCTTCGGCAGTCCGTATGCGGGTTTTGATATCCTGGCGCGCCCGAAGGGACTTGAACCCCCAACCTGCGGCTTCGAAGGCCGACGCTCTATCCAGTTGAGCTACGGGCGCAAAAATTTAAAGATATTTTCTAACACAGTTCTGGGTTTAAATACAAGCAACAGAAGCCTTTTGCCGCGACCGTATTATCATCAAAAAATCATTATATCACATAGCTTTGCTTAAGGCAATGCCGTTCTCCAGGCATCGTGCTCTCTTCCGATCAGCACGGCACCGGATTTCAAACGGGAATGGCGGCTTCAAAGATAAAGATGGACCAGCAAGACATCCTGCTGTTTCAGGAGACTTTGAGCCTCGGGAGAATCCCCACAATGGGAAGGGGGGGTGATTACTTCTCGGTCTGTATTAGTTGGCGCGAAAGGGGGGGACACGCCTTCAAATAAACCGCCTGGCGGCAGTTTTTCGCAGGCCGCCTCTCGCCGCGCTCGCCTTGGCAATGCCAAACTCGCGCAAGGCTGCGGGCTTCGATCCCCCCACTCAGGCAAAGCAGTTTGCCTGCTCTTTCACTTCGAAGTCGGATCAGATGGTGCGAAAGGGGGGAACACGCCTACAAATAAACCGCCTGACGGCAGTTTTTCGCAGGCCGCCCCTCGCCGCGCTCGCCTTGGCAATGCCAAACTCGCGCAAGGCTGCGGGCTTCGATCCCCCCACTCAGGCAAAGCAGTTTGCCTGCTCTTTCACTTCGAAGTCGGATCAGATGGTGCGAAAGGGGGGAACACGCCTACAAATAAACCGCCTGACGGCAGTTTTTCGCAGGCCGCCCCTCGCCGCGCTCGCCTTGGCAATGCCAAACTCGCGCAAGGCTGCGGGCTTCGATCCCCCCACTCAGGCAAAGCAGTTTGCCTGCTCTTTCACTTTGAAGTCGGACCAGATGGTGCGAAAGGGGGGAATCGAACCCCCACGGGTTTCCCCACAGGATCCTAAGTCCTGCGCGTCTGCCAATTCCGCCACTTTCGCTCCGTTCAGGCGGGAACTAAGATATTAGGATAAAAAGTGTTTTTTTTCAACGAGGTCATTCCCGTGTCAGAGGCCGAAGAAAGCCAGCCTGTCGCCGACCGCGAGCCCGTGTTCGGCGGCAAGGTTGCCCCTGACCTCGAGCACGATGGTGTAGGGGGCCTTAGGGAAGTAATTGGGGCACGGGTCTTCCTGGCAGGGAGGAAGGTTGCGGCTAATATCTACAATTGTTCCGTTGGCATCCAGCCACAAGAGGTCGAGGTTGATTAGGCAATTCTTCATCCAGAAGGGGTTCATGCTTTCAGAATGGTTCAGGAATAACATTCCCCGGTCGTCCGGAAGAGAGGGTACGAACATCAGTCCGAGAGCCTTCTCTCTGTCGGTCCGCGCTACACTAAGAGTCACGACGAATCCGTCAGGGAACACGACCGCGGGTTCCTGATTTTCGGCAGGTTGCTCCGGGGTTTTGCAGAAAAGCATGGAAAGAGCGAGGAGAAGGGAAAGGATAATTCTAAATCTCCTGGATCTCAATGTCCCTGGACCTCCATAGATAGTGCGTCCCGGAAATGATGGTGAAAACCACGACGGACCACATCAGGGCGCCGACGATCGCCGCCGGCAGCCCGAAGCTGTTCATGAAAAGGACCGCGAGGGCGTAGGCGATCTGCATCGTGGTGGTGATCTTTCCCCACACGGACGGCATGAAATTCTCCAGCGAACTGTCGAATATTAGGAACTGGATCACAACGAAGATCACGATAAGAATATCCCTGCTCAGGATTAGGATCGTAAGCCATATCGGTATTATATAACTCTCTCCTTCCCTGGGGATCGCCAGCGCGATGTAGGCGGTCGAGAGCATCAGCTTGTCGGCGATCGGGTCCATTACCGCCCCCAGTCTGGTCTTCTGATGGAAGAATCGCGCTATGAAGCCGTCGAGGGAATCTGTGATGCCCGCGAAAAGGAAGAGGAAGAAGGCCAGCTTGTAATCTTTATAAAGGATCGAGACGAGAAAGAAAGGGACCGCTATTATCCTTATGAGAGTTATCAGATTGGCGGTCGTCAAATCGCTGTCCTCATTTCCAAGTCCTCAATGATAGCTTGGAGGTTTCCCGTTGTCAAACCGGAACAGCCCGCCGGAGCGGGCTGTCGGTCGGGGGGGGGCGCTTGAACGATAAAGGAGGGCTCAGAGGTCTTCATCCTCCGGGGGATAAGGGGGCGCTGGGGCCGCGCCGGGTTTCCCGGGCGCCTTGCAGGGGCCTCTGCCCGGTTCCATTGCCATGGGAGGGCGGTGCATGCCCGGGCGGCCTTCGCGCCGTTCCATCAGGTCCTGCTTGGCTTCCTGCCACTGTTCCTTTGTCAGGATCGTTCTTATCGAGAGCAGGAAGTGGAGCTTCGATTTCTTCATCTTTCCCTCGAGGGCGTTCATTTCGTCCGATATCCTGTCGAGAACGGCTTGGTTCGGATTCTCCTTGTCAAGCTCGGCCTTCATTTCAAGGCGCTTTTTCATTAGGTCCCTCTTGATCGGAAGGATCTCCTGCTGATGTGCGAATTTCTGGTCGATGATCTTGCTTTCCTGTTCTGGGGTAAGCTCCAGGCCCCTGAAGCATTCGGACATTTGCATCCCTCCACCCTGGCCTCCGCGGGCGCGGTGCATCTGCGCCGAGACCGCGCCGCAGAATAGAAGGACCGAAGACGCCGTCAAAACCGTCAGAATGATCTTTCTCATCGTCATCTCTTTTCTCCTTTCAGACCATATGGACAACAGGGCGGAAAAAAAGGTTTAATGTTCGTTGGAGAGTTCGATGGACAGCGTTTTCAGGGTCCCGCCCCGGCTTGAAGGAGAAAGGCTGGACAAGGCACTGGCCGAGATGATGCCGGGTTCAAGCAGGAGGATGATAAGGTCAGCTATCGGCAGGGGGGGCGTGTATCATAACGGGAAAAGATGTCTCAAGGTCTCTCGGCCCGTCATGGCGGGCGACCGGATAGAACTGTGTGGCGAAACCGGCGGGACCTTCCCAGAAACAGCATCCGGGGCCCTGAGCATCATCATGAGCGAGGAAGGCATGGTCGCCGTCGACAAGCCTCCGATGGTCCCTTCCACCCCGACCCGTTCTTCGACGATGTCGGCACAGCGGGAAGTAGCGGAGCGCTTCGGGATCAAGTTGGCTTCGGTTCATCCCGTTAACAGGCTGGACCTGCCCGTTTCCGGGGTGCTCCTTTTCGCTCTCGGGCGTGAGGCCGCGGCGAGAGCCGAAGAGGCGAAGAGACGGTTCCTGCTCGAAAAGGATTACCTTGCCTGGGTAAGGGGCGTGCCCGGCGGGATAGAGGGGGTCATAGAGCAAAAGTTATCATCGGAGAAAGGAACGGCGTTCGTGGACGACGGCGGAAAGGAATCGGTCACCCGTTACAGGAAGGTTAGGACCTCGGGGATGTTCACCCTGCTCGAGGTAAGGCCTGTGACAGGCAGGATGCACCAGATCAGGGTCCACCTCCGGGCCGCGGGATTCCCCATCGTCGGCGACAGGAAATACGGAGACCCGCCTTACATAACAGGAAGGCCCCTGCTCCACTGCCTTAGGATATCATTCCCTTCGTTGGAACCAGGCAGGCGAATAACCGCGGAAGCGGGAACGCCTCAGGATTTCGAGTCTTTCGAGCTTTCGGCAAAGGACGGAACGACGTGAACCTGCCCGGATCGGTTGCAGGCAAGGCGATGGGAGCGCTCAGGCAATTCGGTAGCGAGGGAAGAGAATGGGCCGAAGGGAAATTCCCGTATTTCAGGGCATTGCTCTGGCTGTTCTTCCTGTATGTTTTCGTGAGGCACCTGTCCGACGCCGACTACGGGAGCATTTTCTCCGGCATAAACCTGGGGGTCCACGAACTGGGCCATGTCATCCTATCCTTCATGCCGATGTTCATCATGGTCGCGGCAGGAACGCTTTTCCAGATCGCCGCTCCCGTGGCCTCCGTTTTCGTTTTCCTGAGACAGAGGGATTTCTTCGCGCTCTCCGCGTCGTTCGGGTGGCTGTCGACATCTCTGTTCGGCGTCTCCAGGTACGCCGGAGATGCCCAAGAAATGGAACTTCCGCTGGTATCCCCGTTCGGCGGCGGGGACATAACCCACGACTGGAACTACATGCTGTCCAAGCTGGGGATCCTCGGAGCCGCCCCCGCCGTGAGCGCGTTCTTCTGGATTCTCGGGTTTCTCAGCATGGCAGTTGCGCTTTTATGGGGAGGATATCTCCTGGCTGTCATGATCAGGACCGCCAAGAACCCTTCATGATCCGGCCGAATTATTGTATAATACCGCTCTCGTGCGCCCGTAGCTCAGATGGATAGAGCATCTGCCTTCTAAGCCGAGGGTCGCAGGTTCGAGTCCTGCCGGGCGCGCCATCGAAGTCAAAACCCCCGAAGGAAAGCCCGGAGCGAGCCAAATGCTTGGCTCGCGTCAGGACTCGAAGCTCGCAGCGTTGCGCGAGTTTCCCGAAGGGAAGGCGAGCGCCGCGAGAGGGGCCTGCGAGAATTTCCCGTCAGGGAAATTACTTGTAGGCGAGTTCCTGCCTCGCTAATTCCTGCTAAGGAAGAAGCGATAGCGCGCCATCGGCCTTCTGACGAAGGCCTTCCAAAGAAGGGGGCTACCGCCCCCCTCTTAGACGCGCCGCTCATTACATTCGCTCCGCTGAATACCCCCCGTATAGGAATGTGCCTTAGCGCAAAGTAAATTCGTCGCACGGCGCGTCAAAATCCTAAGAAAGCCCGGAGCGAGCCAAATGCTTGGCTCGCGTCAGGACTCGAAGCTCGCAGCGTTGCGCGAGTTTCCCGAAGGGAAGGCGAGCGCCGCGAGAGGGGCCTGCGAGAATTTCCCGTCAGGGAAATTACTTGTAGGAGAGTTCCTGCCTCGCTAATTCCTGCTAAGGAAGAAGCGATAGCGCGCCATCGGCCTTCTGACGAAGGCCTTCCAAAGAGGAGGGACTCCGCCCCTCCTCTTAGACGCGCCGCTCATTACATTCGCTCCGCTGAACACCCCCCGTATAGGAATGTGCCTTAGCGCAAAGTAAATTTGTCGCACGGCACAATAATAATTTATAAGCGCCCGGAGCGAGCCAACTGCTTGGCTCGCGTCAGGACTCGAAGCTCGCAGCGTTGCGCGAGTTTCCCGAAGGGAAGGCGAGCGCCGCGAGAGGGGCCTGCGAGAATTTCCCGTCAGGGAAATTACTTGTAGGAGAGTTCCTGCCTCGCTAATTCCTGCTAAGGAAGAAGCGATAGCGCGCCATCGGCCTTCTGACGAAGACCTTCCAAAGAAGGGGGCTACCGCCCCCCTCTTAGACGCGCCGCTCATTACATTCGCTCCGCTGAATACCCCCCGTATAGGAATGTGCCTTAGCGCAAAGTAAATTTGTCGCACGGCACAATAATAATTGGGATTCGTCCACATAACTGGACCATGCTAAGATTAGCTGATGAAGGAAAGACAAAGACTTCTGGGTAATGAAAAGGATCCGATTTTAGGTGGTGAAAAAGTGGCAGGGTCGGATGGCCGAATTCTG